>SMTZ1_10006975_pt1 | contig 11364 bp, 9 predicted proteins | sample DeeMarSWOR136_30_FD_25667 | JGI IMG/M metagenome (IMG submission 25667)
AACGATGATTGCTGAAACCAGGGCTCCAGACCTCAATATTCTGGACATGATCTGGATAAATGCAAATCCACTAGAGAGTTCTTTCGATAGAGGTCCTTGGTCGACCTACTCATCAGCAAGTGCAACAGACATCATAGGAGCCAGTGTGGATGCTGTAGCATTGGATTACTGGTCAGCAAAACATGTGCTCGTACCGACAGCAGAGTACCTGAACCACACGTCATACTCATCTCTGAACCCGGATTATGAGCCAATCTGTCAGCATATCAATTACCCCATTGTACAACAAGAGGAGTCATTCCACAACTATCTGGAGCGTTCCATGAATGTTCTGAAGGATGCGGAATTTCAGGTCACCATGGATGAAACTGAGATGAATGTGTTTTTGGAAATTATGTCAAATACCGGACCCGTCACTCCAACAACTCCAACTGGTGATGCCACACTGATGGACTATCTCCCCTTGACAATTGGTGCAATCGCCTTGGTCCTTTTTGTTATAGGAGTTATCGTTGCAAAGCGTCGATTATCTTGATAAAATCAAAGAAAGTGAGTTATGCTGCATTCTCATATGCTTCTTTGAGCCACTCTATTAGCTCAGGATTGACCTCACTTTTATCTGCCATTCTCACACGATGAGTACACATTGCATTCCACCTGCTGCCCTCTTCAAGACGCTCAGTTGTGTCCTTCCCCTTGAGTATCAACCCAATATCCATCCGTGTCTTTGTTGATGGTTGCACGATTGCGAACTGTTTCTTTCTTCTCAGGCTCACGTAAGTCTTCTTCGGAGCAATCTCTACATCCCTTCCGAACTTCTTGACAGCCTTGAGGACCTCCTTATAGATAGGCTTTAAGGCCTCCTTACCTGAATATTGCTCCTCGACTAGAGCATTATCTGACTTCACACCTTCAATCACATCTCGAACAGCATGAGCTAATGTATTTGCATACCCATATGAAAGACCGTGCTTTTCCTTGAAGAAGTCTAGAATTTCCTTGTGTTTTGTGAGTTTCGCAGCCCTTACTCTTTTGACCCACTCATCAAGTTTGGTTCCAGTCTTCTCTTCTATGGTTGCTACAACCTTATCTGTCATCTCTTCACGATTCATTGACAATGTAATACCACACCAAGATATTAATGGCATATGATTGAAATTTAATTATAATAATCTTGAGAATGGGCCTTGGGAAGAAGTTTTAGTTTCAGAAATTATATTGGAAAAGAAGGAACCGGTCAACGCATAGGTCAACCGGTTCAATTCTGACCTGATTTGTGCATTTTTGTCTTTAACCAATGCTATCTGCGTTTGTTTATGAAATACGCAATGATCAATATGAGGGCGACAGCCGACACAAGACTGACCATATTTAGGATTGGCTGGAGTCCTTCAAATGGATTGGGAGAGGTACCAGTTCCAACAGTCATGATTGCGCTGTCCATGTCTTGTTGTCCAGATACATCGGTCACTATCAGTAGCATTACATATGTTCCATCAGTTTGATAGAAATGCGATACAGTTGCCCCACTGAATGTGGTAAGGGTGACTGTGTTCCCGTCACCAAAGTCATAGAACCAGCTCACGATTGCATAGTTGTCACTCGAGGCACCAGGTTCTAAGTTGAAGACCTCATTCACATCGAGTATTCTGTCAGGACCAGCGTCTGCTACAGGTGACTCACTATCTATGAATACCCAAGTCAGCTGAAACTCTGTGTCCATGCCATGAGGAGCATTTGTAGGATAGACAAAGTGAGGAGAGCGATCAGCGGCTCTGGCAAGACAGAATGGGTGATCGTGAGATAGCCAGTCGTTTGACATGTCATCCACCTTGCCAAGATACCAAGTACCATAGGCTTTTGATGCAAACTTGACATCATTATTGGTAGCATCATAGTACACGATGTATACATCAGCACCAGCGTGGAGTGTCACACACGATATTGAACCAACATCACCTTCAGTATCGACAGACTCAGATGTCCATACTCCATCAACAGTCCAGCCATACTTTAAGTCCCCATCCTGATAGTAGCTTACATGCGGTTTGTCTTCCTCATCGAGATCAAGTGATCCGTCCCAAGAACCAGTCCCAGGGACAATGCCACTGAATGTCCAGATCCCGGTCGTCTTGTTCGCATACCAACCACCATATGTAATATGAGGAACATCAGTGGAGTCAATGGTAAGAGAACATCTTCCACCGCCTGAGGGCCAAGTGATTATTTCATTGGTCCAGACCCCGCCAGTCCTGTTAGCATAACCGTCAAAGTAAGCAATATGAGGTACACCTTCTGAGTCCACTGCAAGAGAGGTCCAGTAAGCGTCATGTGTGTCAACGGATTCGATGACCCAGCTGGAGCCATCTTTAAAGGCATACTTCACATAGAGGTTTTGGTCTACGAACACAATATGCGGTCTGTCTTCAGAGTCTAGCTTGAAGGAAATTGCACCTATTGATGAACTAGTGGTTATCGTTTCGGTATGCGGTATAGTCCAATCAGATCCACCGAACATATCAATCTCGATTTCAGCATAGACAAGATTGTCTGACAAATCAACAAACACGACATGGGGAAGTCCCTGTGAGTCCAGCTCCATTGTCCCTTTTATGGACCAAGTGCCTTGACCTACTTCAAGGATTACAACCTTTCTCTGCCAGAGACTGCCATCGTTAGAAACTACGGTTGAATTAGCAGAATGTACGATACGTGGACTCATGACAGTCATAGAAAGGACCAACAAACAAAGCAGACAAAGAGCTCCTATCCTGAGATTTGCATTTTTGATTGAGGGCTTTTTGATAGCCCGTTTTGTACCAGTCTTAAATTGTGTCTTATTAGACATACTATAGTATCCTCATTAGTATACTATAGTATACGTTTGTTATAAACTTGATGTATGTAGCATATAGTATGGTGAAACTTAGATTCAACGGAAAATAGAGAGGGTCAGGGTCGTTAGTTCATGACCCTGACATGTAGGAAACTAGAATCTTGGTTCAAACTGAGTGTAATCGTAGAGTGTTGGCAGAGGAATGTCATAGATTCCTCCTATGAAGTTGTGTTCACTGTCGTACAGGCTTAGGGAGACACTCCTAGGATTAAGACCAAACATATAGATCAGTGAACCGTCTATGTAAAGAGGCACTATCTCTAGACCAGGAAGCAAAGAGCAAGTAATGCCCTGGCTCCAGACTGGGATTATGTTGCCTTCTTCGTCAAAAAGCCCACTTATCTCCACGAAGTATACACCCTGCTGAGTCTGCATCACCGCAACACCTATGACGAGATAGTCAAAAAGCCCGTTGGGTGGATCATCAGTATCGACTCCTTCGCATGTTACAAGACCAGCTAAGTATGCTCCAGGTGCCTCGAACTCTGTATAGTCATATGTTCTCGACAATGCGACTCTATCCATCAAACCAAGGAGGAGGTTCTGTTCGTTCCTCACACCAATCATATTGACAGCTGAGGGGCTGATCCCTGATATGTAGATGCTAGGCCCATTGAGCTGGAGAGAGACTACGTGTGTTCCTTCCTCGAGATGTTGAAACTCCTTGTCCCATGCATCGTATATGTGATTGTCGTATTCATCAAGGAGTCCATACAATTCGACGCCATAGATACCTGCTTCATAGACTTCTACCTCAACTCCAATCTCGAGATAGTCAAATCCAACCACGTCATCAGCATCCACTCCTTCATCATAGATTGTGCCAGTCAAAACAGCTGGAGGTGTATCGAAATCAGTATAGAAATAAACACCGGTCAGAGGAACATCGGTTTTTATGTCCAGCCAGTTGTAGTTGTCATCGAACAGGAAGATTACAGAAATCATAGATGGATTGTACCCGTGCGCATAAATTGTAGGACCATAAAGACGGATGTCAACATATTGAGTCCCACGATTCAAGTACCCGCTATATGTTTCTCCAACATCAATACGGTTGCGGGATTCGTCCATCAGACCATCTACAGTCACAGTGTATGTGCCAGCAGTGGCAACTGCAACACCTACTGAAACCTCAAGATAGTCATATTTGCTATCACCATCGGTGTCAATTCCTGAATCCTGAACGACTCCAGTGAGATATGTAGCTTGTTGTGGTGGTTGTGGTTTAGGAGGTGGCAGATATTTCTCCTTTATAATCCTGGGTACAAAGTCATCGTACTTGATGACTGCGTGATACTTGTATGCGCCTTTTTCACCAAAGTTCTTAATGATATAGTGCACATTCATCTGACCATCCTTGGGGACAGGCATGAATGGAGGAAGAGGAATTGGAAACTCGGATGAAACAGGAATGATTTCAAGGGTTCCAACATACTTGTTCCCAACAGTGGACATCGATACTCGGTTATCGTCTTGGAAAGTCGTTTCATGTTGAAGGCTACTACTCACAACTCGAATCTTTCCATCAACAGGAATCATTTCATTGTTCCATTCGACATAGTCAGATGGTTCTTCAATCCATCTCATGATTCCAGTTATATGTGAAACATAATAGACAGTAGTCCCATCAATACTGAAAGATCCAACAACAGTATCCACCATTTTTGTATCAGGTGGACGAGCGTTGGTTGTTGCTGTACCAAGTGATAAGACCAGTAAGGTCATCAATAGCGCAGCTACTATTGGTATCTTCATACCTTTCATTTTCATCTCATATTTTCTCCATTACAATAAATCGGAATAATTATTCAAACAGTCATAGATCGAATGTGCTGCCAGTACACAATCCGTATCTTATTTGATATACTATTGTATTCCTTAATGTATACGATTGTATACTTCTTAATAAACTTGATGAATGATGTATCGTAATCCTTAAGAGTGTGTATACATTGGTATTCTACTTAGCATACATCCGAGGTTTGATTGAGTGATGAAAGTGATACCTGTTCGGATACCCAACAAGATCATTGAGGGTATCGACAAGCTAGTAGAGAAAGGAATCTATGCGAATCGAAGCGCAGCAATACGAGTTATTGTAACACGCTACATTCTAGATGAAACAAATATAATCTCAGAGTAGTCCTATCAGTATCAATGGTTCATCCATTGTTTCTTGAACCACTCAACTCCAGTTTTCAGTGTTATCTCGTATGCATAGGGATCAGAAAGGTTATGGTCAGCACCTTCAACGACAACCAATTCCTTTGGCTCACCTGCCAGCTCATACAGACGCTTGACACCTGCTAAGGGAACACCAACGTCATCAGTACCGTGGACTATCAACAGTGGTCTGGGAGAGATCTTTGATATCTCATTCATTGGATTGTGTACCTTGGAATCCTCGACCATTCTTCTCAGAAGATTCTCTTGTGTTTCCGGATCATCGAGACCACGTATCTGAGTAGGATTAGTTGCTACTATGGAGTCAACAGTGGGGCGAATCATCGGAGATTCTGCAAACCAGAGTGTATCGAAGATTGGAGCTCTCAGGCATAGTGCGTTGCAGCGTGTATCATCAGCAAGAGCACAAATTGCGACTGCAGCCCCCCAGCTTGCTGCGTATATTCCAGACCAAGAATCAACAGTCAGGTCTGATTCTAGGAGATGGGTGATAGCCGCCTTTGCATCCTTTATCTGACCAGCAAGAGTAAACAAGCCATCGCTCTGTCTAAACCCACGAAAATCGAATGTCAGGACTGCAAAACCCACTTCAGCGAGTGCAAGCGCGAACCCGCTAACCTGGTCAGGTCCACCCGGGAGCCCATGAAACTTGCAGATTCCTGGAAATGGACCCTCAACAGAGGGAATCACGAAGTTACCTCTGATTGTTTCTCCATCTGAGTTGAACTCAGTGGGAAGGATCTTCACATCTGCCATGTTTGGTTCGCCTTCTTATGAGCTGGATTCCTTGGCTCTCAGATACATCTTGTTGTACCGTGCTCTGAGTTCTTCTTCAGCTATCAGAGGCTGACTAATTATCTCAAAGGTTTCTGGAGAGATCTTGCCCTCTTTTACTAATTGGAATCCTGCACTCTTGACCGCACTCAGGACCTCCTCTGCCTTGTCCTTATGTTCGTCCATTAGAAATGCATGAGGTCTCAAGACTGCTCCTGAGAACTCAACATTAGCATCTCTGGCAACATCTTCCACAATTCTGACCACAGTTGCGAGGTTATCTTTCTCCCACCAACCCCCTACAGATACTAGGACTATCTTGGATATCTTCACATCATCATGGAACTTTGCACGCGTCCGCCCTTCATGGAACTCAAGTACAGGCTCCACAATAGGCATGAGTCTGTTGAGAAAGTTCTGCATCTCGCCTGGAAGCGGAAGATAGACTGGTATAGCGAGTATGAGGATGTCTGCTTCTCGTAGCTTGGGTAAGAGAGACCCCATGTCGTCGCGCTGGATGCACTCTCCGACCTTCTCAAACCAGCACTGGAATTCACCCAGACATGGTCGTATCTTAAGGCGTTTAGCAAAGACTGTTTCAACTGTTGCTTTTGCCTCTTTCATTCCTTCAAGGAAAGCTGTCAGAACTTTGTGTGTGTATCCCTTCTCCATGCGTGCACTGCCATTGATTGCGAGTACGTTTGTCATAAAGCACCACCATTTTCGAAAAGCCATGATTTCTGTTTTCAATTGATTGGGATTGATGTGGTCTGCTATAAACAATTTGAAGAGCTGAATGTATCCAGTTATGATTGTATGACTCAAAGTTTCAGCTCAAACGTCTGCTCTATTTTCTTTATACCCCAAGTAGTTCCCTCTTGTTCGTGACACAAGGTGAAGCCATACTTCTCGTAAAGATGGCGAGATGCATCCAGACCGGAGATAGTCCAGAGATAGACCCTATTAGCTGAAGTCTGCCGGCAGAAGTCAAGTGCTGTTTCAAGCAACCGACTTCCTATACCCTTACCCTGATAGACAGGGTCAACTATGAACCACCTGAGATGCAATCCTTCAGAGTCTATCCCGATCCCATCGATTGCTACTGAACCAACAATTTCACCATCCAAACAAGCCAACCAGAACCCATCTTGGGCTTCATCGAATCGATTCAAGAACTCGGACATCTCTGTTGCCACTTTGGCTTCGAAATGCAGCCCAAATCCCGAAACTCTACTGTAGTATCTTCCATGTAGCTCAGTTATCTTACCAATTGCACCTGGTTGATAGCCAGTGATTCTCAGAGCATTCATAATGAGTAGATACAACACAATCGTCTTTATTAGCAAATATGGTTGCGGATAACTCATCACCAAACAAGTTGTTTTTCCAACAGTTCTAATCTCTATGGAGTAGTGATCATCATGTCTCAAGATGCTAAAGGCAACAAAATCTTCGGAATAATCTTGATTGTAGTACCAATCATAGCATTGGTGTTCGGTGGCAACGAACCTGCAATGCAGACGGATCAGGCGGCACTTGTCATGACAGGGATGATTTTCTTTGGAATCATTATTTTGGCTAGTGCTGGGAGGAACAGAGGTCATCCTGTGAGCCCTTCAACAAGTTACAATGTTCCATCAACTCAAGTTTCCAAAGAGCCATTTGCTTACTGCCCATATTGTGGATCAGAAGTGACTGATGAGAGAGCCCAATATTGTACTGGCTGTGGTAGGCTCATTCAGTCAGTGACTAGCATTCAAGAACATGGCTTTTCTTCCTAGGAAAATGGAAATCGATATCATCAAACCTAGTGTTTGAACTAAAATACAGCTCCACAGTTCCTGCATTGCGTGCTGAGCACAGTATTGTCATAGTGACAGTATGGACACTCAAGCACATCTCCAATTCTCTCAAAAGCCATCGTAGAATGTTGATCCTGACCTTTAATCTCAAAGACCTCATCGGACATTGGGTCGTAGATTCGTATCGTATAGATTGGTCTGTTGTTAGCCCTATGGGTGCATCGAGACTCAAGAAATTGCCCAATGGGTTTACCAGCGAAGTGATGCAGTGGGATCTCTTTAAGCACCCTGCCACCTCTGACTTCCATGATTCTCTCACTTGTCAAATAGTATCTGGTTCTTTTTGTTTGAATGAATGCGGCTATGATGGCGATGATGCCAGCTGCAACGGGAAAAAGAAGGATAGAGGTAAATGATGTGCCAAGCTCCTCATAGGCTATAAGAAGTGCTACTGGTCCACCTAAGACAACAATGAACCCAAAGAAGATGAGCCAGAATCCAGTCCCAGCCCTACGAGACCATGCAATACTCTCCCCAGGCAAAAGCCCCTCTTCAAGGGGGTCGAATCGTGGTGTAGATGGGTAGGATCTAAACTCATTCATTCTTCAGATCTCATGTGTACATTGTATTTTGTCTTTTAGAAGTTATATTGTCTTTTAGACCGCTGCCTAACAGTACTTGCCACAATTATGATGATAATGACTACAAATCCACCAGTGACAATTAGCAAGATGAAATTGAGGATATCCGGGTCAAATGGTGTACCACCTGTGGTTGGAGTAGGCGTCGTTGGTGTTGTTGGCGGTGTTGACGTTGTCGAATCAAGAATTACCTCAATTGATTCAATGTTGCTCCATAAACTGGCTGCATCATGATCATCAAAGACTCGAACCCTGAAGTAGTAAGTCCCAGAAACCAGGTCGGTCACGTTGAAATTAAGTGAGGTTGTATTCCATTCTCCCAGAGTAGTAGCAAAATTGTAGTATAGGCTGACTTGAAGTTGGTAGTGATCAATGGCATTTTCATGGTCAGAGCCTGCCATCCAATTCACAATGACATGCGAAACCGATATTGTTGTACCAGGATCCAAGAGATTAGGTGCTGTTGGGGGTTGATTTATGATTTGAAATGATTCTGTGCTTGAAACGCCTTCGTTGTGGTTGGTTGAGTTATCATAAGCGTGAATGTCATACTCGACAATATCATCGACCAAGAAACTCCCTATGTTTGCTTCGTATCTGTCCCCGATTGTATTAACCATAGCCACTGAAATCCAAGATCCTGAATTGACACTATACCAACATATCACACTCTCGATTCCATGTGGGTCGGTGATATTAGCCATCACAGTTACTGACTCGCCTTGTTTAGGTGCTAGTGGTGAATGTGTGGGAGTCGATATTGAAGGAGCTACAGTGTCTTCTACGATAACTACATTGATTGATTGTGGAAAACTCCAGAAGCCTTTTGTTCCATAATCATCGACGGCGCGGACTCTGAAATAGTAAGTGTCATTATTGTACACAGTAATTACTTTCTCATCAATTGACGAGTTCCACCGGCCTAAGATCACTGTGAACCAACTCGTGTCGCTCATCTCAATCTCATATCGGTCAATATATCCATCAGGGTCTACTGAAGCAGTCCAATTGAGCAGAAATACCCCATCATCATCGGATGTTCCCGGGTCGTGTAGCGTGGGTGTTGATGGGAAAGCATTGATTGTGTGCAAGTACACAATTGCAGTCATAGACTCAATCTTGTCCACTGAATTGTCGAATGCTCGCACATAGTACTCGTCGGCATGATGGGTAAAATTACCAATGGTTGCTGAGTACAGGTCTCCGCCCTCAGGTGACATTGGGACACTCAGCCACGCACCCCCGTTCCCGCGATAGTTACAAGTGATGTTGTCTAGTCCATCTGCATCAACAGCATTGACATAGACTGTGACTGGTTCTCCTTCGAGGGGGCTCGGAGGGGTGTGTGTCAAACCAGACAGTAAGGGGGCTTCGTTTGCAGTCTCAACACCTGTAAGCCAGTGAACTGTGTTCATGAGAATAATATCATTGTCACTGTCATAGTAGTCCTCAGGAGCAGCACTATCAGTGTCGGCTGTCCCATCAACAAAGTTAGAGTCAAGAGCTACACAAACCCTACCGGACCCGTATCGTGAGACCGCCATTAGGGTGATTCCCTCTGCAGCAGGTCCGGGTTGGCCAGGGTCTCGCCATGCAGATGTCCCGTCCCAGTCTGATACTAGTATCTTCTCAGCGTTCGCTGGAAGAGTTGTAAACCCATCACTTGCGTAGAACTCGACCCGAGAAACATTGTAGGTTATTGGGTGAGTGAGTAGATTGTCACCTGTGTATGCAATCTGACTTGGCTGGAAGGTTCGCATTGCGTCATCAGTATCCCACAAGCAATTCCTCGCCCAATCGTAGCCAAAATTGTTCGCAAGTGCTCGAATTTCATCTCCATTGTCTCCCCAGTCAGAAAAGATGAGAATCGATCCGCCATCTGCAACGTACGCATCGATGGCAGTTATCTCTGAAGTGCTGTAATCATCAGTCCAGTATGGGATGTAGCAAATTAGGACCTCGCTTGCATTGAATAGAGCGGGACTGAACGTGTCCATTCGTGACACGGCAAACCCAGCTTCTAACATATCCTCGACCCATGCAGCAGCTTGATAGTCCTGTGCTGGGAACTCGAAGTCAAACTCTTGGTTTTGCGACACGTCAATAACCACATGATTTGGAAGGCGGATGGCATTACCCACGATCTGTTCGTAGTTCGAATCAGGGTCCGACAGGTCAAACCCAAGGAACACAACATGTCCGCGTCCAATGGTCTTGTGAACGCCTATTGGGTCGTCAGTATAATAGTCGTCAATTGCTATTGTTCCATCAGTGGTCGCAACTGCAAAGATGTTACCGCGGGGGGCTGGTTGATAGTCGATGCGTCGACAAAGTGCATCTCCAAACACCGAACGATGCAATAGTGTTATTGTCCCGCCGGGATACTTGTCTAGAACTGGACCGAACTGCATTAGACTAGACTCGTTATAGATGTGCAGACCAAGTCCAGGGTTAGACGCATTTCCAAAGTCAAGAAGTATCACGACTCCTCCGTCATCCACAAAAGTGTGGAGTGCGGATGCCCATGCTAGTCCTACTGTTTTCATTATGGTGATGTTAGCATTCTCTTGCTCAGGAATCAGGAGGATGTCCTTGCCTGACAATTGAGTGTCAAGGTTCGTGTAATCAGTAAGGTTGGTGTGCTGGTAGTCGGTCCCATAGGTGTTGTTGATTGCTGTCATTGTGTTTTCATATTCCTCTCCTACTCGACTGTCCACGAACTCGGTGTAGACTAAAATGTTAGGAGGAGATAGACTTAGATCAGCACTTGTAGAGTAGGTGCCTCGAGGTGTTTCAATACCTTGAGGGGTAGGGGTGTTAGTTATTGGCAGAGTTGTAACCATTAAAAGAGAACTTGCCATTAGCGAAACGATTAGCAGAGTGATGGTGGACTTGGACTTCATTGAGATCACGCACTATTTTCAGAGGTTTAATCCTTTTACCATCACCTTCTAAAGATAAAAAGCAATGTTGGATAGAAGAATTTTCCAAGCCCATATATTGGACTAAAGCTTCATTTCATCACTTGACATGCGGGGATTTACGTAACGGCCACGTCTTGATGTCT
>SMTZ1_10010371_pt1 | contig 11364 bp, 9 predicted proteins | sample DeeMarSWOR136_30_FD_25667 | JGI IMG/M metagenome (IMG submission 25667)
CCTTTTCCTAAAGGCTGAAGGATTCCCAAGATTGAGAGAGCCGTTACAGTTTTTCCTGCCGCAGTCTCTCCAATTAATCCCACTGTCTCTCCTTTACGTATCTGTAGATCTATTTCATCCACTATCTTGATCATGCTCTCTTTGCCGTATAGGTATACTTTCAGATCCTTGATATGCAATAGTTCTTCTGCTTTTCTCATATACCGCCAACGGACCTTTCTTAATCCTAGACCTTACCGATAGCGCTTTAGAAAAGCGTTGCGGTGTGTGGGAGTCTCTAGGAAACTAACTTATCCAAAGCTTTGTGTAGCATATCAAACAATAATATTCAGTGTATGAAGACCGTTTCCGTGGGCACATATGAGACCATGCTTTGTCTCCAACTTGCAGAGTTTGCCCACATAGTTCACACTCCAACTGACCATCAAAACGACTAAGAAGATTTGGCTTAACGGTTATTCTCTTCCAAGCCGCCATAACGTAAGTCACCATCTTACGTTGCGTATCTTGGTCTTCTCCTTTCCATCTTATAATTGGATTTGACTCTTAAATATGTTTCACTGAACGTTGTACTAGTCGGCAATAGATGTAATATGCCGCGCAAGCGGATTCACGCTCCCTGAGTTTCTTAAACAAAACAGGTGACAATTGGTTGAGCGCCGACGAGGGCGGCTCCTATGGACCTTAGACCGTGATCTTCTTTGGAGCCAAACCCCTAATCCTCCAATAACTATCAAGAACAAGGTTATGGTGCCTATGATCCAGTAAGGAGGGTCCTGATTTGCAGCTGGGACGTCTCCCCAAAGATCAGTGTCGATTATTCTGTCAGATCGTGACCATGAGGTTACGTAACTTCCCGTCTTGTTCACGGCGGATGCTTGGCGTTCAGTTATGATTCCTGTTGTTCTGTCCCAAAAATAGATGACTGACATGTTGACAACTTGCGGTGGTTCATCTAGAATCACACTTCTCGTCAAATTGAGGACGTTCGCTTCTCTAAGTACACCTACATAGGTGCGAGAAATCGTTTCGTTGATTTTGAGTGAGGCTCCTTCTTCTGATGAATATAAGGAATCGTTTTTATTGAGATCGGCTGAAATGAAGGTGAGAGTACCGGTGCCCCAACCGATGTCTACATCAACTTCTTTTGAAGTTGATTTTTCTGTGCCGTTTGTGAAGTGGGTTGTTTCCTGAAAAGATACGTCCCTTGGTCGGGTCTTGCATTTGTATCGTTGGAGTTCCATGTAACCTTGAACTCGCCGTACTTTCCCCAATTATCAACCCTAACCCCCACTTTTCTTACTAGTGGGTCCGCAGCAACATCAATTATACTTGCTGAACCAAAGGAAAGCAACAGAAGAACTGTCACTAAATTCGGCAGAACGCTCTTCGTGTTCATTATGGTCAGCTAATCTATACTTTTCAAGAATATCGATATAAGTATTGCAAACAATCGTTATATCCTCACATTTGTATGTTTGCCCATTGTTCTGTAGGTGCTTCAGTGGATAATATGCAAGCTTCGCGTGGAGGAAGAGAAGTGCTTAGGTGTCGTCTTCTCTTCTGCGTGCGCCTCTCCTCTCAAGAGCGCAATCGCCCCTGATTGGAAATAAAGATAATAAATGGGTGCGTTGACAATTTTCCATGAGAAAGAACTCTGGAATATACATGTATGAGGAAAGTATGTTGCAGAAACTAGGCGCAATTCTGGTGTTACTAATGATACTGGGTTCTTTCGAGATGCCTTTTAGCTTTGTTTTCTATGAAACCGGGCCGAGTTCAACTTATGGAGGGCGTATTGCTGAGGACACTACTTGGACTCCTGCACAAAGCCCTTACATCATAACGACCGATTGCTCCGTTGACAGTGGAATTACGTTGACTGTAGAACCTGGAGTTGTAGTGAAATTTGGCACTGGTCTCTCGCTAACAGTCTATGGAAGTTTACGTGCGATGGGGACGGAGAGTAATCCAATAACCTTCACGTCAAACAGACCTCAACCTGCTGCTGGAGACTGGTCCACTATCAGGTTCACCGCGGCGCCGTCTGAATCGTTAACGATGAGGTATTGCGTTGTAGAATATGCAGTGAATGGAATAACCGTGTATCACACTGTGGCAAGGGTTATCGTTGAGAGCTCTTATCTTTCTAATAACTCTCACAGTGGCATGCACATTGGAGATCCCAGCAACGTTTTGGTGAGAGCGAGCAGCCTAATGTTTAATGGAGCACATGGAATATCTATCACGGGATTGGCAACCTCAGGGGTTACCTTAATTGACAACAACATATCCTTTAACGATGCGTTTGTCAACGAAATCACCATATCAGACAATAACATTTCTTCTAATGGTGAGGATGGACTACAAATTTTCAGTTCTGGCACAATTTTCGACGTAAGAGTATCGGGTAATAATGTCTCCTACAACGATGGGAATGGAATAAACCTTGAAGTATCATCTTTTAGCGACGACAGCGCAATTTACAATTCCGACGTTTCAGGCAATATTGTATCTTTTAATTCCAAATCTGGAATATACGTACACGTCCGTGACCAAGGGGATGAAGGCTCTATTCACGATGTGACTGTTCTAGATAACATCGTGTTATCCAACATGGATGGAATATCGTTGAGCGCTCGAAAACATCTTGAAGAAGAAGTGTTTGACACCTTGGCCGGAGGAAATTCTGTATCCGCAAATAGCCACCGTGGGATATTCGTTTTAGGGAATATAAGAACGAATGTCACTGCTAACTCCATTTCCTACAATGGGTATGGAGTCTTCTACGAAGAATCGGCGGATAATGTAGCTAACCACAATGACATCTACAATAATTCCCATGGAATGATCGTCTCAGACGGTGCAACAGTTAACGCCGAACACAACTATTGGGGAGACACAACTGGGCCATATCATGAATTGCAGAACCCAGGAGGGAATGGGAACCCCATTAATGGCAATGGAACAGACCTTGATTTTGAACCGTTCTTGTCTACACCAATAGGACCCATCAATAAAAGGCCAGTAGCGAACCTCATGTTGAACAGAAAGATTGCGACTGTGAATGAAATTGTGACCTTTGATGGATCCGCTTCAAGTGACGACGGACGAGTCTACAAGTATCTTTTCGATTTCAAAGATGGATTCAATAGCGGGTGGACCACCTTGTCGACGGTCACGCACAGCTATATACGTGTGGGTATCTACAACGTAAGTCTCATGGTCATGGACGAGTACACCGTTACTAGCGAGAATGTAGAAATCGAAGTGATAAGCATCATGGACCAACTCCCATCCTTGACTGTTTCTGTTGAAGCCGGACCAGATACAGTACAGCCTGGCGAAAACTCAACGATATCCGTGTACGTGACAGATGGAGAATCACCCATTGACGGCACTGCAATTTCTCTGTCATCCAATAAAGGGGGAGCTTTTAGTCCGGAAACTGGGCATACAGACATAAATGGGCAATTCACTTGCATATTCACAGCTCCTTTGATAACACAGCGAATCGAGTGCATAATTACAGTGAATGCCACGAAGGCTGAATATCTCGGCGGTCAAGACCAAGTAACAGTGGTCATCCTTAACGAAGGTGGCCTGGACGTGTGGACTTTTTTGTGGAGCAATAGTTGGATATTAGTCGGAATTCTAGGGGTTGTTCTGCTCTTCCTCGTCGTGGTTGCGAGAAAAAGGTCTCGCAAGACATAATCAGAATCCTCAATCGATGCGCATACACGCTTTGGTAATTGTTTATCGTCTATCCTGATCTTGGCAACTTGTTGAAGTTTGCCTTTAACGCAAAGTCGTTTATTCAACGTTGGCTAGGGGATGTGACTCGAATTTGGCAAGTCTGTTCTCTTCTTGAGCGTTTTTTGTGAAGCGGCCCCATCCTTCTTCGCAGGGCTTTTTGAGTTCTAGGCTCATTGTTTCGAGGAGACGCAGTTTCTATTGTTCACCTAATAAATGTCCGATTATGACACCAACGACTAGCGAGGTTATATTGAGGATCAAAACCTTTACAATAGAGTTCAAGGTCAGCGCGAAAATTGTTTGGATCTCGGCAACACCTTCTGAATACACTGTTGGTGGCGCTGAAATCATAGCAGTTGCAATGGCAATGCCAGCAGTCATGCAGATTACTGCGCAGATGATGGAGTTTCTTATGTCTGCAATAAGGGCGCCAAGTATGAAACTAATGGTGAAAAATAAGGGGATGGAGTAAAGGAGATGGATGTCCCAAGCAATAATTATCACGAATGCACTAGCATAGTTTAAGCTTAAGGCGATGGTGACACATAAATACCATAGCGACTTGTGCATCTTCAGTTCACCGCATATTGGTTTCTCTTTATACGCGTCAAACAAGGAATGGTCAATCGCTTTCTTCCCCTTGTAGGTGGACTATTAATTGGCTGATACTGACACCTGATGCCAGACTGATGATGAATGTAAACCAGATATAGGGATCTATGAATCCTGCGAGGAAGAGAGGAAAGACAAAGATTGCGATTAGCATGAGAAGAAGTAGGGCAAAAGGCTTCCATCCTGGGGGCGTTTTTCCGACGGTGTCATTGTAAGACTCTGATTTTCTGGGGCGGGAGAGATAGGTTCTCAGCAGATATGTGATTCCTGCAATAATCAATGTGGAAGCAGAATAACTTATGAGGAGGGTAGGAGTGTCGAATGACAAGAGTGCTAAGATCAACGACAACACTATAGTTATGACGCTGAAGTATACTCCTAACGTTTTTGAGAGATGCTTTCCCTTTGAGTTGGAGTTCATTTCTGTTTTCCTCCCAAGTTTGGAAATGTGCTTGGTGAGATTGCGTTTGATTTCCCATTAATGACTACGCGTTTGTGTAATGACTCTGAGGGGAATCATAGAATGTGAGTGCGAGTTTCCCAACCAATGGGAACTGTAGCATTGCATTTGTTTCAGCAAGCCAGTGTTTTTCTTCTTCTTCTGCTACATACTGCGTGAGGTGGGAAGGAACTGGGTGTTGTGACATGAGTGTAGTATTGGACATCGGGCGTATGTCTGTGTTGTTTGTCAGGTCTACAAACATGGTTGCAATGTATCTTCCATTCAACCTAAATGTTTGCTTGATTGTTATCGCTTGAATTCCATATTCGGAGGGGTTTTCAACCAGTAGCTCCCTCGCGATTACCACGTAGGAAACGTTAAAGACCTTGACCTCAAACTTCTGAATCTTGATGTCAATGGCACGTGTTGCCCTGTAGATACCATAATACAAGTGTAGAGTGTAGAGGAGCGTAGAGCTCAGCAAGACTGTGGCTACCATGAAACTTATGATGATGATTTTTCTTAGCACTATTAGCATGACCGGGTCCTCGAAGGCACTGATCTTCTGCTATCGTTGGAATGATCTATGAACTATGCAGATAACATGCCACATGTCTGTTTTTGTCTATAGGAATTAATGGCGGTTCTTTCTTTCGGCAGATTTCCATGGCATGGGGACACCTTGTGTTAAATCTGCATCCTGGAGGCGGGTTAACTGCGCTCGGAACCTGTCCTTTGATCACAACCTTGATCCTTCTCGCCGTCGGGTCTGGAACTGGCACGGCAGCGATAAGGGCTTCAGTGTAAGGGTGCAACGGTTTGAGGATTACATCTTCTGTGGCCCCCTTCTCAACGATTTTGCCCAGATACATAACTGCAATGCGATCGCACATGTGTCGGGCTAGTGCTATATCATGTGTTATGTACAAGAACGAGGTGTGCAGTTTTTTTTGCAGACCTAGCAGCAGTTTCAAGACTTCGCTCCTAATAGAGGCATCCAGCATGGATACGGGTTCATCGGCCACCATAAATTCAGGTTTAAGTACGAAAGCTCTGGCTATGGCAACCCGTTGTCTTTGGCCACCACTTAACTCGTGAGGAAACCTGTACATGAACTCTTCGGGTGGAACTAAGTCTAAGTCATTCAATGCTTCTGCGACGAGGTTGTTTAGCTCGTCTGAGTTGCTCGCGACTTTCTGTATCTGCAGAGGTTCCGCTATGATGTCAAAAACACTCATTCTTGGGTTTAAGGATTCATACGGGTCTTGGAATATTATCTGTATCTTCCTTCGAAGCTTTCTCACTTCGCTTTCTAAGGCAAGACTTAGGATATCCACGCCCTTAAACAGAACTTCACCTTGAGTAGGTTCAGTCAGCCTGAGCAACAGTCTCCCCGTTGTTGTTTTCCCACAGCCACTCTCCCCTACAAGCCCGAAAATTTCCCCCTTCTTGATCTTGAAACTTACTCCATCAACGGCGTGAACATACGGGGTCTCTTTTGAGACTAATGTTTTAAAGAACCCCAACTTCAATTCGAAGTGTTTTACTAAGTTACGGGTCTCTAGGGTTGTTTCTTCTGTCAGATCTTTGACTCTCCATATAAATGGCATGCTACTTGGCGCTTTTTTTTGCCAGTCTCTGTAAGTGCAGGCTCTTTCAGTCTGCAAATCTCCATACTGTGCTCACATCTGGGGTGAAATCTGCATCCTGATGGAGGATTAAGAAGGTCTGGTGGAAAGCCATGGATGGATGTGAGTTCTTTCTTTGGTCCTAGGACGCTTGGGAAGGCGTTTATCAGCTTTTGTGTGTATGGGTGCAGTGGTTCTGTGAATAAGGGCACTACATCTCCGTATTCTACGATTTTTCCGGCGTACATGATCGCACTCTTGTCGCAAGTCTCAGCGATCATGGATAGGTCGTGTGAAATTAGGATCATGGATATGTCTAGGCGGCTTTTTAATTCCTTTATGACCCTTAGGACTTGAGCTTGTACTATAACGTCTAAGGCAGTTGTCGGCTCGTCTGCAATGATCAAGTCGGGGTCGCACGCTAGTGCCATGGCTGTAACAGCACGTTGTTTCATGCCGCCACTAAGCTCGTGGGGGTATCTGTCGACTTTTGATGCCTCGATTCCTACAAGTTCCAGCAGTTTGCCAGCTCTCTCTTCTGCCTCTCTCTTCTTAACATCTTCGTGTTTGACGATTGCCTCGGTTATCTGGTATCCAATTGTGTAGGTGGGGTGAAGGGCGTTCATTGCTCCTTGGAATATCATAGAGATCCTTTTCCACCTAATCCTCTTCCGGACCTCATCTTCCTTCATTTTTACTATGTCTTCGCCATCTAGTGTGATCTTTCCGTCGATTATCCTACCGTTTGAAGGCAACATCTTTATAACAGAAAGTGCGGCACTAGTTTTTCCGCATCCAGACTCGCCAGCGAGCCCAAGTGCCTGCCTTTTGTTTACCTCGAAACTTACGTCGTCAACTGCTCTAACGCTTCCTCTCAACGTGTCGTAGTACATCTTTAGGTTTTCAACGGTTAGTAAAGACTCCATTTACCGCCGCATCCGTAATCTCGGATTTATAACCTCGTCAACTGCGTGTCCCATAAACACGAAGGATAAGCAGAGGCCGGTTAGCGCGAGTCCAGGGGGTATTATCCACCACCAAGCTAGCGCCTTGAAGGCTCCGAATCCGAAAGCTTGTTGAAGCATCCTTCCCCATGTTGGAGAAGAAGGGTCGCCAAACCCTAGAAAGCTCAACGACGCCTCTGTAAGGATGGCGCCTGGAACGCTTAGAACCATGGATGCAAAGGCCACCGGGAGAACGTTGGGGACCAGATGTTTTGTCATGATGTAGAATCGGCTAGCGCCGGAGGCACGCGCGCACTCGATGAAGGCCGTTTCTCTAAGGGATAGGACTAGCGATCTGACTAATCTTGACAAGCCTTGCCAACCAAAAACCGCTATGAGAAGAACTATGTACCACACGCTCTTGCCAAAGAGGAATACCAGTGCAAGTAGGAGGGGTAGAACAGGTAAACAAAGCAAAATGTCTACTATGCGCATAGTGATCTCGTCAACGACGCCGCCCATGTATCCTGCCATAATGCCTATGAGGATGCCCAATAATGTTGAGACGGCCGCTGCAAGTAATCCTATCGCCAGCGAGATTCGGGCTCCATAGATGATCTGTGACAAGATGTCGCCACCCACGTTGTCCGTCCCGAGTATCCCGTGTAGAAGCCCCGGTATGACGAATCTGGTATCTTCTATGATGATCTTGCATGATGCTCGGTCAGCTTCAGGGCTGAAATTCATATGTAAGAGTAACCTGTAGTCGCCTTTCTCTGAGAAGGTTTCTTCTGCTAGGTTTTCAACTCCTGCGTCAAGACCTACCGCAACGTTAAGCCAGTAGTCGCTTGACTCTGAATGGACAAGTAAGCTCTTGTCCTCACCTGCGGGTACGTGTTGGCTCCAGGGACGGTAAGGCCAGATCCGCCATTTTGCTCCCGTTGTAGAGATGAGGAATATTTCTACGTTGTATCGTACGTCTCTCACGTTTTCCGCCGTCATTCTGAAAGCGAAGTTGAAGCTGTAGGGAGGCTGGTATGGATAGGTGTATGTCGGAGAGGTGAAGTAAACATCGGTCTTTAAGAACTCGCTCGCTCCATTGTATTGCACCTCCAATTCCCGCCCTGGCAAAGCATCGACGAGTTGCATTGATCCTTGAGAGACGTTTAAAAGATCCCAGTAGACGTCGTTCTCCGTAGTTCGGGGAAGATCTTGATACTGAGGAAAGATCGATACCCATTCAGGCATCGCAAAGCCTTCGGCCAGACGCGTAGTTTGAAGAGGATCATAGGGTGTTAGCCAAGGCGCCAACAGAGCCATGAATACAAACGTTAGTAAGCCTATCAGTCCTACTAGGCCGATTTTGTTTCGACTATATTCTTCCCAGAATCCCTTGATTTTTCTTGAATATATGATTCTTTTGTCTTTGCTGAGTATGGACATGATTCTTGTCACTCTACCTTCGCATACCCACTCTTATGCGTGGATCTAAGATGCCATAAATGAGGTCTGAGATCAGGTTGGCGGCGATCATTAGTACCGCGTATATAAAAAGAACTGCTTGGACCACCGGGTAGTCACCAGCCATTAGGGAACTGAGGTACCATTGGCCGATTCCTGGTAAGCTAAATATGTACTCTGTTATCATGGCTCCTGTCACTATCCCTGGGACAGCCATCGCTATCATTGTCACGATTGGTGGAAGTGTGCTTCTGAACGCGTGTCTGTATAGTACGGTTCTCTCTTTGAGGCCCTTGGCACGCGCGGTGACTATGTAGTCTTGGGTGAGCGCGTCGATAATCATATTCCTTACGTACAAAGCCCACCCTCCAAAGGAAGCTACTACAAGTGTGAGTACTGGTAGGGCCAGGTGCCACGCGATGTCTGCTATAAGAAGTATGGGGTTCTCTGGCGGGGGCCAACTCATTATGTTTCCCACGGGAACTCGCCAACCAAACCATATGAATAAGTAGTAACAGAAGAAAAGCATGAAAAGCAGCTGAATGTAAAAGGTTGGGACGCCCCAGGCGAAGAGGCCCGAGCCTATAACCGAGACGTCGGTCTTGGACCCTCTTCTAGAACCGGCCAAAATTCCAAGCGGGATTCCTATCAAGATTATGGCTATTTGTGCAGTGCCGAGAAGTAGTATCGAGTTCGGGAGACGCCATCCCAATTCGCGATTGACTGGCATTCTGTTGGCAAATGAGAGACCGAAATTCCATGTAAACATGTTTTTGAGATAAGTAATGTATCGGATATGATATTCCTGATCGAGACCGAACTCACGTCGTAGCATGTCCCTCTGTTCTTGGGTCATGTTCGGGTCTATGATTGTAGAGACATAGTCTATTGGAGCCACAACTTGGAACAGCACGAAGTTGAGGGAGGCTATAATGAATAGAACGGCGAGGGCAATGGCCACTCTTTTCACAATGTATGTTCTCATACCCATAGGTAGTCCCGTGGCTTTGCGTTAGGTAAAGAAGCCATTTAAAGTTATCTAACTGTGTAAAGATACCGAATGTGCCTTTCTTATAGAAGCTAGTTACATATGAGAGATGGAGAAAGCCTTATATTTTCTAAGCGACAGAGTGAGTTCTGCTGAATAAAAAGAAAGGAGAATGAGAAATCTTATGCAAAAGAAATTAGTTGCTTTGCTAGTGATTTCACTGATGACAATACTCGTTGCTTACGTTCCTCCAGCTGCAGTTTCGGACCCTACGGACTACGGTCCACGACTTGAGCACATACGATATCCCACATATTTGTCGCCAGATGCACAGACACTGTCGATGCAGAGGCGTGATACTGAGTTCTTGGTGGACTTGATACGTCCAATGGACGTTGAAACCCTCTCCGCTGAGGGTAGAGTTGTCGTGGGGACTCCTTACGACCACTTCTGCTACATTGCCTTCAATATGCGGAACTGGTGGTTAGGTCCGCAGGATGGCAGTGATGGTCCAGGTCGGGCTCTAAGACACGCGATGGCTCACTTAGTTCCGAAGGATGAGCTGATTGGCACCCTCTTCAAATACATCGTAACGAAGATTGAGGCTCCGGGACCACCAGCGCAAGGTGAGTGGTACAACTCGAACGTCGACCCCCATACCTACGACCCTGACATGGCGCACGACATACTGACAACGGGCGGGTGGACGTGGGATGCTGGCGACAGCCGCTGGGAGTTAGCGGTGGCCTTTGAAGGCTATCCAGCTGGGACCCCCATGCCTACGACATACCTGTACTCGCCTGAGTTTGAGACGGCGCCTACATCGTGGGAGATCATGAGAACATCGGTCGCGCGCATGACCGGTGCCGGCCCCTTCGCGGCTCATCCACTTCCGGCCGTTCACGAACCCATCGACTTCAACGTACTGCTGGACATACTGGATTTCGAACCCAACAGATCTTCGTCACATGACGAAGGAGGATGGGACAGCTACTTCCTGTGTTACAGCAGCCTAGGTAACACCGCACGGTTCCTGTATGGCCTCTTCCATTCCAGTCAGGACGTAGAGGAAGGAGACAACCAAATGGGCCTACACAATGATGACGTTGATGCAGCACTGGACACAATCAACACGAGCTTAGACCACGCCGAGAAGGTTGGGGCGGCCCATACCGCATACGAGCTATTGATGGGATCAACAGCCAATCAATATGACCCTTGGACTGACGGCATTATCGCACGTATACCGATCTATTCAAGAGCCATGTACGCAGCCGTTGATGAAGGTCTGAAGGGCGTCGTGCAAATGCTCTTGACTGGTCTTGACCACAGCTACACATTCAATAACATGTACTGGACGAATCCTACTGGACACGAATCCGACTTGGTGCCTGGCGGCACTATGCTGCTATTCTGCAACCAAGAACCGCTACAAACCCCGCTGAACCCAGCCTACGCCAGCAGTGCATACACATGGTATGTGATGAACTACCTCTATGACAGTCTCTTAGGCACGAATCCGTACACCTCAGC
>SMTZ1_10014565_pt1 | contig 11364 bp, 4 predicted proteins | sample DeeMarSWOR136_30_FD_25667 | JGI IMG/M metagenome (IMG submission 25667)
CAAGAATACAAAGTATTCTGAGTCCTTTACTTCGAGATCAGATGAACTTAGTTGCATCTGTTGCAGAACATATGCCAAGTCCGTGGAGCGTGTTTTATTATAATACTTTGATACCTTTAATGCTTGTACCTTTAGGTATCTTTTTCTTATTTAAAAGATCAAGTCCTTCCGATATCTTTATGATTCTGTTCATTATTCTTATATTTTATTTTACGGGAAGTATGATTCGTATAATTTTACTATTTGCTCCCGCCGCTTGTTTGGTAGCTGCATATGGTTTAGTAAATGTTTTAAAGATTTTTGGAAGCTTCTATGGAGAACAAAGAGCAGGTGTAAGTAGAAAGAGAAAAAGGCAAATAAAAAGAATGGTAGGCAGATCTGAAATAGCAGCAGTTTATGTTATTGTTGGAATTATGTGCATGGCCCAAATTATGCATGCGTCGAATATAGCAATTACCCAATTATCCTCAAGTCAAATTGCTCCTGGTGGAGATTTCCATGATTGGGAAGAATCATTAACTTGGATGAAAACTAATTTGCCAGGATCAACGGTTGTTGTTAGCTGGTGGGATTATGGGTATTGGCTTACACCAATCGGCAATATGACAACTGTTAATGACAATGCGACCATAAATCAAACGAGAATTGGAATGACTGGAATGGCAATGATGCAAACTAATGAAATTTATAGTGCAAAAGTTTTCCGGAGATTGAAGGCAGATTATGTGTTAGTATATTTTGGCTTCTTATGGAATGGGTTAGGTGGCGATGAGGGTAAATGGCCGTGGATGGTCAGAATTTGTAATGACAATTATGAATTTTATAAGAAATTAGGCATGGAAGAAGATAATTGGGCCGAAAATTCAGTTTTCGTAGAAAGCGAATATTATGATGATGAAGCACAAGCTCCTACTCCGCTATGGTTCCAAAGCACCTTGGTAAAATTAATGTTTTATGGGTTGCCCACAGCTCCCTATACGGGAGATATAACCAATTTCGTTTATTATTACCAGAATCAAATTAATACTCGAACTGATAACGAAGATAATTTATGGTCAACTAACATTCCTGCTAATGGAGCCTATGAATTTAATGTGTTTAAACCCGCCTATACATCTTCACTAGGAATGGTTAAGCTTTTTAAAGTTGATTATACCGCCTTAGATTCTAGCTTTGAAATAAGAGATCCTGAAGTTTTTGATAGTGGTTATGCCACATTAAACCTTGTTAATACGGGTTTAAAAGATTTAGAAATTTTGGATGTACAAGTAAATGGTCAGAGTTTTGATTTTTCTTTAGGTAAAGGAATTAATACAAACATCATTAATAGCAGTGACGATGACTTAATATGGGTGGATATTAAAGGTGGTGGAAAAACTTACAATGAGGATGATGTTGCTTCAATTACTATTGTAGCTAACTCTACAGCATTAGATGGAAACCCCTACATTTTTACTAATAAAACCAGCAATTTCTTTGTTAAAAAATCATTAGAAGGAGAGATCAGGATAAATAAAGCAAACAGTAAAGTAGTTCAAGTAAATGCAACTAGAGCAGATCTTTATCTCGAAGTAGAAAATATTGGTGATACCACCGTCGCTTTAGATGAATTTTATGCGGATAGTATCGAAAATACATTTACTGAGAAAATATTCATAAGCGGGTCCTCAATATTATTACCTGGTGAAAAAGCTTATGTACATTTACCAAATTCAATAGTTTCGTTTTACCCTGTAAGAACAGAGCATAAAATCGGAGTGATAACTCCAAACGGAATTAAGGATGAGATTTTGCTCACATCTAACTATGAAAACTATGATCTTAAAATATTTGACCTATCAAGAATTTTATCGCCGGAAGTTGCCGCTGCTAATGACGATGTCTTTAGAAAGCATATTCCGATTCTTTTAAATGAGACTTATGCTTATACATATGATAACGGAACCACATTAATAAATGTTAGAGTGAAAAATACAGGAGATATTATTTTAGGCATGGATTCAGTATATTTAAAGGAAACAGATAGTTGGATTTCAGTTGATTTCGATCCAAAAGAAAACCTCTATCCCGGAGAAGAGCTAAATCTAACTATTGTTGCATCCGATTATTTCGATGTAGAGGTTAATGATGAAATTGGAGTGATAGTTACCGCTCTCTTTGATGGTTCTACTAAAGCTTCAGACATTGGATTTATTCATACAATTAATGAATCTGCCGATATTAAAATACTTGAAAATGTACAAGGTACTACTACCTCTTTCATAGCTGCTAATGAAACTGGGGAAATTCTTGTTAAAAATACAGGTAATCAACCCATACTTTTAGATAAAATATATCTTAATGAAACTACGGAAATAAATATAAGCAATGAGACAGAATTTGTATATGGAGATACTTCATTAGGTATTCAAGAATGTGCTCTCTTTAAATTTAATATTCCAAATCTCAGCATAAATTCTTCGGATCAGTTAAATGTTAGGTTAACAACTGATACTACAGCAGAAGCTTATTATACTTTTTCTGCATCCGTCAATTCGGTATATTATAACATTTTAATCAACGAAACACAAACATCAGCTTCTAAATCCGGAAATTTAATTATAACAATTGATAATGAAGGTCTATTGAATGTTACTGTTGATTCTGTATATATTAATAACACTTATATCCCATTAGCTGAATTTAATGAAATTATCTTCGAAATTGGGACGGGAGAATCAATTCAATTAACAATAACCACCAATGATCTTCAACCTTTCATTGGGACTATAAATGAAGGGGATGATTTAGAAATACTAGTTCGGACTGAAGAAGGAGCGGAATATCTTCTTACAGAGAGTGTAACTGCTTAAAAATCTCTTTTTTTATTTAAATAACCATTAAAATCATAAGGTATGGTTTATTAGAATATTATTAGACCTATTGATTATTTATTAATTTTTATTATCCCATTTAATAAGCTATAAAATTTCTCAAGTTTAATTATGATTGCAAATTTCAAAATTGATTCTGAATATTCGCCCAAAGGAGATCAACCTCAAGCAATTTCCACTCTCGCGATTAATATGAGAGAAGGAAAAAGATTTCAAACTCTTTTAGGGGCGACTGGTACAGGCAAAACATTTACTGTTGCGAATATCATTCAAGAAATTCAGAAACCTACATTAGTTATGGCCCCGAATAAGACTTTAGCTGCGCAACTATACAATGAGCTTAAAGAGTTATTTCCAAACAATGCTGTACATTATTTTGTATCCTATTATGACTATTATCAACCTGAAGCTTATCTACCCATATCTAGTCAATATATTGAAAAAGATTTTAGTGTAAATGAAGAAATTGAACGATTACGCTTAGCTGCTGCCCATGCAGTAAGAACACGAAGAGATGTGATTGTAGTAGCAACGGTATCATGTATTTATGGGTTAGGTAATCCTGAATTATGGGAGAAGATAGCTTTATACATAGAAGTAGGTATGATTAAAAAAAGATCTGAAATACTTAAACAGTTAATAAAAATGAATTATGAGAGAAGTGATATCGAATTTAAGCCAGGATCTATAAGAGTAAAAGGAGACATTATAGACGTATTTCCAGCATATTTAGAAAATGGTGTAAGAATCTCTTTGTTTGGGGATGAGATTGAATCTATTTCGGAGATTCATCCTATATCAAATCAACCCACTAGGAAGATTTCAAATTATAGGATATTTCCCGCGACTTATGCTGAAGCTCAAAATATAGAAAGAATAGTCAAATATGACTTAGAAATGATGAGAGAAATGGGATGGTGTAAAGCAATTGAGAATTACTCAAGACCATTAGACGGAAGGCCTCCTGGTACCCCTCCAATGACACTTATGGATTATTTCCCAGATGATTTTTTGACTGTTGTGGATGAATCTCATGTGACCATACCTCAAATTCATGGTATGATTGGGGGAGATAGATCCCGTAAGAAAAATTTGATTGATTTTGGGTGGAGATTACCAAGTGCTTATGATAATCGACCTTTAACCTTCGAGGAATGGGAAGATAAAGTTAAGTATCTAATCTTTATGAGTGCAACCCCTGGAGATTATGAGTTAAAAAAAAGCGAAGGCATATCTGCAGAACAAATTATTCGTCCTACGGGTTTAGTCGACCCAGAAATTGAAATTCGACCTGCGAAAGATCAAATTGATAATTTATTAGGAGAGATTCGAAAAGTTATCAATAACGAAGGTAGAGTATTAGTTACAACTCTAACAAAAAGAATGGCAGAAGATATTGCGGAATATTATGGCGAATTAAGTGTTAAGATAGCATATTTGCATTCTGAAGTTGATACCGTCGAAAGATTTGAAATTTTAAGGCATTTGAGAGATGGGACTTATGATGTTCTGGTTGGTATTAATTTACTTAGAGAGGGGTTGGATCTACCAGAAGTTCAGCTTGTTGCAATATTAGATGCAGATAAACTTGGATTCCTTAGAGATACACGGTCATTAATACAAACAATAGGCAGAGCCTCACGAAATGTTAACGGCAGAGCTATATTATATGCAGAAAAAGTTACACCTGCTATGAAAGCAGCTATTGATGAAACAAATAGGAGAAGGAACAAACAGGTGCAGTTTAATAAAGAAAATAATATCACTCCCCAAACTATTAAAAAAAATATACTCGACTCTCTTTCTGAAGAACATGAATTTAGAGAAAAAGAAGTTAAAAGATTTAAACACACTATTCAAAATAAAATGGAACAATTGGAAAAAGAAGGAGATAAAGAGATATTAATTCAATATCTTGAAGATAAAATGTTCTTGGCAGCTAAAGAACTCAGATTTGAGGATGCTGCTTACTTGAGAGATAAAATCAAGGAAATAAAGAATACTTATTATATAAAATCATGAAAACTTTGTTTTAATAATAATTTTAAATAAAATTCATAAAACATTGCTTAGGATATCAAAATAATTCCTATTATTAGTAGAAATATATTTTCAAATGAGGGGGTAAAATAAAAGCCTATGAGAAGTAGCTAAGAATTAAATGTTAAAGCAATTGACATGGTAATTTCATAGTTTACTCTCATCTATATTGCTTCATTTAGCCAATATATAAAAAAAACCATCATACAACTCCATATTATTAAAGGTATAAAATCTCAATACACATTATTAACCTTCTCTTTTTCGAATATAGTATCGAATGATTCCTAATATAGGGTTAATTCGAGGTACTTTTACTTTATACCTTTTATAATCTTCACCAAATTTTTCAATAAGGTTTTTATCCTCAACATATGTCCATTGGTATGTTAGTATTATGATGACAATACTAAGAATTAAACTAAGGATGATTTGAGTCCAGAGCGAAATACTTATAGTGAATAAGATACCACCTAAATATTGTGGATGACGAACAACAGCATATATACCATTATCCACTAACTTTGTGGTATGTATATAACTCTTTCCTTTATCAACACCACCTCGTTTCTTAAAAGTCCAAAAAGAAATTAACGCAAAATAGAGACTAAATCCCCAAATTATATAGCCTATATATGCTAAAATGATAAGATTCAATTCATTAAAAAATAGGAACATTAAGATTATTTGAATTATAAAAGATATTGTAAATAGTGTAGTAAAGATAATATCTCGTAAACTGAATTTTTTCCTATTTTTTTTAACATTCTTTTCATTATTCATAATTTTCTTCCTTCCTCTAATCGATTTATGTAAAGAAAAATAAATTTAAGTATTTAATAGCTCTTCTTTTTTGTATCTTTTATATATTTAATAATACCTAAAATTAAATTTAATCTTAGTACCTTTTTTCTATATTCTTCATAATTTCCGCTAGGAACGATTATAAAGTACAAGCTTAAATATCTATAGATATTAAATTTAGAATTGTGATTCTTAACTCATTAATATGTAATTATATTTCTGAATTTAAAATTAGATATATCTACTAATCTTAAGCTAAATATAGCTTTCTTAATTAGAAAATCATTACACTTACAGGGCAAAAATACTACAATTTAAGATTATAAAATAAAGCCATGAAATTTTTGTTTTATAAAGTATTATAAATATTAGTATAAAAATGAATCAAAATTCAATAATTATTAAAGGAGCAAGACAGAACAATTTAAAAAATATCGACGTTATAATTCCAAGAAATAAATTGGTAATTATTACTGGGATTAGTGGTAGTGGGAAATCAAGCCTCGCAATGGATACTTTATATGCCGAAGGTCAAAGAAGATTTTTAGAATCATTATCAAGTTATGCCAGACAATTCTTGGGGGAGATGGACAAGCCTGACGTAGATTCCATTGAAGGACTATCACCAGCAATTGCAATTGAGCAAAAGCCTCTCTCAAAGAACCCAAGAAGCACGGTAGGAACTGTAACGGAGATTTATGATTATTATAGACTACTTTTTGCTAATATTGGAATTCCTCATTGTCCTAACTGTGGAAAAGAAATAAAGCCCCAAACTCCACAGCAAATTATACAGCAAATTCTAAGTTCAGTTGAAGATAATCAGAAATTTATAGTAAAGGCTCCTGTAATACGGGATAGAAAAGGAGAATATAAAGAATTACTTCAAAATCTTAAGAAGCAAGGATATGTAAGAGTAGAAATTGATGGGATACAATATACCTTAGATGAAGATATTTCTATGGACAAAAATGTTAAACATAATATAAGCGTTATTGTTGATAGATTAGTAATGAATAAAGATATAAAAACTCGGTTAGCTGATTCAATAGAAACAGCGTTGAACTTAACAGAAGGGATAGTTATTGTTGAAATTGTAGATAAAGAAGAACAAATGTTTTCTGAACATCTTGCTTGTCTTGACTGTCAAATATCCTTTCCCCCCATCGATCACAAAATGTTTTCATTTAATATACCCCATGGGAGTTGTAAATACTGTAGCGGATTAGGAACCGTTATGGAGTTTGATTATAGTTTAATTTTAGGCGATGATGTGGAAGTTACTTTACAAGAAACTCCTATTAGAGAGATTCCAGGATTTGGCTCCTTAACAGGATATTTTTGGCAATCGATCGTCCAAGTTGCTAAACATTATGGTTTTGATGCAGATAAGACTGCAATAAAAGATATTGATCCGCAACTCCTCCAAAAGATATTATTTGGATCTGATGAGGAACCAATTGAATTCCATTTTCAAAGTGATAATAGTGAGTATAAAAATAATAAAAATGGAATTAAATCTTCTTACCATGTCGTTAGACCATTTGAAGGAGTTATTCCAATGTTACACAGAAGATATATGGAGACACGCTCTGAGTGGGCACGTGATATGTATGAAAGCTTCATGAAGCAAAATGATTGCCCACAATGTAATGGTTATAGATTAAAGCCAGAGAGTTTAGCAGTAACCATTAAAGATATGAATATAGCTGAACTTTCCAATCTTGCTGTTAAAGATTCTCTTAAATTTTTTAAAGAATTGCACTTGGATGAAATTCAAAAAAAAATTGTAAAAGATGTTTTAAAAGAAATACTAGACAGATTATCCTTTTTAGAAAACGTTGGTTTGGATTATATTGCGCTAAGTCGGAGGTCACATACCCTCTCAGTTGGAGAAGCTGAAAGAATCAGGTTAGCGACTCAATTAGGTTCTAGTCTAGTCGGTGTATTATATGTATTAGATGAGCCTAGTGTGGGACTTCATCAAAGGGATATAAGCCGTCTTATTAATATGCTTAAAAAGTTAAGGGATTTAGGTAATACAGTTATTGTAGTTGAACATGATGATGAAATTATGAGAAATGCTGATCATATCATCGATCTGGGGCCTTTAGCTGGAGAAAATGGAGGAGAAATTGTTGCGGAAGGTCCCCTTGAAGTTATTTTACACTCTAAAACTTTAACTGGTAAATATTTATCAGGTAAAAAGAAAATTGAAATCCCCAAAAAAAGAAGGGAAATAACAAAAGAATTCCTTGAAATTAGAGGAGCAAGAGAAAATAACTTAAAAAGTGTAAGCATAAAGCTACCTCTAGGTATATTTACTTGTATTACCGGAGTTTCTGGAGCGGGAAAAACCAGTTTAATAATAGATTGCTTATATAAAGGATTACATAATATAATAAATACTAGAAGCTCCCGATTAGCCCCAGGAGATTTTGATGATATTTTAGGATATGATAAAATCGATAAAATTATCAATATAGATCAATCTCCCATAGGTAGGACCCCTAGATCGGTCCCTTCCACTTATACGAAAGCTTTAGATTATATTAGAGAAATCTTTGCAAATCTTCCAAGTTCAAAAGAAAGAGGATATAATAAAGGAAGATTTAGCTTCAATACGAAAGATGGTCATTGCAAGAAATGCAACGGTACAGGATATATTTTAAAAGAGATGTATTTTCTACCCGATGTTTATATTAGATGTGATTTATGTAAGGGAGAGAGATATAATGCAGAAACTTTGGAGATTAAATACCGTGGAAAAAACATATCAGATGTGCTTAAAATGACTTTCCATCAAGCATTAGAATTCTTTGATTTTCATACTAAATTAAAAAATACTTTAAAGACGGTTGTGGATGTTGGACTTGGATATTTAGAATTAGGTCAATCATCAACTACGCTTAGTGGAGGTGAATCTCAAAGATTAAAAATTGCAAGAGAATTGAGAAAAACAAGTACAGGAAACACCCTTTATATTTTAGATGAACCCACAACCGGTTTACACATGTATGATATACAATTTCTAATAAAAGTACTCCAGAAATTAGTAGATAAGGGTAATACTGTTGTAATTATAGAGCATAACATGGAGATTATTAAATCTGTTGACTATATTATAGATATTGGTCCTGAAGGAGGAGAAAAAGGAGGAAAAGTAGTAGTAGCAGGAACTCCCGAAGAAATTCTAAATAATAAAAAATCTTTTACAGCGAAATTCTTAAAAAAATACTTAAACAATAGTTAGTAAAATCTAAATCTTTTCTTAAATAATTAAGACATATAGAAATAACATATATTAAATAGCCATAAGTGATACATATGGGTATCGAGAATGAAAAAGGGATAATAAGAGCCCCAATTGCGTGTATATTAGGACATATAGATCATGGTAAGACTAGTCTCCTCGACTATATCCGTGGTACCGTCGTTCAACAAAGAGAAGCTGCTGGTATTACTCAACATATAGGAGCGTCCTATTTTCCAACTAACGATATCAAAGAATTTTTGCGAAAATCAAAACAAGAATTTGCTGACAAAGAGATTAAATTACCCGGTTTGTTGATTGTAGATACACCAGGCCATGCAGCATTCATGAACCTCCGTAAAAGAGGGGGAGCTGTTGCTGATATTGCCATATTAGTGATTGATGTGACAGCTGGAACAATGCCAATAACATGGGAATCAGTTCGAATTTTAAGAGAAAGAAAAACTCCTTTCATAATAGCTGCAAACAAGATAGATAGAATCTCTGGCTGGAAATCAAAAAAGGATGCTGACTTTTTAGATACATATAATACTCAAAAACCTCATGTAAAAGAATTTTTAGATGAAAAAATTTTACAAATAATTGGAAATTTTTTAGAAGAAGGTTTCAAGGGAATTGATCGGTATGATAAAATCAAAGATTTTACAAAAAAAATTGCAATTGTACCTACAAGTGCTAAAACTGGAGAGGGAATTTCCACTCTTATTATGATATTAATGGGTCTGGTACAGCAATATCTTATACCTAATTTACAATTTTCTGAAGGTCCTGCTAAAGGAGTAGTATTAGAAGTAAAAAAAGAGAAGGGCCAAGGAATCACGATGGATGTTTTAATCTATAATGGAGTGATACATAAAGGAGATGAATTTATTGTAGGGGGCTTAGAAAAACCAATAAAATCTAAAGTTAGAGCATTATTAAGACCAAAACCAATGGATGAGATCAGAGATCCCCGCCAGAAATTCGATTCAGAAGATTTAGTAAGTGCTGCAGCAGGTATTAAAGTTTTAGCACCAAATATTGAAGATGTTGTAGCAGGCTCGCCTTTTAGAGTAATCGGTTCTCCTTCTGAAGAAGAAACTGTATACAATGAAATTGAGGAAGAAGTACAGAGCATAAGAATACAAACAGATAAGGCGGGTGTTGTCTTAAAAGCAGATACTCTAGGCTCTCTTGAAGCTCTAGAAAATCACTTTACTACAAATGGAGTAAAAATTAGTATTGCTGATGTTGGTCCTATCAAAAAAGAGGATGTTATGAATGCTAATATTGTAAAAATTCTTGATCCCTATTCCGCTTCAGTTTTAGGGTTTAATGTTCCTATTTTGCCTGAAGCTCGTGAACAAGCTACGTTAGACAATATAAGAATTTTCACAAACGACGTTATATACCGCTTACTAGAAGATTATATAGAATATGCGGAAACAAGAAAAGCTGAAGATACTGCTAAAGGGCTAAGTGAATTGATATTACCAGCAAAGCTTAAAATGCTTCCTGAATACGTATTCAGAAATTCAAATCCTGCGGTTTTTGGAGTTTTAGTTGAAGCTGGAACTTTATATCCAAAAGTACCATTAATTACTGCTGAAGGTAAAAAAGTTAGAAGAGTCCATCAACTCCAAGATAAAGGGAAAACTTTAGAAAAAGCAAACAAAGATGCTGAAGTAGCTATATCAATACGTGGTATAGAAATAGGTAAAGATATTGGAAAAGACGAAACTCTTTATGTTAGTGTCCCCGAATCCCACGTAAGGCAATTAATGAGTAAATTCAGCGACGAATTAACATCTGATCAAAAAGAAGCTTTAAAAGAGTATATTATTCTGATGCGAAAGACGAACCACCCATGGTGGGGTATGTAAAGTCTTTTATTTGTTATTCTTCCAATCCTTTTCTCACCAAAAGCAATCTGAAACTAGATTTTTTCTTTAGAAATAAAAGGTATTTTTAAAAAGCTAAAAAAATTGTATAATTCGTATTAAAGAATTCTTAATAAAATATCCGTAAATTTATTCTATGACATTAATTATCGATGTTTTAAACAAGGTTTTAGGAGAAATTACTCCAACAGCACGAGAATTAAAACTAATCAATAGTGTAATAGATAAAGTAAAGAATTTTCTTCAAATTAAAGCCAAGGAATTAAATGTAAATTTTACAAAAATTGAACCCCAAGGATCCACCGGTATCAAACAAACTCAACTGAGAGGAGATTTTGATATTGATGTATTTGTTGGTTTAGATTATGAAAATTATGAACCTAAATATCGAGGATTAAGTAAAAATAAATTAAAAAAAGAGTCTAAAAAAGATTTTTTAGAACTATGTAATAATTGGATTATTAAGTCTTTACCGCCAAAAGAATTTCACAAT
>SMTZ1_10006977_pt1 | contig 11363 bp, 17 predicted proteins | sample DeeMarSWOR136_30_FD_25667 | JGI IMG/M metagenome (IMG submission 25667)
GATGTTACCCCCGATGATCATATTTGTCCTGCCTTTGCTCAGCCTTTCAGCAATCGCCCGGGCACCACGGTTATTAAATCCCATCCTGTTGATCAATGCCTTATCAGCCGGGAGGCGGAAGGAGCGGGGCCTGGCATTGCCGGGCTGTCCCACAGGGGTGGCTGTACCCACTTCAACAAAGGAAAAACCAAAAGCTGCAAACTGCCTGTAAAAGCTGGCATTTTTATCAAAACCTGCTGCGAGTCCCACAGGGTTCTCGAAGGCAAGTCCAAATACCTCCCTCCGCAATCTCGCATCCCTGGTTGTATAAATGGCTCTGACAAGCTGCTTTACAAGGGGTATGGCAAAGAAGAACTTTATGAGGGCAACGACTAGTTGATGAACGGTTTCCGGACCCATCAAGAACAGAAGCGGACGGATGATCCCTTTGTACATAGAGGAAATTTTGGCAAATATACGGAAAAACCAGGTCCGCTATTCTATCAGTTTCTGGTCGTGCCGCAGGATGCTGAGTATGCGTTCATCATTCCTGCGGTCAGGAATGCTCATCCCTTCCATCAGGCCGGGATAGCCCAGCTCCACCCTGAGTTCTCCGGCATATCGGGCATGTATGGGATCGATGGTAAGCCAGGGACAGATGGCAGAGGAGTATGAAGCCCAGAAATAACCGGTATAGATGTTTTCCAGATTGGCTACCAGCACAAATGCCCTTGTATGAATATCAAACTCCTTGCCCTTCAGGTTTTCCTGCGCATTGGAGCTGATTTTAAAGGTATGGTTCTTTGGATCATACGACAGGATATCCTCATATTTTATGAACGGACTCACTTCGGTTACAATTGTACTTTCATCAATTTCCCATAATGGATCCAGGGATTCATGATCGGACAAGAGGTAGATATGGATCTCTCCCTCACGGCTTGTTTTTTTCCTCTCACAGGATGCGATGAGTATAGAAAACAGGGCTAGCGTAAGTAAAATCAGGCGCATGGAAAAGTCATTTAACCATAGATGCACCTAAAAGTACAAAGGTTGCGGAACGCAGCAAATAAGATACATTTAGCCACGAAAAACCTCTATGATTTTAATTATATTGGCAGCTACGTCCCTGTTCATTGATCGGCAGATTTTCAGGATGGCCAGGAGGAGCAGGGGACTGATCACCACAAAACCATTGAAAGATGAAAACCTATATTGCTTTGCTCAGGGGCATTAATGTAAGCGGCCAGAAGAAAATCCCCATGGCTGACCTGAAAACCCATCTGGTGGAATTGGGATGGGAGGATGTTCGAACCTATATCCAGAGTGGAAACCTCATATTCAAATGTACCGAAGGCAATCCTGTTCAATTGGCCCGGAAGATTGAACAAAAATGACAGGAAAAATATGGGTTTGAAGTCCCCACCCTTATTGTAGAACCCCGGGAATTGATGCACATCATCAAAAACAATCCATTTACCAGGGATCCTGAAACAGTGGAAGAAAGACTTTACATGACCTTTTTGTATAATACTCCACGGGCAGACATGGTCCGCAGGTTGCAAAAGCCAAAACAATCCGAGGAACATTATGTCTTTGGTGATAAAATTATTTTCCTTTATTATCCGAACGGCTATGGGACGGCCGTGATGAATAACAATGCATTTGAAAAAGGATTAAAGGTTGCAGCGACAACAAGGAACTGGAAGACAGTCAACAAGTTATACGAGATGATAAAATGATGATTATCCTGGTCTCATAAAATCCTCTTCAAGGATCGTTCTCAAGCCAGCAAGCAGCTCATCTGCGTTGCCTTTTAAAAAAACCATCGGCGGCTTTATTTTCAACACATTGTTGTCTTTCCCGTCCGTGCTCATTAAAATTCCCATGCAGGTCTGGAAAGACTACTGGTGAATCCAATCTGGTGCTGCTTTTGGCTAAATGGTCCAGAATTCCTTGTTGGAACTCGATGAAATCAACATCTGCATGCGGCCGGCTGATCTTTAAAATATAACTTCCGGAGTCAGATTTAATGCCATAATTAAAATCAATCTCTCCAGGCAGAGAGTTTACTTCCCCACTTACCCGGTATAGTCTGTAAGCAATTTTCGCAGCCTGATCAACATGAATCCGCATTGATAGATAATCTTTTCCCATCCTGCCCGTTAATCAATTTTACCATCCAGCCAGTGGACTATATTCAACAGTAATTGATGATTCTCTTCTGCCATCTCGTGGTTCATTCCTGCCTTTATTTTACCTGGTCCCGCCAGCTTTGCTGAAAACATGGCTGCCTCACCAAATACCACAATCCTTCCTTCTCCATAGTACATAAAGGCTCCCTGGGACCATCCCCCGGTGTTAAACCTTGGTGTAGATTCCCTGAATACCCAGGCGGTATCCGGCAGAAAACTCACGTACCTATCATCAAATACCAGAATGGGAACTGCATTATCCGGTAATTTGAAAGCCTGGCCTGTAAATGTCACAATTTGCCTGACCTTTCATGATCATTTCTTCCCTTTGTAATCCTGCTTTCAACAAGTGTTCCGTCCTGTACATCAAAGGATGCCGGTCCCCGTGAGGTTGTATCAAATACAAATCCATTGCTAAACTCGAACTCAAAGGCTGCAGCAAGGTCCCGGGCAGCACCTGCCATGGGCATATGATCTGCAATTAAAACAAACTGCCACCATCAAAGACCCATTGTCTTACAGTTTCAATTTCCGGACCTTTAAATGCAGAAGGATTAGGTAAAGTCCAGTCTTGGACATTATGCTCGTGTAAAGCATTTGAGATGACAAGGATCTTTCCTTCCCTTAATTTTGTTTTTTCAAATTCACCCTTATATCCCTTCACCACATATCCATCTCTTTTCACGAGATTGGAGAATGCCTTATAGCGGCCTTCTTTGGTGTGGAAGTTATGATGGCCTTCGTCAATATATACCACTGGTCCCTTACCGGGTTCATAGGCAGGATCATGGATGACCGGTTTATAAGCAGTATCCGCAACCTGCTGGGCATACATGCTGATAAACAGGCCAAGTGAGATTAAGATCAGGATGATAGCTTTCATTGGGCAAAATCTAATGATAGGTTGTGATCATTTCCAGCCAGTTTTCCGGAATTTCAAGAATCTGTCCGTTTTCCAGCAAAGTCTTCCGTAACTCGTTATAATCAATTTCCTGGATATCAATGGAGTGATTTATGGCCAACGCTGCAGCACAACCAGCACTCTGACCCAGGATCATAAAAGTAGGCAATATCCTGATGGCTCCATAAGCAACATAACTTGATGATGGACAGGTAGGTGTGATCAGGTTGGTACATTCTGCTGACTTTGGAATCAATGCCCTGAAGGATATGCCAAAGGGTCTCCAGTCATCACCGCCAAATACAAAACCTTCATTGTAGGCAAAACCATCTTGCACAATCATGCGGGCATGATGCGTATCGGGAGGCCACCAGGCGATGGCCACAGGATCTTCAACCCGCTCGTTATTGTCCCTCAATGTGTGATGTTCAGTGATCACATGGTCTGAAACCATTCTGCGCGCGCTCCGAATATATAATCTTCTGGGCCAATGGCCGTTATCAACAAACTCATCACTGCAGAGACCCCATCCTTTCCAGTTGTTACGTGTGACCGTATCCACCTCCGGGTCATTTTGCAGGAACCATATCAGTCCCGCAGTAAAATCCCTGTGATATTGAACAATGCTGTCCTGTGTCTTATAATTGCCGGCAGGATATTGCCAGTTTTCCCCATACAGGTTGGCAGAAAGGTCATGCCAGCTGCCCATATCCGTTTTCCCGTTGTGACGGTTGGTGTAAGGTTGAAACAATTTGCCTCCGGCATGAAGGTATCTTCTGTATATCTCGTATACCTCCGGATTATAATTTTCGGGTTTGGTGACAGGAATAAGATTATCCTCATTTCTTGTCAGGCACATTCTGAAACAGAATCCCTGGATGTGTTTGTCCCGAGCTCCGTAATCACCCAGTTCTCCTTTCTGGATGGTAGGCAGGAGGCCACTTGCGGGATCGCCTGGTGAAATATAAGGATCAACTTTCACCTGGAACTGGCGATAAGTATTATTCACCTGGATACCATTCTTTGTCTCACCATATTTGGCATTCCCTTCCCTCATTGTTTCAGTTGAAACTCCTGCAAAATGGATTAAATGCCCTTCAATCGAAGCGTCTATGAATAGTTTTGCTGAGATTTCAATCCCGTTTTCAAGGAAGATGCGCTTTATTACATTTCCTGCTTTCTCAACCCCGCCTGCCTCTTTGATCCTGGTTTTACGGATTATTTTAATGTTCTTTTCCCCGGCCAATAAATCCTCAATAATGCTTTCTGCTGCTGTTGGTTCATACCTTGAGTACCAGGCAGGATCCTGGAAGTCCGGTTCAAGTCCGTAATATGCTTCAATGGCCGTATACACTTCACGAGCTATGCCTCCAATGACCCTTGCACTGCCAAACCGGATATCTTTAACAATGCCTTCCACCATCATACCGCCCGGATGCCCGGTAGGCTCGATCAAAACAACCTTTTTGCCCAGCCTGGAAGCTTGAAGAGCCGCTGTAAATCCAGCTTCACTTCCGCTGAGGATACAGACGTCTGTCTTGATTTTTTGGCCTTTTTTATCTGTATCATGACATGACAAAAAGAGGGAACAAAACAGGATTGAGATGAAGATGATATTATTTTTCATATTCAATCAGTTCTATCGGAACCCCGTTATGTACAATCATGGCTACCCTGATCCCATCAGAGGGTGAAGATGGTTCTTCAATAAACATAAGATTGCGATTTGCCAGCTCGTAATCCAGGTCTTCAACTTCAAAAGCCAGATGCGGAATGGTCTTGATCAATTTACTCAAGGGACTGTCCTTTTCGAATCTCATCCACTCAACGCCAAAGGGACTGGTACTGAAACCTGAAACATAGAATTTGTATTCAGGTAAATACCGTTCTTCCGGCAGCTTATTTTCAGTCGGAATCCCTAAATGATGGTATTTCCATCCCCATTCTGCAATGGCTTCAGGAAGTTCATGTTCTGATCTGTATTTCATCATATATATCTATTAACCAGGTAACTGTCGCAGTCTAAATTTAGCTGTTTTCAGAATACCAATCAAAAGGCGAAGAGTGAAAGACCACGCTGGGATCCCTGCTGGGAATCCACCAAATATCGCGGCGTATGAAACCACAAGACCTTGGTCCGGTTTCATGATATGCGGCTACTTTCCAGGCCTTGAATAACTTGTATGGGATATGTCAGATGAGTTATTCAATAAAAGCGTAAAGAAATAACCAGAAACCCGGTGTTAACCGGGCCATTCATTCAATGTGTGTCTGGAGGTTTTAATATTTTATTTATCACCCCTTCATCGCCTAAAAAACTTGTATCAAGGAATAAGTTTGCTTCCTCATTTGTCAGTTCCTTGCCCTCACGAATCTTATCTCCCAGCTTTATTAACTCATGTAACTGTCCACCGATATATTCGAGCCTTCTGTAGGTTTCCTCATCAAATTCTTCGTTTTCAATTCGCATTGCCAATTTCCGTGAATATTCTGCTACAGACTGAAGTTTTTTAAAAAGCTCATCACGTTCTGTTTTCCTCTTTTCAGGCTCACTCCTGGTTTCCTCCATTTTTTTATCGGCTTTCTTCCCTACCATAATTTTTACTTTGAAAGATACAAAAAAAACCGGTCTGTTAAACCGGGCATACCCCTTGCTTAACATTGAAAAGGCCCGTAAAATAAGGGAAATCCAATAAAAAAGGGCTTTCTTCCGAAAGCCCCGTGAATCAGCTGGGTCTCGAACCCAGGACCCCATCCTTAAAAGGGATGTGCTCTACCAACTGAGCTACTGATTCGACCTAAAATCTTTTCGGGTTGCAAATTTATAACCTATTCTCTGTTTTCCAAAATATTTAGCAAGATTTTAAAAATGGTTATTTTTGGACATGCATTTCAAGTTTGACACACAGATAAGGGTGAGGTACGCAGAGGCTGACAGGATGGGTTATGTATACTATGGCAACTATGCAATGTACTTCGAATCAGCCAGGACCGAGATGCTCAGGTCACTCGGATTCTCCTACAGGGAATGGGAAGACAACGGGATCATCCTACCTGTTCGGGAATTGCAGATAAGATACCATGCACCGGCGTATTATGATGATCTGCTGACCATACGTACCATCATCAAAGAAAAACCGTTTGCCAGGATCACCTTTCATCATGAAGTGTATAACGAGAAAGGTGAAAAAACATGTACCGGCTCCCTTGTACTGGTGTTTGTCAATAGCGAGACCAGACGGCCAGTCCGTGCGCCAGAATCTTTCCTGAAAGCCCTGGAAGAAGTCTCAGAAAACCAATCCTGATCCCTGTTTCAACCTGTATCCCAGGCCGGATCCAAATCATTATCCCGTCCCTGGTCCCGGAATATCATTTATCCTGTAATGAATTTGGCCAATGATCGTCATTGATGTGTAACAATCATTAAATCAATGTCGAACCAAAATCTAGAAAAATGAAGAAAATTGCATTATTCATTCCGGTGTTGTTACTGCCGCTTATGATAACAGCACAGCAAACACCGATTGACAAACTTTTTAAAAAGTATTATGGGAAAGAAGGATTTACCACGGTCCTGGTCACCCAGGATGCGTTTGAAGTGATCTCCCATATGGAGAAAGAAAAAGGGGATCTAGAAGGAACCCTGGAAAAGGTGCAGAGGGTAAGGGTAATTGCACAGGAGGATGAAGCCGATGTCGAAGGTATAAACTTCATGGATGAGCTGAAAGGGGTTGAATTCGCTGATTACAAGGAGTTGGTGGTAGTCAAGGAAGCTGACCAGGAAGTATTGATACTGGCCAAGGAAGAAGATGGAAAAATCCGGGAACTACTTGTCATCGTAGGTGGGGAGGATAATGTCCTGGTCTCGGTTGAGGGTAATTTTACCATGGATGACCTGGAAGCGCTGGAAGGCCTGGATGGTCTTGACAAGTTGGATGAAATCTTTGACAATTAGGCAGAACGGTTCCTGAAAGATGGCTAACTTTGAGAAATTCCCCGGACGAAATATATGGACGCAAAGGAATTCAAAGAAAGGGTATTACCGGTTAGCCATAAAATATTCAAGTATGCAAACCGCTTGTTGAGCAATGAGCATGATGCGGAGGATGTGGTCCAGGAGATCTGGCTGAAGTTGTGGGACAAAAAGGACGAGCTTGGATATATCAAAAGCATGGAGGCATTTGCCTTCCGGATGACGAGAAATCTCTGCCTGGATAAGATCAAGCTAAAGAAGCCAAAGTACTATGATGACAGAGAGGAAGGATCGTACCGTTATGATGAAGCTGATCACAGCCTTGACCCGGAGAGCAGACTGGAGCAGAAAGACACCATGGAAAGGGTAAACCAGATCATCGGTCGTTTACCGGAACAGCAGAAAACACTGTTGCAGATGAGGGATGTTGAGGGACTCGAATACGAGGAGATAGCAGACATCACAGGGCTTGAAATAAATGCCATAAGGGTGAATATTTCAAGGGCCAGGAAGAAAGTAAGGGAAACCATTCAAAAGATGTATCAGTCATGGAACATATGAACAGCATTGAAGCATTGCTTGCCAGGTACTACCGCGGTGAAACGAGTATTGCGGAGGAAGGTGTGCTCCGTGAATTCTTCGCCACCGGAGATGTGCCTGAACATCTTGCGGCCGATGCCGAGCTTTTCGGTTTCTTCAGGATGCAGCAGGAAGGAGGATTACCAGATCATCTGCAACACAGGCTGGAGGATATGATTGATGGGAAAACGGGAAGATCCATAACTGCCTTTACCAAATGGAGGTATTACTGGATCAGTGGTGCAGCAGCAGTCATCCTCTTGTTGCTGGCCCTGTTTCTCGATTCCCAGATCAGAAAAAGGCCCTCGCTTCAGGCTACAGGAGATACTTTTGAAGATCCCTACCTGGCTTATGCGGAAGCAAAACGTGTACTTTATTTCGTCTCTGATAAGATGAACACCGGAACAGAACCGCTTCAAAATATTAAAAAACTTGAATCAGGAAAGCAATTTGTGCAACCGGTATTCTCCATAGGTACCGGATTGCAAAAACTTGAATATTTTTCAACCATAGAAAGGACAAAAGAATTATTATCAAAATAATGAAGTTATGAAAAGAATGTTTTTTATCATTTGTTTGATTGGGTTTGCTGCTGCTGTATTTGCACAGAACAAATCCATCGACCGGGTTTTTGATAAATATGCGGGACAGGAAGGCTTTACCACTGTTTATATTTCCAAATACATGTTCAACATGTTTGCTGACCTGGAAGGGGCAGAAGACGAAGAGATTGAAGAAGTACAGAAGGTATTTGGAAAACTCACCGGCATTAAAATCCTGGCCAGCGAAGATGGCAGTCCCAAGGGGATCAATTTCTATGATGAGATCATGAAAGATCTGCCACGAGAGAAATATGAGGAATTGATGGTTGTCAAGGACAGTGAATCTGATGTAATCTTCCTGGCAAGGGAAGAAAGCGGAGTGATTGTTGAACTGTTGTTGATCGTGAGCGGGGATGATGACAATGCCCTAATTGCCATCACCGGCGAAATAGACCTGAATACCATTGCCAAATTGTCAAAGGCCATGGATATTGAAGGGATGGAAGAGCTTGAAAACCTGGAAGAAAAGTAAATAAGACGCTTGATGAAGCACAAACTGATTTCTCCGGGAAGCTGCCTTTTACTGTTTTTCCTGCTATCCTGCATGTCCGGGTGCAGTTCAAACCTGGAAAAAACCAGGTCATTCAAAACCATTTTTGACCATTACCGAAATAAAGATGGGGTAGTGGCCATCGGTTTCCCGCCCGGACTGCTCAGCCTGGTGCTGGACCAGGACGATCCGGAACAGGTCGAATTGAAAGGTTTGATGCGAGAATTATCCTCATTCAGCATGCTGATTATAGAGGAGGGATCAGGGACCGGGGACCTGAAAGATGATCTTGGCACGGTGGTGACTGATTTTACTACCAGAAACGAATTCCAGGATCTTTTCCGCCTGCAGTCAGGTGGCGATGATATGTTTATCCGTATCCAGGAAAAGGACGGTATGGTCAGGGAGGCCATCCTGATGATGAACGCCGATGAAAACTTTACGGTTATTGATCTCAGGGGAAATATCGAAATTAAGCATTTTACCAGGCTCGTGGAAGGGGGATACCTGCAGGAACTTACCCAGTTTTCTGAACTCGATCTCTGAATTTGCCTCTGTTAACCAGTAGTTAATTCACAAATATTTAAGACTGCCTGGTCTTTTATTTATCTAGTTTCGGTGTATTACAAACCAAAACTGTTTGTTTATGAAGACATTAACATCCAACACGGGCAGGATTATTTTCGGTTTGATATTCCTGGTATTTGGATTTTTCCATTTTAGCGATACTGATATGATGGCCGGCTGGATGCCTGGATGGGTGCCGGCACCGAAACTGCTGGTCTATATATCCGGACTCGGACTGATTGCAGCAGGGATAAGCATTATCATAAAGTTATACACAAGGCTTGCCACCCTGCTGCTGGCGCTGCTTTTACTGCTGATCATCCTGATCATGGATGTTCCGGGTGCAGCTGGTGGTGACCAAACAGCCATGAGTATGTTGCTTAAGGACGCCGGACTCATGGGTGCTGCATTATACATGTCCGGCCACTTCAAGAAATAGACTTTTTCAACGTGATAACGGTGATCTCCGGAGGGATCCAGATCCTTCCGGCATAACCTATATAACCCAGACCCGGGTTTACATATAAGTATTGATATCCCTGCTGGTAGAGACCAACCCAGCGGGGATATTTTGTTTGGATCGGGCTCCACCTGAATTTCCCTGTCCTGATCCCGAACTGCATACCATGCGTATGACCTGAGAGGGTAAGGTGTACATTCGTCCGGCCTGTCACCTCTGCATCCCAGTGGGAGGGATCGTGTGAGAGTAATATTTTAAACCCTGTATCCGGTATATCCTGCAGGGCTTTTGCCAGGTCACCATATTGCTTGAAAGGCGGCAGTCCCCAGTTCTCCACACCTGCCAGGAAGATGTTCTCATTACCCCTGGAGATCTTTTGCGAACGGTTGAGCAACAGTGTAAATCCTGCTTCTTCGTGTGCCCTGATCAACTTCTGCATGTTTTCCTGATGGGCCATTTCATCGGGCCAATCGTAGTATTCCCCGTAATCATGGTTACCCAGGATGGCATATTTTCCATCCCTTGCCTGAAGGCCAGCCAGCAAATCTTCCCAACCTATTGTTTCCTCAGCCAGGTTATTCACCAGGTCTCCTGTAAAAAGGATCAGGTCGGGCGATTCATTGTTGATCAGGCTGAGGGCTTTCCCGAGTTTTTCCTGGTGCCCATAAAGGCTTCCCAGGTGGAGATCCGAAATGTGGACGAGACGGTATCCGTCAAATGCCGTTGGCAGGTCCGGGCAAAAGATCTCGGAATGCCTTACCTTGAAATTAAAACGCCCGAAAAGCATTCCCCAGAAAATAACCAGCATGCAAAAGGCAGAGAAGGGGATGGCCAGCATGGAGATGGTATTCAGGGGACCGGTCCCCAGGAATTCCCCGAACGGCGATGGTTCGGCTACCAGCAGCAAAACAGGATAGATCAGCGGTTTTAAAGCAAATTCCGCGATGAGGAAGGCAATATAAAATAGCTTGGGCACATAAAAGGCGAGGAAGAAACCGGTGAAGACATAAAATCCTGAGAAAAATCCTGGCTTGCTGTTGGAGAGGAATGTCCGGCCATAGACCGCCAGCCTTGCAAGAAATACCAGGGTAACAACCCAGAATCCGGCCAGGGTAAGGGGATGCAAGATGACGGAAAAATCCCCTGCCAAACCGGCAAAAGTAATCCCGTCAACCAGTAGGATGAAGGCAACAAAGACAAGAAAAATGAGCCGTATCTGGGATCTCATGGGTTGATAGACGGATTGGAATACCGGATATTTTGAAGACACAAATATAGAATTTGCTTCTTAGTTTTACACCGGTTTGATAATAACAGATATATATTTTAAGTTTAGAGATATATATAATGCTTAAAATTCAATCACATGAAAAGAATGATCCTGATCTCGAGTCTGGCCATTATTTTTGTGAACCTATCTGCCCAAATCGATTTTGGCATCAAGGGTGGCCTGAACATATCAAATGTAAAAGCGAGTGAGGTACTGACGGATGATTATCGAATCAATCCTGCCGCAAGCGGTAACCTGGGATATCATGTAGGAGGGTTTCTAAGGGCCTCACTGGTAGGTATATTCATTCAGCCGGAACTATACTTTTCATCGATTTCAAGTGAATA
>SMTZ1_10007221_pt1 | contig 11361 bp, 13 predicted proteins | sample DeeMarSWOR136_30_FD_25667 | JGI IMG/M metagenome (IMG submission 25667)
CCATGTTCCAGGTAGCAAAGGAAAGGACAAGACATGCAAAGAGTCGATGAGCGATATCTTTGGGTTTACTCGAAAGGACGATGAGACATAGCGTTAGGTTCATCGTAAAGGCGAGCGCGGTCGGAAGCGCCAGGATGTTCATCAGACCACCTTCTCCACTAATACAAAACGAACAGCCTACCTGCGGGCAGGCAGGCGCTAAGGGTTAGGCGCTAAAGGTATTGGCTTCTTGCTGATAAAATGATAAACAAATTGACCAAAAAGGTCAATCTGACCAAGAAAATAGACCTTTCAGTCCAAGGGTTAGAGAAACGATGCCGGTCTTGTAGTCAAATTATGGGGCTGGGCTTTTTAAGCTTTAACCTTAATCCTATCACCTTGGATCAAACCAGCTTCTTTCCCCTGACCGAAGACCATGTTTGTCCCCCGTGCTTGCACAATGACGAGTGCGTCCCTGTCATGGATAATAATCTGAGAAAGAACATCCCTTGGGTATCAGTTGAAATTCGGCCAAAAATAATCTATGGTGATTACAATCGAGTCTGTCTTTCTTCACATCAATGACTTATGGAAAAGACCTTCAAAGCGTTTAAATACCGATTTGTCGATCATCTGCTCACGGACATCCTCGAATGCTCCGTATTCATATTTCGAGGCCTTTCCCTAAGAGCCCTGGTCTCCATTTCGAAGGCCATGGGAACCCTCACCTTCTATCTTCATAAAAGATTCAGGAAGAGGGTCATCAACAATCTCTCCCTCGCTTTTGGAAGCGAAAAGAATCTTCAAGAGATTAAAGCGCTAGCCAAGGAGGTTTTCTTCCATTTCGTTTTGACCCCATTAGAAACGATCTATCTGGCTGCAAACGGCATCCCTTTTGACAGGTTTGTTCTGAAAATAGAAATCGAAGGGAAGGAACGTTTGGAGGCAGCTTTAGCCCGTGGCCACGGGGTCATTGCACTGGGGGCCCATTTTGGATCCTTCACCCTATTGGGAACAAGGCTGGCTGTGGAGGGTTATCCATTCAATCTAGTCATCAATGTGGGCAATTTCCCGAAGGTATGGAAGAAGCTGGCGTTTTATCAAGGAATCGTTGGGCAAAAAACGATCCCTCTTAAACCAACAATAGCCTCCATCAAAAAATCCTTGAGCTGTCTCCATCAAAATGAAATTCTCTATATTGTAGCGGACCAGCAACAGAGGCGAGGGGGCCTTCCTATCCCGTTCTTCGGGCAAATCGCTTACAACCCCCCTGGCCCCGCCATCTTTTCTCTCAAGACAGGAGCTTCTATCTTGCCTATGTTCGTCTTAAGACAGGATAATTTCAAGAGGACATTGACCATTGGAAATCCCATTGAAATCGAGCGGACATCGGATGAGAAGAAGGATATTGAGACCTTAACGGTTAAATCCACAAAGGCCATTGAGGAAATGATTAGGCAATATCCCAACCAATGGGCCTGGCTCAACCGGCGCTGGAAATTACCCCGCCAAAAAAAGCATCCTTGACAGGAAGCCCACGGGGGTATAATATTTGGGCTCGATGGAAAACATTATTCTGAAGCGATTCAAAGAAAGTTCCGAAGTTAAGACACGTTTCCTTAAAGAGAACCTTCCGAAGCTCCTCGATCTGATCAACTTGATCGCTCATGCGTTCGAGAGGGGAAATAGAATCTTCTTATTTGGAAACGGTGGAAGCGCTGCCGACGCCCAACACTTGGCAGCGGAATTCGTCAACCGATATGTTATGGACCGTCCCCCTCTCCCTGCCATTGCCCTGACAACAGATACCTCTATTCTCACCAGCGTCGCCAATGACATCTCCTTTAACGAGATCTTTGCCAAACAGCTCAGAGCCCTCGGTAAGGAAGGAGATGTGGCGATCGGTATCAGCACGAGCGGAAACTCCTCCAATGTCGTCAAGGCCTTTGAAGTGGCTAAGGAGCTGGGGATGAAGACGGTCTCTCTCACGGGAAACGATGGAGGAGTGCTGTCAAAAATGGCTGATATTTCTCTCATCGTCCCCTCCACGAGTACACCCCGTATTCAAGAAACTCATATTCTTATCGGGCACATTCTCTGCGAAATGGTGGAGCATCAACTCTTCTTCAAAGTCAGCCTTTGAGGGAAGCAGCGTGAAGAATAGATTAGAACCTCTCGATCTTCGTCCCTTGAACCCCGATCGAACGAGTGTATGGAGAGGAGAGTAAGCATGTTGGAATGTCATCTAGAAAAGAATAAGGCTCAATGTACCTGCACTTATGAATCCTGTGATCGGAAAGGAAGATGCTGCGAGTGTATCGCTTATCACTGGCCCAAGGGGCAACTTCCAGGCTGTTTTTTCTCGCCCGAAGTTGAGCGAACCTACGATCGTTCAATCCGTCGTTTCATCGCCGAAAACAGGTAAACAAATGGAAATTAAGTTTGAGCGATTTCATCTCGAATCCGATCTCCGTTCCCCACTCCAACGATTTGAATCGGTTTCCATTCCAACAGAAGTCAGAATCGACCCCTTGACGAAACGGAGGAGTCGTATCATCACCTGGGGGCTTCCCTCGAAAAGCAAGTTTGACTTTTCCCAGTTGGTAGGAGAGTCAAGGGAGTGTTTCTTCTGTCCAGAGAATATCCATTCGAAGACCCCTCTGTTTCCAAAAGAGATCGTTCCAGAGGGGAGGATCTTCATGGGGAAGGCTACCGGTTTCCCTAACCTCAACCCAGTCGGGACCTATGGCAGTGTGGTGGTCATCTGCCAAGAACACTTTCTCCAACTCAACCAGTTCACTCCTAGAATGTATGAAGAGGGTCTCACAGCCTCAATCGAAATCATACGAAGGATGGAAGCCTTTGACCCGGATACCCACTACTGGCAGATCAGTCAAAATTTCTTGCTTCCCGGAGGGAGCAGCATCCTCCATCCCCATCTTCAGGTTATTGGCGACCCCATTCCAACGAATGAGATGGAATGGTTGCTGGATGCCTCTTCTTCTTATTACCATCGGAATAAAACCCTTTATTGGAATGATCTCGTTCAAATTGAAAAGGGCCTTGGAAAAAGGTTTATCATGAGCCTCGGGAAGGTCCATTGGTATGCCTCCTTTGCCCCCATCGGGTTCAACGAGGTGTGTGGGAGCGTGGAAGGACACAACTCGGTGACTACTCTAGGTAAAGAGGAAGTCTCCTCCCTAGCCAAGGGGATCGTCTCCACGCTGAAATATTATGATGCTAAAGACCTGAACAGTTTCAACTTCTCCATTTACTCCATTTCTGGCGAGGCTTCCTACCAACTTCTCATCCGAATCATCTCCAGAACTCCCATCCAACCTTACTACCTCAATGATTGGACATCCTATGAGGTCCTTCAATCCGAACTGACTTCCAACATCATCCCCGAGGAGCTCTGCCGTGAAATCCGACCCTATTTTCCCTAAGAGAGTGGCCTCCATCGATATCGGGACCAACACAATCCTCCTCCTCATTGCAGAAGTTGATCAAGGAAAATTAAGACCCCTTTTTGAGGCGGAAACCGTGGTCCGATTAGGTGAGAGGCTTCAAAAGAATGGGATCCTATCCGATGAGGCAATGAAGAGAGGGTTTCAAACACTACGTCAGTATCTGGATCAGTGCCAGACCATGGAAGTTCAAAAAGTTTTTGTTGTTGGAACAAGTGCCCTCAGAGAAGCAAAAAACTCCGAAGTTTTTTTAACATTGGTAAAAGAAAGACTCAAACTTTCCATCGAAGCCATCTCTGGAGAGAAAGAAGCCCAACTCTCATTTCTGGCAGTTGTTAAGGACTTAAAAGATCTGAAAAATTCAACCCTGGTGATAGATGTGGGTGGAGGAAGCACAGAATTTATATTGGGCAGAGCCGATCAAATCATCGAATGGGTAAGCCTTCCTCTCGGGATTGTCCGTTTTACAGAACAGTATCTCGTTTCAGATCCTGTAAAAGAAGAAGAATATCAAAAGATGGAAATGGAAATTCGAAAATTACTTCCCCAAATTCCCCATCCAAAAGAACCGTTATCGATGGTCTCAATTGGAGGGACAGGTACGACTTTAGCCTCTGTTGAACAGGGATTAGAGGAGTACGTCTCTCAAAAGATTCATCACTTTGTTCTTACAAAGGAAGCCCTAAAAAACCAGTTATTTCTCTATCGGTCAAAAACCATTGAAGAAAGAAAAAGGATACTGGGTCTTCCCCCTTCACGGGCGGATGTGATCTTGGCCGGTGGTGCGATCCTTTATATGACCATGGAGGAACTCAAGTGCTTTTCTGTTTTAATCAGTTGCCATGGAGTGAGATATGGGCTTCTGTACAAGAAAATGTCAGATTGCAAATTTCAAATTTCACATTAAAAAATCCAATACCTAACACGCAAGACCTAACACCCACAACCCATTACCCTTGAGAAACGAGCTTCTTTAAAACGAGTACGACCAGGACGACGAATCTGTTTTTTCCGGTGTTCTTAGGGCCGATTGGGACTTCCCCTTTACAGAAGAGCAGATCCCCTTTCTTAAACCGCCTCTCCTCAGCACCAATGGCTAAGGCCCCCTCACCTTCTACCCCGTAAAGGATCACCTCCAGAGCACCTGGATGTGGATGAACGGGCATGATCTGGCCAGGCTCAAAACAGAGAAGAACGGCTGCACCTGCCTCACCGATATGGAGTTGTCTGGGAACGAAGTTTTCTTTCGAGAACTCCACTTTCTCAAGAAGATGGATCAGTTCCATAAATCTCCTCTTTGTAACGCTAGGCGCTTAGCGCTTTGCGTCTTCATCAGCCCTCTAGGGCATTTAATTCCTTGACGATGACTTCTGGATCGATGTTATGCATCAGGGCTCCAAAAGAGATCGACTCTATCTTCATGCCGGGGCAGGTGAAACAGCCTTGTCCAAAATATTTCTCGATCACCTTGATGGCTGCAGGATTCTCCTGCAATACATCCCCGATGACCATATCTTTATCGAACTTCTTCTCAGCCATTTTTGAACTCCTCTTCCCATTTCTATTCTTCAAACAAAGTAGTGATACAGCATATCCAGCCGGCCATGTTTGACCAGATACATTCCGGAAAACTTCATGACCTCTCGGATCTTCGCCCTATATTCTCCGTGGTAGCACTGGGTTTCACATTTCTTACACATGGGTTTGGGATCATGGGGGCATTTCAGCCTCATCGTCAAACCATACGCAAGAAGTCGACTACAATCTGGGCAGAGGGCAATCTCTTTTTTTGTGATCTCCTTAAGGTCGAGGAGTTTGAAAGAAAAGGCAACTTTTTCTTCGTTGTGATTCTCATGGCAAAAAATCCCTACGAACTTTATCAGTGTTTTGATGTCGGCTTTCTCTCTCTCCGAAATTTGGCCCCTTTTTATCATATCCTAACCCCTTTTTGTCTCCTTATTAGGAATCACCCGTCATCCCATAACTTCATTATTTTATTGCTCCGAGATATTTTCCTTGACCTAAGTCAAGCATAGGGAATAGGGCCATTTCATAAGGCAAAAAGGGTGGGGACGCTCGACGAAATCCTTTCACCGCGCATTTTCTACTTGACACTGGAATCTAATTTAAATTATATTTTCCCTCTGAAACGAATTCTTATCACTCTATTTAAAAGGAGGATGCTGATATGGCCAAAAAGCCCCTTACCAAGTCCCAGATTGCATCTCATTTTGCAAAAAAATTCGACCTTTCAAAAAAGGCCGCTACAGCGATGATTGACGAGGTCGCTGCCCTGGCTATCTCCGAAACCAAAAAGGCTGGGGTCTTCACCCTTCCAGGGATCGGCAAGCTTGTCCTCTCCAGGAGAAAAGCACGGAAAGGGTTTAACCCTGCAACGGGCGAGCAGATCAATATTCCTGCCAAGACCGTGGTGAAAATGCGTGTTGCCAAGGCTTGCAAGGAAGCAATCGTTCCCCCCAAAAAGTAAACCCTGTTAGAGAGGATGGGGTTGTGAGCTCTGCCCTCTAATGAAGAAAAGATATTTTCTTCTATATCATCTCCACCATAAATGGTGGGGCTTTCTAATAGGGTAACGGGTTGTCTCATCAGAATATTTCTTTATTTTGAGACGGGGCGATTTCTTCAAACGATATTAAAGGAATGACCCCTTGACGCCTCATGGGGGCCTCGGGAAGGTTTATTTCTGCTCGTTCGGGAATCAAAACTTCGAGGGTCTACTCTGCGGTGGATCCTCGATTATTTTGGGGTCGCCATCTTCCTGTTCTCAATCCACTTGATCCTGACTGTGGGAGGTCAAGAAGATGTCCGAAACAAGAGCCGTTATCGAAACGAGGTTTGGAAATATCGAACTTAAGTTTTACCCAGAAGTAGCACCCAATCATGTGAACAATTTTATTGGTCTCGCGAAGAAGGGATTTTATGACGGTTCCACTTTCCATCGCGTCATCCCGGGGTTTATGATCCAGGGTGGGGATCCCAATTCGAAAAATCCGGATCGATCAAAACATGGCATGGGTGGGCCCGGGCATACCGTGAAGGCTGAGTTTAATGACAAATCCCATAAAAGAGGAACGCTTTCCATGGCAAGAACTTCCCATCCTGACAGTGCGGGTTCTCAATTCTTCATCTGCGTGGCTGATTCCTTTTTCCTAGACAGACAGTACACGGTCTTTGGAGAAGTCACTTCGGGGATGGAAGTGGCCGACAGAATCGTGAGTCAACAAAGGGACAAAGTGGATAATCCCATTGAGAGGATTGAGATGAAAGTTAGGATCGTTGAGAAATGACTCCTCTTGGAGAAAATGTATTTCATACCTTTAACCCCGAGGCCAACTCTTCTAAGGCTTCGCGGTTGAGGATGATAATTTTATTTTTCTTCACGTCAATGATCCCTTTAGCTTTCATCTTCCCCAAGGTTCTTGAAAGAGTTTCGCTGATCGTCCCGAGTTTCAGTGCCAGTTGAGTCTTGGTCAAATCGAGTTCAACCTCCTTAGGATTCCTCCCCTCTTTCGATAACCTCAAGGACAGGTCGACCAGATATTTTGCCATTCTCGACGAGACCTCTTTGAGGGAAAGTTCTTCAATGAGCGCGGCAAACCTCCTGAGGTAATGGGAGAGGGTAACGATCATATTGATGCTGAGTTGAGGGTTCTTCTCAAGAAATTGAATAAAATCCTTCTTCGGAAACAAGAGGAGTTGGCAATCTATTAAAGCCTCCGCAAAGGCTGGATAACTTCCTTCGAGAAAGAGGGCTGCCTCGGCAAAAGCGTCGGGAGCACTGACCACATGGAGGATCTGTTCTTTGCCCTCCGGCGAAACTTTGTAGAGCTTTATCTTGCCTGAAAGGATAACATAAAAACCTTTTGCCTCTTCTCCATCGGAAAAGAGGATCTCCCTTCTTCTAATTTGCCTCAAAGAAGCAATGGCTCTGATCCTCTTTAGGTCTTCTTCTTTTAGCCCTGCAAAGAGAGGGCAACGTCGTAGCAGTTCCATTGACATAATCCTATTCCCTTGGATTAATGGGATATTGGAATAATGGATGAAAATCCCCTTCGCAGGTTGGAAACCGGTTCTTTCTTACATGAACCCCCATCACTCCAACTTTCCAACATCCCAAAATTGAGCATATCGTCGTTTAAAAATCTGAACTATCTTTAATCTATAGACCTTTTGTTATTTTTTCAAGCAAAAATGGGTCTGCAGTTGCCCTTTCTAAAACGTCTCGCCCCCTGCTTTAAGTCCTCATAATCATTTATTTATTAATTATTTCAGATAGTTAGAATCAATCTGCAATAAATTTTTTTCAAGATTTACTCAAAGGTGCAGAGGGAAAAGGTTGGGTCCTGAGCGCATATATGCTATTGAAATAATAAAAGGATTGTGTTAATTTGAATTATCCTAATATATCTCTAAGTCGCTTCGGCTAGATGGGTGGGAGGGTCTAAAAAGTCTAAAATAGTCGCTGGAGGAAAATTCTTTGAGTCCATTTACGAAGAATCTGGTTTTCTGGGGAATTATTTTTGTCATCTTAATCATGCTCTTCAACCTTTTTTATAGCAAACCCCGCCAAACGGTCTTCGAAAGGAACTATTCCGATTTCATCTCTGCTGTACAAAATGATCAGGTCCTCGAAGTGGAAGCTCGCGGTAGAGATATTACCTGGAAAGATGTAAGGGGCAAACGCTATAAGACCTACGCACCTGAAGACCCCGAGATGATTAAAATTCTTAGAGAAAAGAAGGTAACCATCAATGCAAGGAAGGAAGAAGAATCTCCTTTCTGGCAGAACATTCTCATCTCGTGGTTTCCAATGATTCTTCTCATTGGTGTATGGCTCTTCTTCATGAGACAGATGCAGATCGGTGGTGGGAAGGCCCTCTCCTTTGGAAAGAGCAAGGCCAAAATCCTGACCAAGGAACATCATCAGGTGACTTTCGAGAATGTTGCTGGAATTGAGGAAGCGAAAGATGAGCTGGAGGAGATCATCGATTTCTTGAAAGATCCAAAGAAGTTCACCAAACTGGGGGGAAGAATACCGAAGGGGGTTCTTCTGATTGGGGCCCCTGGAACAGGAAAGACCCTCCTAGCCCGGGCCATTGCGGGCGAAGCCGATGTCCCTTTCTTCAGTATCAGTGGCTCTGATTTTGTCGAGATGTTTGTCGGAGTTGGAGCATCTCGTGTACGCGACCTCTTCCTCCAAGGAAAACGCAACGCTCCTTGCATCATCTTTATTGACGAAATCGATGCCGTTGGAAGGCACCGTGGAGCGGGCTTGGGCGGCGGCCATGATGAGCGGGAACAGACACTGAACCAGCTACTAGTTGAAATGGATGGTTTTGAATCAAATGAAGGGGTGATCTTGATTGCTGCGACGAATCGACCTGATGTCTTAGACCCTGCTCTGCTCAGGCCGGGCCGGTTCGATCGACAGGTGGTCGTGCCGGTCCCTGACGTGAAGGGAAGGGAAGAAATTCTAAAGGTTCACTCCCAACGGAGCCCGTTGGCTGAGGATGTTGATCTCGCTGTTTTGGCCAGAGGGACACCCGGCTTTACTGGAGCTGACCTGGAAAATTTGGTGAACGAAGCAGCCCTGCTGGCTGCTCGATTGGGAAAGGAGAAGATTGAGGGGATCGACCTCGAGCAAGCCAAGGATAAAGTCCTCATGGGTGTGGAACGAAAATCGATGATCATTCCCTTAGAAGAGCGGAGAATTACAGCCTATCACGAGGCTGGCCACACCTTGGTGGCCAAGATGATTCCCGGAACAGATCCCATTCACAAAGTGACCATCATCCCTAGAGGACGAGCGCTCGGTCTCACCCAACAGCTTCCCATAGACGAAAAACATACCTACCCAAAAGATTATCTCCTGAACAATATCACCGTCATGATGGGAGGGAGGGCAGCAGAGGAATTGGTGTTGAACCGTCAAACCACGGGAGCGGGTAATGATATTGAGCGATGCACCGAAATCGCAAGGAAGATGGTATGCGAATGGGGGATGAGTGAAAAACTCGGCCCTCTCGCCTTCGGTCAAAAGGAGGAACACATCTTTTTGGGAAGGGAGTTCGCCCAACACCGGGATTACAGCGAGGAAACAGCCCGCCTGATCGATGAAGAGATCAGAAGCATTGTCACCCAGAGTTACGAGGAAGCAAAAGAAATACTCCAGAAGAATATGACAACCCTCCATCAATTGGCCAATACCCTCCTCGAAAAAGAGGTTCTCGACGGTCACCAGATCGAGGCCATTATCAAGGGTGAAGCCGTCGCGTGACTTATCCGCGATTGAGGGATTGTAGATTGGGGAATTTCGATCACGGATTCTGGATTCGCTGATTCCCAAATTCCTCAATCCCTAAATTCAATGACACGATGAGTTTAATTCGGTGCCTTCACATCACCAATGCCAGAGAGGCCATTCAAGAAATGGGTAAGGTGGGAGTGGATCCCACTGGCATAAAGTTGATGACAGGAAAAACCCTCCATCTCAACCTCAGGGTGGAAGGCATTGATCCTCGAACAGCCAATCTCCTCAAACAAGAGATGCTTTCCGTTGGGGGGGACGCTGCTCTGGACAGAAGGGGGCTCGACTGCAGTGCCAGTTCAACGGATGCCATTCTCATGGGCAATCAGAAACAGTTCGAAAAACTGACCCTGAAATTGGATCAATATTCTGCGCTTCAGCCCCTTGGTCAGTCGTTGATTCAAACGCTCAAGAACGTTTCAAAAACCCATTACACGATCCGTTGCCGGAAAAAAACATTCAAATTAGGAAAACAGACCCTTCTCATGGGAGTCCTCAATGTCACTCCAGACTCCTTTTCGGACGGAGGGCTGTATTTGGATAAAGACGAAGCCATCGCTCATGGGCTTAGGATGGTCGAGGAGGGAGCGGATTTAATCGACATTGGCGGCGAATCAACCAGGCCAGGTTCGAAACCTCTTGAATTGACAGAAGAACTCCGACGGATCATACCGGTAATTGAATCCCTTTCGAAAGAGGTCGATGTCCCTATTTCGATTGATACCTATAAGTCGATCGTCGCACAGCGAGCAGTAGAGGCAGGGGCTGAAATGATTAATGATATTAGTGCGCTACATTATGATCCGGGTTTGGCTCGGGTGGCAGTCAAAGAAGACATCCCCCTTATCCTGATGCATATCCGCGGAACCCCTGAAACGATGCAGAAGGATGTCCATTATGAATCCCTCTTTTCTGAAATCATCCAATATCTTGGAGAGTCCATCCAGAGGGCCGAGAATGCGGGATTGGACCCAGAGCAGATCATTATCGATCCTGGAATTGGATTCGGAAAAAACCTTGAGGATAATCTCGTTATTATAAAAAACCTACAGGAATTCCGGATACTTGGAAAGCCAATCCTTCTGGGGACTTCCCGGAAGAGTTTTATTGGAAGGATCCTCAATACAGAGGTAACCGAGCGACTGGAGGGAACACTCTCAAGCATCGCCATTGGAGTTCTAAATGGGGCTCATATCATCCGTTCCCATGACGTACTCCAGGCGAAAAGAGCGATTGCCGTGGCAGATGCGATCCGTTTGGCGGGGATCTAAGAAATCGGAGTTAAGAATAGACAAAAAGGCTAAAACTTGATTTTTTTAGGTGATTTATGATAACGATGAGTAACCCGCAGTTGCATGAATTTCCTTCGCAAGCGGGGGGAAACGAATGACACGCAGACTATTTGGAACAGATGGGATCAGAGGGGTCGCCAATGTGGACCCTATGACCGGCGAGATGGCCATGCAGTTAGGCAGGGCCATTGCTTACGCTTTTAAAGAGGTGAAAGGAAAACATCGGATCGTTGTCGGAAAGGACACCCGACTTTCAGGATATATGCTGGAGACGGCTTTAGCCTCTGGGATCTGC
>SMTZ1_10006979_pt1 | contig 11360 bp, 6 predicted proteins | sample DeeMarSWOR136_30_FD_25667 | JGI IMG/M metagenome (IMG submission 25667)
GGCATTCGGACTAATGCCACAAATAATACAACAAACATTGTTGATATTATTATTTGAAATAAAATGAGTATATTTTTACTTGTTTTAATAGTCTAGTAACTTAAGGAAGAATTTTTTTAGCACAAAATACCCTAGGGAAAGAAAAAAAACTTTTTCAAATGATTACAGATTTTAATATTTTGGACATTTTAGAGAAACCTAAAGAAGAAGATTTTTTAAAACTCTCCATAAGATAAACTTTATAAGTAAAACCTAAAAAATAATTGAATAATTCTCTTAAATTTATTTTTTTTTGTTTCTTTTTCTGAATCTTAATTTCTAGATAGATTAACTTTTATTAAGGTAGAGAATTAAGATATATATTAGAGATAGGCGTTATTCTACTTTATAGAAATAAATTACATAAAATATAAATTATAAACAGAATTAAACTTTTGATAAGTGAAATTAAATGGATTTAAAAACTAATCTTAGAAAATACCTTCCTCTTATTGGATTTATCTTACTTATAGGACTTGTTATTTCAATGTGGATATTATATCTTCCCTTCACCCGAATACCACCAACTCCGGGAGCCAGAAAGGCAATCATTCTCGCCAGTGCAAATGATTACTATAGAAAGGAAGGTGAGCCTGACTTTAATGGCGGAGACGACTCGCAATTTAGTAGTGAAACGGGTAGATGGCCATCATTCACAGATTACCCTAATGGGTATATAGTACAAGATCCTAATATACCAGGTCATGATTCTCCAGGAGTTGTACAATTTATTGCAAAATCCTGGGGTGGTTATGTTAATATGGAATATGTATTTAATTGGACAAAATATTATCCATTAATTAAATATGCAGCATATAATCTTTCTGCTTGGGTTAATATTACAACAAATACATGGACCCCTACTACAATTATACCTCCAGGAGCAGGGGCAAGAGTAGGACTAAGATGGTTAAATATTAGCAATGGAATAGTAAGAGAAGATTGGTCAAAAGGAATTTTTGATACTTTTACAGGATGGACTTTTCTAAATGCAACTGGTATTGCTGATGACCCTAGTTTGAATGAAATAACCCAGCTGCATTTAGTATTAGCAGTTGAGGGCAATATGACTGGTACAGATATGGTTCTTTTTGATGATGTTAATGTCGATTATTGGTTTCCACCTCCTATTCCCAGTCCACCTCCGAGTAATCAAGATTCAGATGGCTTTCCTGCTCAAGCACTCCAGGTTTATTGGATTTTAAAGGATCATGGATATACTGACGATAATATCTTTTTAATGCTCTATCATACTGGAGATGATATCATAGATATAGATGCCACTGACGGAATACCAAATGATTTGAATAGATCTGGAATTATTGCGGAGATAGACGTAGAGAATGATAATGTAAATGCTAGTAGGTTTAAGAGAGAATTAAATGTGTCAATTTCCGGTTCCTTTGCTTCAAGTGTTAAAACAAAAGACCAATTAATAATTTACATGGTAGACCACGGATCAAACAAATTACTTGCTGATGGAAACGCAACTTTTCATTTTGAAGCAGATGACAGTTATATCACTGAAATTGAGTTTTTTAATCTTGTTAGAGAAATTAATTGTAGGCGTATGTTGATAAATGTTGATATATGTTTTAGTGGTAATTTTTTAAATCAAGACTCAAATATAGGATCAAGTTGGTATGATATACCCAAATCATTATTAATTACTTCAACAACAGATCTCCTCTCATGGTATTGGCGAGATAACAGTAATGCTGATGGTTTTGCAGGATCATTTTTCTTTCACCACTTTTGGAATGAGTTAAATCAGAATGAAACAATAGAAAATGCTTTTAATTTTGCCATAAATTCAATTCCTTCAGGACGATTACAGACTATAAATTCTATTCAATCACCATTAATTCATGATAATTTAGGAATTAAAGATGTTTGGAGTTTTAATAATACTCTTCAATTATAACTATTTTTTTTTATCATCTCTAAATTTTTGTTAATCTTACATAGTCTCTCATAATGTAAAGATTTCTAAGGAGATACTAAAATCTTCACTTAAATTTATATTACAATTAGAATTTATTCTTATTTAATATCGTAGAAATAAATATAATAATGAAACTAATGTTTAAGAAGCATAATGCAGAGCTAATCTTCAAATTAATTATCTTACTAATTCTTCTTTTACCAATTATAAATTCTCAATTTTATTATGATTCGAGCAATCAACAACATAATATAGATCAATTTAGCGGTAAAAAACTATTAGAGATTACTCAAGGTCCTGCTAATGATACTACAGCTCCAACTATCACATTTATTCAACCGGAAACAAATAATACTGTAATAAGGAAGAAATCTTATACTATAATTGTAAATATAAGCGATGAGAATCCTCCACTTTTTGGAGATGTTACTTGTAAAATCTCAAATTATACAATGTTTTTATTTAATGCTACAATGAATTACGAGGGCCAAAGTCAATGGAGTTTCAATTGGGATAATATTAGTTTATATCCAAATCAGTATTATATAGGTTACATAATTCAGATTTTGGCTGAAGATTCCTCATTAAATGAAAATCTGGGAATGACAGGGGAGTTATACATTTATCTAGATATCCCCGGATTTAACCCAGGGATATTAAATGTAATTATCTATCTTTTGATAGTATGTTTTATCATTGCTGGGATAATTGTTTTCTTAAACAGAAAGATGCTTCATAAAATTTCAGACCAAAAAACTGGAAATGTTAAAGTTAACCCATAAAAATAATTATGGTTTCTTTAAGTTATATATTTTAAATAATATACGATATTTAACCTAAACTAAAATACGTGAAATTTCTGTGTATATGTTGTTTATAAACATTTTTAAATATACTATTTTCAATTCCAAAAGAATAAATGTTAGAATTATCATTAATTACAAAACATAAAATTATGATTTTTGGAGTATTGTAAATATTGACTAATGTAGATGATAAATCTGCTTATCCTTATATTACAAAATTTAAAAAGGAGCCATTTAAATCATTTATAAATGTTAAAAGGAAAGAAATTAAAAGTTTTTATTATAAAAATTATGATAAATTAATTGAATTTTATCAATATTTTAATAAAAAGCTATTAAATGTTCCCCAATTAAATTTAGAAACACTATATTGGTTCTTATTACTTAGGAAATATCTTAAGGAAGATAAAAAAGTAATTAGAAAAGAAATTTTTAAATTTATTAAGAAATGTGAAGTTCATAAATCTGAAAAATTAGGATTCAAATTTTCTCCCCACTCAGACAAAATCCCTGACATTTATTCTACCTATTTAGCATTATCTTGTCTTAAAAATCTAGGACTTCTAAAAGAATATTTTATTACTGAGAAAAAAACGCAAATTAAAGGGGAAATTAAGAATTTTGTACTGACCCACAAAAAAGGGAATATATTTTTGCATTGTCAGGATAAGGATTGCGATATATGTAGAAATTTTCATCCTGCAAGAATCTTATATTACATTTTGGAAATTTTCTCACTTTTAGGGATTGATGTTCGTAATAATAGAGATCAATTTCGTTCATATCTTAGTGAAAGAAAAAAAGATTTTTCATTAGGTTTTAGACTTTTATGCCTTAAATACTTAGATCTGGATTCTGAAGTCAAAGATAAAGAATTACAATTCCTTCAACAGCAGCAAAAAGAAAATGGTGGATTTAGTTTTAATCAAGAAGATAGCATTACTACAACATTCTGGTTGGCTTATATTCTTGAATTATATTCATGGTTATTGGATTATAACCCCACTGGGATATACTCCTACATAAATCAGAAATTAGAAGAAAATTTAACTATTCAAGAAGATTGGAGTTATGATAAACTGAATGAGGTTTCAAAATTAGTTATACTTTTATCTTTGATTTGGCAGAAATTTATTGATGAGATTGAGAGAATTGTATTTAAACAATTAGAGAAAAACAATTATATTGATGTTAATCAAATAAAAACTACTTTTGGTTTTGTTGGATATATTGAAGATATCATTTCATATATTAATCTTAATTATAATTTCAATTTAGAAGTTATAGATAATGAAACTGAATTCAAGAATTATATAAATGATCTTAGCAAGGGAAAAAAAAAGTTCTTAGAAATTTTCTATGAAAAACTCAAAAATAATAGTATAATTTCCCTTACTGATCTCCAAAAGAAGTATAGAACCTTTAATTATGAACCATTAAGATTAAAGGAAGAAATCTTCCCAATAATCAAAAGAATGGTTGATAGAAAGTTTTTTATTGGGACTATCAAAATAAAAAAGTCTTTTTTAGGTATTAAAACAAAGCATCTATTCTATTTGAAATACTTTCTTAAGAAAATCATAGTATCTGATATGGATTTAGATATTGAAAGAATATATGAAGAAAAAGAAAAGCTTGAAGATATAAGAAATGATATTTATAACATGACATTAAAATTACGCCAAGTCACTTCCCAGATACGAGAAGAAATTGAAAGTTATCTTTTAATTGATGAGATTGATTATGCAAAAGAAAGATTGAAATTTAATTTAAGAGATGCCTTAATGGAAGCTGATTTTTTAAATGAAAATATTGAAAACTCCTTTAATGAAATCCTTAAATATGTGAACATACAAGCAAGTTTAGGAGTAGAAATCTCTCAATGGAATAAATTATATTCTGTTTTACAAAAGAAACTGTCAGATGTTGGTGCTTATCTCCAAAGTAAAATTAAAGAAAAAGAAGATTTAAGGAATTTAAATGGTTTATTAGAAAACCTAAAAGAAAAAGTTGGAGTTATAGAAGAAGATTTGAAAAAACGGTTAGATTCTTTCAGAACATTGTTTTGCGATACATTTGAAAAGGAATATGATAATGAGAACTTAAATCTTATTATTCAAGATTTAGATAAAATTTCTCAAAATGTAAGGAAGTACGATGAGATAATATATAACGTGTCTCAAAAGGTCACTACTAAGGAAAAGAAAATCGTTAAGAAACACAAGAAAATTATTGACAATTGGATAAAGATAAAAGATTCATTCGTCACTGAGTTCAATTATTATACTGATGGGTTCCATTTTTTTAACGTTAATTCACAAAAGATTGATAAGATAAATGAACAGGTAAAAATTGATATTTTTGAAATCAATAAGCAGGCTAAAAGTAAAATTTTGGTAAATGAATTTCAGGATGCCTTTATCATTACAAAAAAGGAAACTGATCTCTTGTTAAGTAAGAGATTGGGCGAAATAAAGGAACTTCAATTAATTATTAAGCAAGAAATTAAAAAAAATCAAAAGCTCTATATACTTTATCGGCATCTACAAGACAAATTAGAACTATTAGAATCTACCGTGATCGAATTATATGCTAATGAAGTAAGGGTATTAAAGAATAAGATTATAGAAGAAAGAAATCGAACTAAATTAGAAGATTTTGATAATTTTGTTTCTCAAAAGATTTCTGATATCAAATCTCAATTGAAGATTATTAAAAATAATTTAAATAAATCTCCAGAATTAACGATTGATGGCATTGTAAAAAAATTCGATGCACTTGAAAATGATTACGATAAAATTGATAAAGATTATGTCAAAAAATTAAATGATTGCAGTAAAAGTATTGATAATTTTAAAGAAAAATCAGAATTAAGCATAATTCAATGGGATAAATTCCGAGATTTTTTAATCAAGGAATTTTCAATTTTAAGGGATGATTATATTAACCACATTATTTCAAGTAAATTAAATGTACTGGCTGTTGAGAAAAAGACAAATAATATCAAATTGGTCGACTTAAAGGATGAAGTAAAATTATCTTGTAAGGTTCTTATTAGTAGATTAAAAGATATGATTGATATTTCAAAAATTAATGCAGAACTTAATGAAGAAGAAAAATCCATTTTGGTATACACAGATCACTATTATTTAAACAAAGAACTTAAAAATTATATCGATAATAATTTATTAAAATTAAATAGACAGAGAATTGGTAAAATTTTAGCTTTATATGACTCAAGCATAAGAAATGGAACTTTAAACGTTAATATGTTAGAACTTCAAAATAGAATCAATGATCTAAGGATTTTTAAAGATGTTCTCCCAAAACAGTTCTATGAAAAAGTTAAAGAACTCAAAATTAATCAAGAAAGGGAAGAATTCATAGAAATTAAGAATGATTTTGATTCAATTTTAGAAAATGAAAGAATAGCTATATATAAAATCAAACAAAATCTAAAGTTATTTACTGAAACACAGAATTTTATCAATGATAAATTCAATACTCTTAACATTGGATTGAAAGCGTATACTAATAAAGTTTTCAAAGAATCAGAAAGCGATAACAACTATTTAAAAATTCAAGAAGTTTTTGAAAACAACAAGAGTAAAATTAGCGAGGATTTAAAACAAGCTCAAGATAAAATTGAAGAAAAAATAAGTTTACTATCTAATAAATCTGAAGATTCAAGTAAATTAGTCCCTGAAATTAGAGAGTTATACGTGAAGAGAAAAAATGATTTTTCAAACGATTATAATAATAAAATACAAAAAATTAATGATTATTTAAACATGATGAAAAGTGAGTCGTTTCGAGAGCAATTGGTAAATCTCATCAATAAAAAAAAGATCAATTTAAGTCAATTACTTGGTAATTTAGAAAGAAAAGTAGAAGATAATATAGAAATTAAAGAATTCAAAAGGAGTAATGTTTTAATTCAAAAAAGAGCGAAAAGTATTGAATTGGAAATTAAGGAGATCACTAAATCAATTGAAAATACAACTAAAGAATTCGCTAAACAATCGAAAAATTTTAAACAAACATCTAAATTCATATTAGAAGATTTTTATAAGTTTATTGATGAATATATCGAGATTTTAGCTGAAAAAGTTAGAGCTCTCGAACGTTTAATATTAAAGTCATATATAGATATGACAATTAAAGCTGTGGCGAATGAGTATTTAACAATAGGATTTCTAAATAATGAATTAAAAATCAAAAAGCACAATATTCAAGACCATTTGTTATACCTAATCAGTGTTGGAGATTTAAAAGGTAAATTTGATCCCCGATTTTCAATCTATTTCGAAAATCCAGATATATTAGATGAATTAGATGAAAGTGAAATAGAAGTAATTAAAAGTTCTAATTATAAACTTCAAATGTTAAAACGTAGTTTAAAAAACTTTACAAGCCAATATGGTCCCGTCATTGCATTTTTTTCCTCAATTGTTGCAATTACTTGGTATTTATTTCTTTTTAGTGGAGGTAACCCATCAGCATTTGCATTCCCAATTATAATTACAATCCTAGTCTTAGTATATTATTTAAGAAGAACCAAGGAGGAAAAAATTAAGTAGTTATTAGTATTTGTTTTAAATTTAAATTTCTAAAACCAAATCATTTTTTTAATCATAATCCATAATAAAGTGTACTTGATTACCTAATTTTTTAAGGTATCCTAAAAAACACGCCTGATTAAAATGAATCTGAAATTTGCGATCAACGATATCTTCATCACGAGCAAGTTCTTGAAATTTATTGTAATCTAGTATTCCATCCATGCCATATGTTTTAACTAGATTAATTAGTGATTTAAGATTTTGATTTAAATAAATCTTTTGTTTATTAAATTGCTTGCTTTTTCTAAATTTTAGCTTAATTATTTTTTTTCGAAGGTTATCTTTTTCAAAATTTATTAAATCTGAGTAAAAGGTTATACCACACTTTTTAAGATTGCTATATTCTTCACTATCACAGAAATTATCTAATTGCGCGATAATTTCTTCTATAGATCGATTAGCTAATTGTTTTTGTTCTATTTTTTTTCTTTTACTAGAATTTTTAAGCATCTCTCCTTCTATGAATTCAACTTTTTGGTCAAGAAATTTAATATTCTTACGTTCTAATTTTTTTATTAATCTTAATTGCTTAGGATTAGAAAGAACTATATTCATTGATTTTTCTTTTGTTCGAGCAGCAATATAAAAGGGAACATCAACTGTGTCTTCAGTTATAAGAATATAACATCTTCCTGGATTATATCTTCCAGTTCTTCCTCGTCTTTGAATTAATCTGATTTCGGAAGGAACAGGTTCAAAAAAAATGATAGCATCTACATTTGGAATATCTAGTCCTTCTTCAGCCACGCTAGTGGCGATTAAGATGTTTATAAATCCTTCTCTAAATTTTTTTAAAATTTCAATTTGTACTTTTTGGGAAAATCCATTATCGTCTATCTTATTCGCTTGACCAATGAATTTCTCAATTTTAAGATGTTTATTAAATTCAATCTGTAATTTATTCTTTAGTAATTCTGCCATTTCCCGAAATCGAGTGAAAATTAGTATTTTGTTATTGTTAAACTCTTCAATTTCCTCTTTAATAATTGATATAATCTTCTTAAATTTAGGATGTGAAAGCTTGATAAAATCTTCACTTTCGATTACGGAATTTATATAGTTAAAATGTTCTGAATTCGCAATTCTTTTAGCAGATAAGATATATTTATTTGCTTTATATTTAATTTTGTCTAAAAATGATTTGAAAAGAGAAATATCCTGTGTCTCCAATAAATCTTTAGCATGAAGTATAGATATACAACTTGAACAATAGGAGTATATAGAAGAGATATCAAGTTGGTTTTCTTTAACAATTTCTATGATTTTTGGAGATGTGTAATATAATGACTTTAAATAGTCATCTTCAGATAATTCTATACATTCCTCTTTTTCATACTGGAGAGATAATGTTAAATCTCGAGCAATCCCTAGAAAATCCAATTTAGAATAGTACGGCTTATTTGGAGCGATAAGATTATTTTTGATAAACCATTTCAAATAGATTTCAAATAAGTTATACCAAACTGTGCTTAATTCTTTCAATTTAATAGGTAAATCTATTAAATTAATAAAAGTATCGACATCATAGATATAATCCTTTACATCTTTATCTTCATAACTTTTAAGAGCTATATTTTCAATAAATAGATTATCACAGATTTGCTGGATACGTTCATAATTTTTTCCAGGTGATGCTGTTAACCCTATTATTAAGGGATCTGTACAGGTGTTAATATATTCTTGTGAAATTAAATTATATGCATAATTACCTTTAGTTTTATGAGCCTCGTCGAAAATAATTAAAGAAACTTGTGATAAATCATATCTACCTCTCATTAAATCATTTTTTATTACTTGTGGTGTAGAAATTATAATTCTGGAACTTTGAAAGGATAAAATTCTTTTTTCTGGAGGAATTTTCCCAGTAAATGATGTAATTTCATTTTCATCAATTTCAAGAAATTTTTCACATGAACTTCTATGTTGAGAAACTAATGGGCGGGTAGGAGCAAGGACAATAATTTTGCCTCTCAAATATTTTTTCAAACGATTCGCAATTAATAAAATGCCAATTATAGTTTTTCCTAAACCAGTTGGTAATATCACTAATGAATTTTTATTTTTACAACTGTTTACGATACTCTTTTGATATTCTCTGTATAAAACCTGGTTCTTTTTTAAGAATGATCCATTGAAATATAATTTCAGTTCTTCTTTCATCTTTAAAATTACTGAAGTGTATTTCCTTTTAAAAATAACATCGCTGTAAGATTTTTATAATATTAAAACGACTTGTACCTAATTGAAGCTAATTATTAATTTAAAAATAAATTAAAAAATTCCTTATATTTGTAGAAAAATAAATTATTACTTATCAGTTATAGGAAAAAATAAGATCTCTTTTTTAGTGTCTATATGTCTTATAAGGTTCTTATTTTCGAGCATTTTTAATGTTAGTACAACCCACCCTCTTGCTACTTGATGAAGAAATCTGCTATTATTGGGATAAATAGCTTTAATTATTCCCTTGGGAGAAGTTCCATTCTCTGAATTATTATGAATTATTTCCAAGACTTGGTTTTCTCTTTCTTTTCTATGTTTTAATATCTCTGTTATCCTTTCTTTGGGATTTTCTATAGGACTTCCGTGTGCTGAGAGAACTAACTTAAGATTGGGTAAGTTTGCGATTTTTTTAATCGTGTCTATATATTCAGCTACATCAGAATTAGGAGGTCCAAGCCAAGTTGTTATAGATCTTAAGATGTTATCTCCAGAAAATAATATTCCTTTTTCTTCATTGTAAAGAGATATATGGTCTATAGCATGACCAGGGGAGGGAAAGATTTTCCACAATTCTCCATTAATTAAGATCTCAGCGGTGTCTTCAATAATTTCTTCAGGGCTTTCTATGTAGGATACTCCAAATATCCTGTGATAAAATAATCTTGAGCCAACGTTCCTTAAAGAATTAATAATTTTACGAGATGCTTTTTTTCTAATTCTTAAATAATCTTCATAAGCATCTGTTTCAAATGTCTTTATAAAACTTTTCTTATCCTTAATAATTTCCTGACTTTTTTTTGTTAAGACAATCTTTAAACCTAAAGCCTTTCTAATGCGTTTTAAACCGCTAAAATGATCAGGATGGCAATGAGATACTAAAATTCTTGTGATTTTGAAATCTTTATTTTGTACTCTGTAATAATTTTTAATTTCTTCTAACTCTTTAATTAATTTTTTAACAGCTCTCTTCGTCCCATAACCCGCATCAAAAATAATTCCATCTGAGCCAGCTAAAACATAGATATTTTCAGGGGGCTTTATTGCGCCAAACCTTCCTTTTTCCTTTATTAAAAAAATACCAGGATAAACTTCTCGCATTCAATTGTTATAAATTTTCAAAATATTTATTACTTGATCTTATAAAGATATTAATTATGCCGTATGCAATTGTACTTTCATTTGATGATGAGAGCTCATTCCCTATAAATCAAGTTTTTAAAAAATTTAAAGAAAAAAAGATCGGTTCTATGCTTTATGACCCAAAAATGAAACCTCATATTACTTTAAAGACCTATGAAAATATCAATACTCAAACTGTGAAAGAAAGATTGTCTCTTTTTTCTATTGAGAATAAATCCTTCAAAATCCAAATAAGTAGTATTGGATATTTTCCCGTCGAAAAACGGGTATAATAGCGATCTTAAGATCGCATTTGAATACAATGGTCCACAACATTATGAAATAGAGCATTATATGGAAGCATATGATGAAAGTGAAGCAGATGCTATTGAAAGATTTAAAGCACAAAATATAAGGGATCTTATCAAAATTCACAAGTGTTTAGATCAAGGAGTCACATTAATTGTAATTTCTTATTATGATGATCATAGCAGTTGGGTAGAAATTATTAAAAAACAATATGAGATTTCCACAGGTGAAAAAGCCCCAGATTTACCACCTCTTGATTATAACAGAGTCTTAAGCTTAATATCAAAAAAACGATTG
>SMTZ1_10006980_pt1 | contig 11360 bp, 8 predicted proteins | sample DeeMarSWOR136_30_FD_25667 | JGI IMG/M metagenome (IMG submission 25667)
TGGGTGGAGCCCATCGAGACGACATACAAGGGATATCGAATCTGTGTCGTACCCCCGAACTCCCAGGGAATTGCCCTGTTGATGCAGGCTAATATCATTGAGAATTTTGATTTGGCCAAACTGGGACACAATAGCACTGACTATGTTCACCACGTTGTCGAGGCAAAGAAGCTCGTGTTCGTTGATCGGGACACATATGTGTGCGACCCGGATTTTAACCGCGTTCCCGTGGAGAAGATGGTTTCGAAAGGTTACGCCAAGGAACGGATGTCACGGATTGATCACAACAGGGCGGCTATGGATGTCTCACCAACACAATTTTCCAGTAGGGGAGAAGACACCGTCTATTTGGCCGTGGTTGACGGAGAAGGGAATGCGGTCTCCATGATCAACAGCCTCTATGAGGCTTTTGGCAGTGGAACGGTGGTAGAGGGGACGGGCATCGTGCTCCACAACCGGGGGAAGGATTTCTCCTTGGATCCCGGCCATGTTAACCGTATCGAGCCGCATAAGCGCCCCTATCACACCCTGACCCCCTGCATGATACTGAAGGGCGAGCTCCCCTCCATGGTTCTTGGCTCGCCAGGGGCCGATGGCCAGACGCAGACCCTTCTCCAGGTCATCGTCAATATCATAGACTTTAAGGCCGATGTTCAGGAGGCCATCGAGAGTCCCCGGTGGAGAAGCAACCCCGGAAACAGGCTGCTTATCGAAGGTCGCTTTCCCGCAGCAGTCGTCGAAGGGCTCAAAGCCAAGGGGCATCAAGTCGAAATCCTTCCTGATTGGTCGGCAATCTGTGGTGGCGCTCAGGGGATTATCATCGATCGTAAAAAGGGAGTCCTCATGGGCGGTGCCGATCCGCGCCGGCAGACATATGCCATCGGATGCTAAGTCCTCAGGTCCGATTGGTAATGGTAAAATTTTGCCATTTTAGCATAACAGAGATGATGTAAGCACCATCATACTCCTCCTGCCAGGTAGATCGAATAGATATTTCATTCATTGAGACATCCTCAGGGTATTGCAAAGTGTGGAAGGAAGAGGGAGAAGAAGAACTGGGACGATTTTACTGTTATATGGACAAATAGTGGAAGAAAATGGTGCGGGATTCGCAAGGGCGCCATTGGACGAAGGATAAGGGTCATTGCTCAAACTTAGAGATATACAAGCGGCGCAGGCGCGCATTGAGGCCTACGTGCGCCACACACCACTCATAAAGGCGGAGCCAGTCAAGGAACGAGGGAGCAGAGAAGGGTTGCTCTATTTGAAGCTGGAGAGCTTGCAGATTACGGGTTCTTTTAAGGCCCGTGGCGCCGTGAACAAGCTATTCAACCTCTCGTCGCAAGAAATCGCGCGAGGGATTGTTACTGCTTCGGGTGGCAACCACGGGTTGGGGGTTGCCTATGCGGGGTGGCTGGCGAAGACGCCCGCGGCAATTTATATACCTCGGAACACCCCCAGGGCCAAAGCCGAAAAACTGGAAAGCTGGGGTGCTCAAGTTATCGTTGAAGGCCAGGTCTGGGACGATGCGAACCATGCTGCACTGGCAGCGGCAGATCGAGAAGGTATGACGTATTTCCACCCGTTTGCCGACCCGGCCGTGATTGCCGGCCAGGGGACGGTGGGTCTCGAGATCTTGGAGCACGAGCCGAATGTGGATATGTTGCTGGTGGCGATCGGCGGCGGCGGGCTAATTAGCGGTGTCAGCCTAGCGGCCAAAGCGGTCAACCTGGGCATCAGGGTAATTGGGGTAGAGCCAGTCGGGGCTCCGACGCTCTATGAAAGTCTACGGGCTGGCCAACTTGTGGAACTGCCCGAAATTCGCACGGCGGCCAATACCCTCGCCCCTCGCTTGAGCGCCCCCATCAATCTGGAGATAATTCAGCAGAACGTGGACGAAATTGTGCTGGTTACAGATGAGGAGATGCGGGAGGCGGCTCGCTGGCTTTGGTTTGAGATGGGCGTAGCCGCGGAACTGAGTGGAGCAGCAGCATTGGCGGCGCTGCTTGCTGGGAAGATACGGCCGACACAATCGGAGAAAGTCTGTGCACTCGTGTGCGGGGCGGGTAACGATGGATTGTCCTGAATGATTGCACAAGGATTACCCGGTCAGGATGAGGTTCAACTGAAAGACATAATCCCTTTCATTTCATCCGTTGAACTCCCCAATGATTGGACAGGCAACCTTTAGCAGGGGACTTTGGTTATTCATTCGGCAATTGACTCCTGCTGAATGACGACGACAGGTGCTATGGAACCACACCATACCGTTTTCCCACGGTGATGAATGCTTTTATTGCGCTGTCCAGTTGTTCCCTTGTATGAGCCGCGGAAACCTGGACCCGTATTCTTGCCTTTCCCTTGGGTACCACGGGATAGCTGAAACCGATAACATAAATTCCTTCCTCCAGTAAATCGCGAGCCATATCCTGGGCCAGTTTGGCATCCCCCAGCATGATGGGGACGATGGGATGAGTGCCCTCAGTAATGTTGAACCCGCCGTCTCTCATCTTCATCCGGAAATATCGGGTGTTTTCCTCCAAGGTCCTCCGTAGGTGGTCGCTCTTGTCGATCAAGTCTATGGCTTTTAGCGAGGCATAGACGATCGGCGGCGCCACCGAGTTAGAGAAAAGATAAGGCCTGGAACGTTGCCTCAGATATTCGACGATATGTTTCCGCCCGCTGGTAAAACCCCCGGTCGCTCCGCCCAGAGCCTTGCCCAGTGTGGAGGTAATGATGTCCACCTTGTCCACAACGCCGAAATACTCGGGCGTGCCCCGACCGTTCTCCCCGATGAAACCCGTGGCATGTGAGTCGTCCACCATCACAACGGCGTCATACCTTTCGGCAAGTTCACAAATCCTGTCGAGAGGGGCGTAGTCTCCGTCCATGCTGAAGACCCCATCGGTTGCAATCATCCTCATCCTGAACTCAGACGATTCTTTCAGTTGCTGCTCTAAATCGTCCATATCAGCGTGCTGATACCTTTTTCGGGTGGCCTTACAGAGCCGAATGCCATCGATGATGCTGGCGTGGTTGAGAGCGTCGCTGATAACGACATCCTGTTCTTTCAGAAGGGTCTCAAAGAGACCTCCATTGGCATCAAAACAAGAAGAATAGAGAATGGTATCTTCTGTCCCGAGAAATTGAGAGATCTTCGTCTCCAGTTCCCTATGGATGTCTTGGGTACCGCAGATGAAGCGAACCGATGACATGCCGAACCCACGGTCTATCAAACCCTTCTGGGCAGCATCTACAATCTCTTGGTGGGATGAGAGCCCCAGATAGTTGTTCGCACAGAAGTTAATCACCTCCCCCTCGGGGACCTTTATGCGGGACCCCTGAGGTGTGAGGATAATTCTTTCCTCCTTATAGAGCCCTTCGGTCTGGACCTCTTTGAGTTCATCCTCCAAAAACTTCCTTAGTGTTCGATCCATGGTCCCCTCCTAAGCGATTGAGGTTCAAGGATTAACCGAGGAGTTTTAGTTTCATGCCTCTGGCCTAATCGGAGAGTCTCCGTTTTAACCGTTCACTCGACTCAACTTCCTTCAAGAAGCCTCATTACATTACCAAATATTCAGTGTATCTGAAGCTCTAAAAACCATGCCGTATTTTAGTCTATTCCTTAGGGATGTCAAGGACAAATAATGGAAGACCGTCGTGCCATCTCTATGGATAAAAAAAGGGTGGAGGTTCGCTTGAGCAGGACCTTCCACCCTCAAATCATACGTTTGTATTAACTTTAGGCCGTCACGGCCTCGACGGGCACCTTGATGCCCAGCATTGCCAGTTTGTGGTTGACGAAATTCTGGATTTTCGCCTTGTGCTCCGCTGTCAAATGATTGAAACGATCCTGGGTTTCCAGGTACTGGGAAACGGGTTTGAGCTTCTTGGGTTGGATATTGATCTTATACTCATCGTTCTCGTACTCCCACATGGTCCACATTCCGGTCTGGACGGCGAGTCGCGCAATCTCAATCGCCTTATTGGCCGGGAACCCCCACCCTTTGGGGCAGGGAGCGTGGATGTGCATGAATGCCGCCCCCTCTACATTAAGGGCCTTCCTGACCTTGTTCATCAGATCGATGGGATACCCGATCGATGCCGTCGCGACGTATGCGACTGAAGGATGGCCTCCCACAATCATCTTTGCCAGGTCTTTCGGCCAGAGTTTTTTCCCCTCTGGGACGACTGGTCCAGGGGGAGTGAAGGTTGTCCTGGCCCCGTATGGTGTGGTGGGGGAAACCTGAATCCCCGTGTTCGCATAGGCTTCATTGTCGTAGGCGATGAAGAGAAGATCGTGATTTCTGTACATCGCCCCCGACAGGGCTTGGAGACCGATGTCAGAGGAGCCTCCGTCCCCCGCCATCACAATGACGTTGGGAAATTTCCCCTTATATTTCCCCTTCCTGATTCTCGCCTCGTAAGCCGCCGAAATTCCGGAACCAATCCCGCCGCCATTGGTTATCTGGGCATGAATCCAGGGGACAGCCCAAGGTACGCAGAGGTAGCTCGTGTTGGCCACATACATGCACCCGGTCGGGCCCACGAAAATTGTGTCCTTTCCCGCCGCTTTTGCAACCATCCGATAGTTGATCGCAGGACCACAACCCGCGCATGTCCTGTGTCCCGACACATAATACTCATCCATCGGTGCTTTCGCCAGCGATCCGATTCGATCGACTTTGGTTTTTTCTACCTTTTGAGTCGCCATTTAACTCCTCCTTGTTTATAGCGTTGCTTTCCGATGAGTTTATTCTTCGAAGCCAAGCCAATAGACGGGCTTTTCAATTTTTCCCGATTCGGCAATCTTTTTCAGCTTCTCGGCTATGAAATCGAACTCTTTCAACGTAATAGGCTCCCCTCCAAGCCCGCCCATGAAGGAGGCGATCAAGGGCCTTTGGGGAACATCGTAAAGAGACCCACAGACCTCAGGGGCTAGAATTCCTCCACCCCTGGCGACACCAAAGGAACTATTCGTCTCGACGACTCCCACGGCCTTGAATCTGGAGAGGCTTTCCTGCAAGACATCTGTTGGCCATGGTCTGATAAACCGAATCTTCACCAGGCCGACCTTGATCCCCCTCTCTCGGAGATGTTTGATGGCATACCTCGCCGTATGCGCATGGGCCCCGTTGATAAAGAAAACCAATTCCGCATCATCCGTCATGAATTCCTCAACAAAGGGCGAATATTTTCTGCCAAAGATTCTGCCGAAGTCGTCGATAGCCTCCTCAATGATCGGCATAGCAGCCATCATGGCATTGTGTCTCATGGCCTCCAGGGCAGGCCCTTGGTCCGGGAATATCTGCGGTCCGTGTCCCACCGGTTTTTGGGGATCTAGTGGGTCCACGGGTAAATAGGGTGGAAGGAATTCATCGACCTGGGATTGCTCAGGAATTTCAACGTCACCGGGGATGTGGCTGACGAAATAACCGTCATGACAGTTAAACTGGGGCAATCTTACTCGAGGGTCTTCCCCGACTCGGTAGTATATCAACGTGTTGTCAAACACCTCTTGCGGCGTTTCCGCCCAGCCCATAATCCAACCCTGATCACGGCAGCCCAGGGCATCGGTGTGCTCGGAACCAAAGTCCCCTGGCGGATCCAGCGTCCGATCAGCAATGAGCATCTGAACGGGACAGCGCCCTCCAGAAATGGGGGAATAGGTTTCAAATGCGTAGGTGACCCCCACTCCAGAACTGCCGGTAAACGTCCGGGCTCCTGCTGCCGAAGCCCCGTGGCAGATGGATAGTTGGGCGTGCTCTCCATCTGCGTGAATGAATTCTGCGTCCAGTTCACCGTTCGCCACCATCTGGGAGAGTATCATCATGACCCCTGTATACGGACGAATGGGAAAGGACGTGATGACATCAACATCGGCCATCTTGACAGCCGTTGCGGTAGCGCCTAGACCTGTCAAAAATTTCTTCGTTCCCATTTGACTTACCTCCGAGTGTGTTTAGAAAAGCTTTTCCAACCGCACCACGCCACCCTCAAAGTCCAGTTCCGGGACTCTTTCGATGGCACCGACCGGACAGACATTTGCACAGATGCCGCAGCCTTTGCAGTATTTCAACTTGACCGCCATTTCTTCTCCTTTCACCTCAATGGCCTGGTCGGGGCAGAAGATCCAACAACTTCTGCACATCGTGCATTTTTCATGATCGATAACGGGGCGGAGAACCCTCCAACATCCGGTAATCATACTTTCCTGTTCACCGTTGGGTGATGGGGCCTTGACGATTCCCGCCTCCGGCAGAAGCTTTTCCTTGGCTATCTTGACTTCATAAGACTTCATCTGTATCCACTCCTTTCCTCAATGGTTAGAGCTCCTTGATAGTCACCTCGTCAAATCCTCTCTTGGCGGCCTCTGGATTGCCCACCTCAGACAGTAATGAATCGATGGTCACACATCCCGATACCTTGGCCGCAGCGCCCGCAAGCACGGCTCCGATCCCTACTCCAACACCCGCCGCCTCCACTGCTCCTTCGGACCCGGAAAAATCGATCACCGCCTTTGGGCAGATTTTCATCGCATCAACGCAGGCAATCTTTTTCAGGGGCTTCTTGTCCGGGATGAATTTAAGGATTTCTTCCGGGCTACGGCCGGTGTTCAGGATCAGACATCCGTCGCCTTTCATTCCCTGCAAGACATCGACACCTTTGACCAAGGTGGGTTCCACCAATATAACAATTTCGGGGTTGTGGTTCTCGTAGAGGTATTTTTCCTCAATTTCAGAGTCGCTGATCCTGGCATATTTCCTCACCGGGACATTGACCCGATCTGGTAAATCCACATAATTATCAAAAGCCTGGATGAACTTCCCTTCTTTGGCCGCAGCAGCTGCCAGACACTGCGCCACATCTCGCGCTTCCTTATCCTGGACAACCCCCGACGCCCAGACGGTTATTTCTTGAACTTTACCCATCTGACAAACCTCCCTTCAGAAGATAGTTGTCTTTTTAGATTAGTAAACGTGATCAATTATCAATATTTTTCCCACCTCCCCTCTTTCTTATTGATTGTCAATCCCCAACCGAATGACCCATATTGATCCGCTTTTTCACTTCCTCCAGCGCCTCATGAAAATCCTCCATATCTGCTCGTGGAACTTCACCAACCTGAGCGGATGTGTCACCAGAGGGGAAATGCTTCTGCATAGCTGCCAACCGCGCTCTCCTGCAAACACTCTCGATGTCCGATCCCACAAGTCCTTGGCTCATCCTTGCCAACTTCTTCAAATCGCGTGTTTCGATTCCCAGGTCCACTGCATGGATCCTAAATATCTCGAGGCGTTCATTCTCGTCAGGCGCGTCAAATGTTACGACTGAGTCAAAACGGCCTGATCTGATGAGGGCAGGGTCCACCAAGTCCATCCGGTTGGTTGTGGCAATTATTATCAAGTCTTTGAAGTCCTTTGCTTTATCGATCTCCCTCAAGAGTTGATTGACGATCCTCTGCGATACGCCCGAATCAACGGTTGCCCTTCTAATCGGAGCGATCGAATCGACCTCGTCAAGCAATAAAATACATGGAGCGACCTGCTTTGCCCTTCGAAAAACATCCTCCAGTTCCTTCTCAGACTCCCCAACCCAACGGGAAAATAGAGCCGAGCTGTAAATGTTAATGAGGGGTAACTGCAATTCACCGGCAATCGCTTTGGCCAGGAGCGTCTTTCCTGTTCCAGGAGCGCCGACAAAAAAGAATCCCCTTGGCAACAAACCGTTGATATCTTTTCCGTTGGCCGGCGATTTCAGACAAAGACCGATGAGAGAAATCAGGTTCTTCTTAATCTCCCTGAGTCCCCCTACATCGGCCAATCTAATCCCGGGCCTTTCAGGGAGGAACTCCCTCAGAGCGCTGGGCTCTGTCTCCCTGTAGGCAGTCATGAAATCCTGGTTCTTCACATGCAGTTCCAGCTGATCTGCTTTTGAGAGGTCTTCGCCACGGCTGCGCATTTGGGAAAGGATTCGGCGGAGGGCCGCCATGCCTGCCTCTTTAACGAGGGCCGCGAGATCTGCCCCTACGAAACCGTGGGTGAGTTCGGCCAATTTCCCGAGGTCCACATCTGCATGGAGGGACATCGGCCGCGTATGGATTCTCAGGATTTCCAACCGTGCAAGCCTGTTCGGCGGATTGATCATAATCTCGCGATCGAAACGGCCGGGCCTTCTCAATGCTGGCTCCAGCAGGTTCGGAGCGTTAGTCGCCCCGATCACTACAACCTTACCTCGGGTCACCAAGCCATCCATGAGAACCAATAACTGAGCCACAACACGTTTTTCAACGTTTCCGATAGCCTCTGTCCGCTTGGGCACAATGGCATCAATTTCATCGATAAAGATGATGCTCGGTGCGTTTGCGTTGGCTTCATCAAAAACGTGCCTCAGCCTGGCCTCGCTTTCCCCGTAAAACTTGTGCATAATTTCCGGGCCATTCACATGGATAAAGTGGGCTTTTACTTCACTGGCAATTGCCCTGGCCATCAGTGTCTTGCCCGTACCAGAGGGGCCGACGAGCAGAAGGCCTTTCGGAGCTTCCATTCCCAGTTTTTTGAAAAGTTCCGGGTATTTCATCGGGAATTCAATGACTTCCCTGACTTTTTGAAGCTCGGCTTCTAACCCGCCTATATCTTCATAAGATACCCTGGACGCCCTTTCCCCGGAGATGTCTGGCTGTTTCACCTTGACCACGGTGTTAGGATTGATTACAACCGCCCCTTGCGGGACTGTCCCCTCGACCGCAAAGTATTCACGGCCGAAACCAAAGATGCGAATTTCCAATTTGTCACCCACAGTCACAGGCATTCCAGCGAGTATCGTTGCCAGTTGCTGGGACTCATCATCCTGTGGAAGGGGTCTGGTTACGTCAATGGGAGAAATAAGCAGGGTCTCCGCTGGATGATGGTCCGTTTTCCTGATCTCAACGAAATCATCCAGGCCAACACCGGCGTTTTCCCGTGTGGTCCCGTCTATCTGAATTATTTTTCTATCAGGGTGGGATTCGGCTATGGGCATTACCTTGGCCACGGTTTTGTTCAAACCAATGATCTCAACGATGTCACTGACCACAAGCCCTATCTCTGCCATATCCTCCGACCGGATCCTCGCAAGCCCCTTCCCCACGTCATCGACCAGGGCTTCGTGGACAACGAGAAGATTTCTTTTTGACATGATCTCTTGGTTCGTCTCGTTCATCATCTTTCGCAGCAAGGCAGAAGGAGAGAATATTTAACGAATCTCGGAAATAGCCAAATCACCTTGCCCGGCCAGCCCTGAGAGCTTCTCGCTCAATGTTTTCCAGATGTCTCGACATGGCCTTCTTGGCAAGGGTTGGGTTCCTCTTCTCGATCGCTAAGAGAATTTCCCCATGCCCCTCGACCGATTTTTGGGGCCGATCGCCTTCCTGGAGGAACTCTTCCCTCGTTTGGTTAATCAGTTCTGCCAATGTGTTATAGAGTTGCAGCAAAACCTGACTCTTGGCTATCTTTGCCAAAAAGAGATGGAACGAATAATCGATTTCGGTAACGAGCCCTCGGTTTCCCAGTTTTTTTCTCTGATGGCTCAGAATTCTTTTCAACTCTGAAACTTCATCGGGTGTTGCCCTTTCCGCGGCGAGGAAAGCGAGTTCAGGTTCAAACATCTTTCGCACTGCAAAGATTTCCATCAGGCTTTCCCTACCTCCAACTACAACCGTTGCCAGGGGTTTTACCAAATTTTCCACAGACCCCGTTTCCACATAGGTTCCATCGCCCACGTGTGTCTTTACCAGTCCGGCCGCCTCCAGGACTCGGATTGCCTCGCGCACCGAAGCCCTGGAAACCTTAAAGGCCTGGGCTAAATCCCGTTCAGGAGGTAACTTGTCTCCGGCCTTGAGCCTTCCCTTTTTGATCAGCCGGCGGATTTGTCTAACGATATCTTCGAATATCTTTTCTTTTTTAACTTCTTGTAGTAAACGGTACATAGCCAAATTTTACCATGTGAGGTGTGGAGTGAAATCGGATGAAAGGTTAGGCTGTCATACCAATTATCTCCTTTTTTCTATTCCTTGTCAAGCTCTTTATCTGATTATTGCTGAAGCATGTCTGAAATGGATGGCTGCCTATATAGAGGGCCGTTTCTAGGGATGAGATGAACCGAGGAAATTTCTGGGGAATTTCATGAGGCTCATTTCATGGAAATGGTATAAAATCGGGAATTTCTTATCTACCCCCTTCTTGCCTTTAAGGGAATCGAACTCTTTTCCCAATTTTAGAGAGCACTTCAATGTCCTACCCCATAGTAATTTCAAGGATTTTTTTCTTGTAAAAAGAATCATTTTTTAATAATATTATGCGGCTTGCCACCGATCGTCCCTTTTTTCCATAAATAAGGAGGGTTGAGGAAAGTGGCTATCGATTTCAAGGGGGAGATCGCTTCACTGAAGGACGAGATGATTCAGATGCGGAGGGATTTCCACCGAAGACCCGAGCCCGGTTTTCAGGAGGTTGAGACTTCCAGGGTTGTGGCGAAAAGGCTGGAGGAATATGGCCTTGAGGTCAAAAAAGGAATTGCCAAAACGGGCGTGGTGGGTCTGCTCCGGGGGGGGAGTGAGGGAAAGACCATCCTTGTCCGGGCGGACATGGATGCCCTAACGGTGAAGGAACAGACGGGGTTGGAGTTCGCTTCCGAGAATGAGGGGGTAATGCATGCATGCGCTCATGACGGGCATATGACCATTGGGCTCACCACCGCGAGGATCCTGTCACAGCACCGGGATGAGCTTCCGGGAAATGTGAAGTTCGTCTTTCAGCCGGCGGAGGAGGCACCGGGTGGAGCCAAACCCATGATCGAGGAAGGAGTGATGGAGGATCCCAAGGTGGATGCCGCCATTGGCCTCCACCTGTGGAACTACCTCCCCATCGGAAAGGTGGCGGTGAGTCCCGGGCCCGTGATGGCCAGCATGGATTCGATGAAGATCAAGATAAAGGGAAAGGGAGGTCACGGCGCCATTCCCCACGAGGCGGTGGATTCTATCGTGGTCAGCAGTCAGGTCGTGACCGCCCTTCAGACGGTTGTAAGCAGGGAGATAGCCCCACTCGCGCCTTCCGTGGTGAGCATTGGGGCCATAAAAGGGGGCTATGCCTTCAACATCATCGCAGATGTCGTCGAGATGGAGGGCACGGCGCGGGCCCTGGATGTTGACTTGCAGAAAACCCTTCCGGAACGGATTGAAAGGATCATCAAGGGGGTGACCTCGGGGATGAGGGCGGATTATGAGTTCGACTATACCTTCCTTTACCCGGTGACCATTAACGATGGGGGGATGGCCCGGTTGATCGAGGAGGTTTCAGCTGAAGTAGTCGGCAAGGAGAATG
>SMTZ1_10022145_pt1 | contig 11360 bp, 8 predicted proteins | sample DeeMarSWOR136_30_FD_25667 | JGI IMG/M metagenome (IMG submission 25667)
CGGCGGGTGACTCTGTTCCAGTCTTCGAGATATCTGAAGACCGACTCGCGGCACTTTCGGTTGAACTGCGCGACGCCGTACTCCAGGACATCGGATTTGATTTTCAACCCGAGTTCTTTTTCGACCTCGATTTCGACCGGCAGGCCGTGGGTGTCCCAGCCCCCCTTGCGGTCGACCCGGAACCCCTGCATCGCCTTGTACCGGCAGACCAGGTCCTTGATGGTGCGGGAGGAGACATGGTGAATCCCGGGCGTGCCGTTGGCGGTCGGGGGACCCTCGTAGAAGACAAAGTGCGGCCGATCTTTGGCCGCCTCGTTGGCCATATGGAAAACGTCATGCTGCTCCCAGAACTCGAGGATTTTCTCCTCGGCTCGGGGGAGGCTGAAGCCATCTTTGAGCGGGTCGAATCTCATTGCGCTGCTTTCCACTAAAGCCGCCTAATTTATTTAAGATCGGCATAAGTGTAAAGGTTTTTCACGGGCAGGGGGCTGCTTTCGAGACGGGGTGACGGCCTTTGGGGCCGTCGTTAGCAAGTAACTCAAACGGGGCGCAAGCCCCGTCATTCTGGCGAAAGCCAGAACCCAGTTGTGGTGGAACGGGAACCTAATACCGCTATTCAAACCAAATTGGCGAAGCCTACTCGCATCACGAGGGGCTTCTCCTTGCGAGGACAACTGGGCCCCGGTTTGCACCGGGGTGACGGCCTTTGGGGCCGTCTGCAGCAAGTGACTCAAACGGGGCGCAAGCCCCGTCATTCTGGCGAAAGCCAGAACCCAGTTGTGAGGGAAAGGGAACCTAACACCGATGTCCATACGAATTTGGCGAAGGGTATTTGCTTCACCATCTGCTTCTCCTTGCGATCACAACTGGGCCCCGGTTTGCACCGGGGTGACGGCCTTTGGGGCCGTCGTTTGATTCTCACTGACGTGATCTGTCACTAAGGGGCGCGAACTTCTCTTGCGGAAGAACCAGAGCATAGGTGCAAACCTGAAACCATGAACTGGTCCAGAGCCAGAGACTCTCTAGCGTGGCGTGAGGCATGCGCGCTACTTCAATGAAACCTGCATTCGTGTACATTATGGCCAGTCGGAGGAACGGTACGCTCTACGTAGGTGTAACTACCGATTTGATCCAACGCGTAACCGCCCACCGTGAGGGACTCGTGCCGGGGTTCACGGCCAGATATGGAGTTAAGCATCTTGTCTACTACGAGGGGCACGCTTGCACCATAGAAGCGATTACTGCTGAGAAGAGGTGGAAAAACCGGAGACGCCAGATCAAGGTGCGCATGATCGAACGAGTGAATCCAACATGGCGGGACCTGTATGGGGACCTGCTCAAACAGGACATCAATGCTTGATTTTCGTGGCAGTGGGCGCAAGCCCCGTCATTCTGGCGAAAGCCGGAACCCAGTTGTGGTGGAACGGGAACCTAATACCGCTGTTCGAACGAATTTGGCGAAGGGTATTTGCTTCACCATGTGCTTCTCCTTGCGATCACAACTGGGCCCTGGTTTGCACCGGGGTGACGGCCTTTGGGGCCGTCGTTAGCAAGTAACTCAAACGGGGCATAGGCCCCGTCATTCTGGCGAAAGCCGGAACCCAGTTGTGGTGGAACGGGAACCTAACATCGCTCCTTAAACAAATATAGCGAAGGGTCGTGGCATCAGTAGGTGCTTCTCCTTGCGAGCACGACTGGGCCCCGGTTTGCACCGGGGTGACGGCCTTTGGGGCCGTCTGCGGATTGTCGAAGGGTGGCTTACTCCGGCTTCTTACCCTCGTCCTCCCCCGGCTCCTCGTCAGTCAGAGCCCTGAAGTCCGGGTCGTCCCAGTAGGCTTTGAAATCTTCGTCTTCGCGGGCCATCTTCTTGTGCTTAGGGTCGAATGTTATGGCCTCTTTGAGCGCACTTAACATCTCCTCTTTCTTTCCGAGGAGCGCCTGCGCGCACGCGAGATTGTAGTAATAGTCTTTGCGATCGGGTGCCAACTCTAAGGCGCGATTGCACTTCTCCACGGCCTGGTGCAAGGCTGACTTGTCACCTGTTGCATCATAGAGCCTGACCAAAGAAGCTGCCCAGTTGTACAACGCCGTCGCGTCTGTAGCATTGAGACTTACTATCCGCTCCCAGTATCTCATCGCGTCCTCATGTTTCTTCAGCCTACCGAAACTGAGGCCCGCCATGAAAAGGGCCCATTCGTCATCTGGTGAGCTTTCTAGATATGCGAGAAGCTCAGGCAACGCCTTCTCATAGCGGTCCAAGAGAAAGTAGTGGTAGCCCATGTTGCGGCGTATGGCAGAGGGGATCATGCTGCCGGAGAGCCCCTCCCGTTTCATATCATCTACGAGCTTCTCATACTGCTCCACAGCTTCGCTTGCATCGGCCGTTTCAATCAGCTTCAATTTCTCTTCGACGTCGAGTCCGGGTGTAGCCGCAGCCTTCTCTTGGGCCTTACGCACGGGTTTCTCGGTCATCCGGCCGAGTTCCGTGATTCGGGCCTCGATCTCGGCCAGCTGCCGTATTGCGTCCTTTGTTTTCTCGCCGATATCTGATATCTCCTTTTCCGCCTTCTGCTTGGTTTCCAGTACGTGCCGTTGACTCTCCTCCTTGAGTCGCCCAATTTCGCGGATTGCCGCTTCCGTTTCCGCGCGCACTTTGTCTAATTCGGCTTTTGTGGAGACTTTGAGCTCGTCGAGGTCGCCTGCAATGAGGTTCCTTGCCTCCAGAGCCTCTTTTTCGGCTCGGAGCACGGCACAGTCTACTTTGTGGCGCGCGATTTGCAAATCCTGCTCTATCTTCCGGCTTGCTCTGCGCCCTTCCACGACGAGAGCCACCGAAAAAGCTGCCAGCAATAGACCTATGAAAGTGAGTATCACGGTGATCACAGTCATACGATGCTCGATCGCCTTCTCTGCCAGTTGGTAATAGCGGTCGGTAGTATCAGATAGTCTCACTGTGTCGTATATGGTATCCGTTACCGTATCCACCTGTGGCGGCGCGGCGCTCTGGCCCAGCGCCGCACTCGCGGCGGCGGCCAGGATACCGGCGATAATCAGTTTTCTCAGCGCGGGCATATCTGCCCCTCCCGGTTCTTATGGTCCGTTGTCTGCCAGCAAAATAGCCAACGTGGAGCCGTTTGGCAAGTCGCTTGTGGCAGGTCACACGCCGCCAAAGGCGACGCAGGACCTGCCAGAACTCAGCCCGCCCTGGTCCTTAGCCTCCTGTGCTCCCTGTTTGTGCATACTGGAGACTTGCGGTCGTCCGCGCATTCTGTTATGTTGCGGCCGGACAGGCTTCCAGAGAACAATCCACCCGGTAATCAGGAGCACACCAGGTAAAGAGTAGCGGGCTGTGGTTCGGCCACGGGTCCCGGCTTGAGCAGGGTTTGCCGGAGGGGGGGTCGCAACGCGCAGCCACGGTCAGGAAAGGCCAGTAGCGGCTCCGGGCTGAACTCGGTGTTAGCCTGAGGCCTGACGATACGCAACCCTACACAGGAGGTACCAAAATGAGACCCGCAAGAAGCATCGGTTTGGTGCTGCTGGCGCTGGCCCTGGCGGCCGGCCCGCTGGCCGCGCAGGAATGGTCGGCCGAGCAGCAGGAAGTCTGGAACACTGTCCAGGCTTACTGGGACCTGGCCATGCAGAGAGATGTCGCCGCCTCGATGGCCACCATTCACCCGGCCTATACCGGCTGGTCGTACGGCAGCGATTTTCCGGATGACTATGCTTCAACCGAAAAGTGGTTCAAGTACAATTTAGAGAAATACGCCTGGGTGTTATTCGAACTCAAGCCGGTCGCTATCACGGTTGTCGATGACATTGCGGTCGTGCATTACTTCTACACGGGCATGTACACCGACCTTAAAAAGGAGGAGGATGAGTCAGCCCAGGGTCGCTGGACCGATATCCTGAAGAAGGAAGGCGATAAATGGCTCTTGATAGCCGACCACGGCGGCAGTACTAAAGACGATTAGCCGGTCGAACTTCCTCAATTGCCTAAGGGACGGGCCAGACTCTTCAGCCTGGCCTGTTTCCTATGCGGCGCGGCGGTTTACGAAGCGGCTTGTGAAACCACCGGCGGGGGGTTATCGTTTAAGAAGTGTTGCTTAAGAGAACTGTCGCCTGAGAAATGCCGCTGCCCTCACGGTGGCCATAACGGATATCCCGATGCTGGATCAGAAAGTCAAGAACCGGCTGGAACGAAGTCTCAAAGACACCCGCATCCGGCAGTTGATCGCCCGCGAAATCGTCACCCTGCTGGCCGAGAAGCCCGACGAAATCCCGGTCGACGATTACTGCCACACGGTCGCGCAACTGGTGGTCGAGGAGCTCAAGGAGCGGCTCTGCCGCCCGATTATGGCTGATGAGCAGCAAGCCGCCGAACCGGAGAGCCCGGTCGGGGTCCGGCCGCCGCGCGACCTGGACGCGGTGGTCCGGCGGCTGACCACCGGGGCCGAGCAGGCCTTGCTGGCGGGGAACCTCCAGATGCTCCGGGCGCTCGGCGAGGCGATCGCCCAGCGCGACACGGGAAACAGCCACCATAATCTGAGGGTGACGCTCTTCGCTATCATCACGGCCGAAATGATGGAGCTGGAGAGCGAGCAGATTCAGGCGCTGATCAAGGGCTCGTTCCTGCACGATGTCGGCAAGATCGGTATCCGCGACGATATCATCCTCAAGCCGTCCGGCCTGACCGCCGATGAACGCCGGGTGATGAACAGCCACCCGGAACTGGGCGAGGCGATCATCAAGGGCGTGAGCTGGCTGGAGGACGCCCGCGACGTGGTGCGGCATCATCACGAGCGCTTCGACGGCGCTGGCTACCCGGACGGACTCAGGGGCGACGACATCCCGATCAACGCCCGCATTTTCGGAATCGTCGACGTTTTCGACGCCCTCAGCTCCGAGCGGCCGTACAAACCGGCCTACTCCTATGAAGAAACCATGCAGTACATCTACGACAAGCGCCGTAGTCATTTCGACCCGTGGATTGCCGAGCTGTTTGCCAACGTCTCCCGCCGCATGTACGATGACCTGGCGTGGCAGCCGTATCATGTGCTCGACGGACGGCTGCGGGAGAAAGTAGCGCTGCATTTTGGGCGGAACGGGATGGTTCTGTAAAGCACGGTGTCGGGTTGCTCCCCCGGCTCTTCGGCCGGGGTCGTGAACCCGACCTACAGCCTTCTATGAACCTGCTTTGAGACGGGCCAGGCGGGTGCGGGCGTCGTGCAATTCGGGCAGGGTGGAATCGGCGTTGGCCCAGAGATCCAGGAAGAACTCGTATTTCCTGATAGCCTGGTCGACACTGCTCCTGTCCCTGGAGTACTTCAACCGCTCTCTCGGCCTGCCCTACCTGAAGCAGGGTTTTTCCCAGCATATACTGCGCCGTGAAAGCGGTGGCTCTCCGTCTCGACTTTGCAGCTTCTTCGAAACTGTCGATAGCGGTTTTGGTATCGCCTTTGGTAAGGGCCAGGTAGCCGGCGGCCAGCCAGTAAAGGTACTGCCCTTCGCCGGATTTATAAAGGTCGGCTCGTAACTGGGCTATCACGTCCGCGGCCTTATCAAACTTGCCGGCCTGGGCCAGGGCCTGCGACAGTAGCGTCCGGTGGTTGAGTTTGTCGTCTGGTCTGACCTGACTCAGAATCTGGACCGCCCTTTCCGCGTCGGGGAGCGCAGAGGAGTCCATCTCCAGCAATACCTGGGCCTTGTCGGCGTACAATTCGGGGAGCGGGCCTTTGACTCCTTTGGCCTGGTACATCAGTTCCACCGCGGCGATAGCCCGGTCCAGCATCAGCAGAGCGTCGTGGTACTGCCCCCGCAGGATCATGCTATGGGCTGTGGACCAATGGACGAACAGGCACGAATCGGGATGGCAGCCCTGCTCCCACCTCCGCAGTTCCTGCTCCGCCGCCTCGTACTCCCCGTTGTGCAGGTACGCGAAGAAAAGTTTGTCGGCTGGCGGGATAAAGTCAGGTTTAATTTCGAGCGCTCGGCGATACGCTGCGATGGCCTCGTCGAGCCGCCCGTTGACACAGAGGATATCACCGCGGCTGTCGTGCGGGTTGGCCTCGTCGGGCGCGACCACCGCATACCTGTCCAGTGTTTCCAGAGCATCTTCGAGCCGGCCCGCGTCGTTGTAGCTGTACGCCAGTTCATTGAGTGATCTCTTGTAGAATGGGTCGAGTTTGAGCGACGTCTCAAAGTATAGAATGGCTTTGTCCAGTTCATTCTTGCCGCGGTAGTACTGACCGAGTTGGTAGAAGGCCTCTTTTTCATCCGGATATAGCCGGGTAATTGACTCTAGAAGCGATATCGCCTTGTCGGTATCTCCCCCAAGCAGTGACTTGCGCGCCATGATGAACATCTGCTCTTTGTGCGTGGCGCGCGATGAGTACTCCACCGCTTTGCTAATCCACGCCGGGGTGTCGTGTATCGACAGGTGGTAATAGGCCATGGCGAACGTGGAATCTAGTTTCACCGCCTTGAAGAAGAAGCCCTTGGCGTCGTCAAGGTACATCTTGTGGGCCAGGTCGACCCCTTTGAGATAAAGCTGGTACGCCTTCACCGAATGAGACGTGACGTCGGCCACCATCGGATCGGGCTCGTCCAGGGCGGCACTGGGCAAACCCAGGTCGGACTTCAACTGAACCGTGAGCTGGTCAATTAGCGAGAACACCGAAGCCGAAGTGTCGGCGACGGCACTCTGCGTTGCGATCACCTCGCCGCCGGCGACGTCGATCAGTTGAGTCAACAGTCGCCGCTCGGCTCGGTCGGCGACTAGATTCGCTATCAGCATCCACCGCGCGTCAACCTCCCGTGCCACGGCGCCGGCGTGGTCGAGATCAACCTGCTCCAACCCCTCGAGGCCCAGTTGTCGAGCGGCGTCGTGAAGGCGCTGCGAGGAGATGGCCTGGAGGTACCGCGACTCGGAAAGGTCGGTGGTCAGAAGGCCGGCAATGATCTGTCCCAGTTCGAGGTCGCCCTCGGATTCGGACGGCGCCCCCACATACAGAACGGCCAGGCGGTTTTCGGAAGCAATCGCTTCCTGAGTATGTCGGAATTCGAGGTTCCACGGCTTGAGCACCAGGAAGACGACCACGGCGGCCAGTGCGACCGCCGCCTGGATATAATGCCTCCGCCTGACCTGGGGCCGGGCGGGACTGACTTGGATGCCTTCCACAAAACCCTGAATCTCCCGGTCGTGCTTCAGCAAATGGGCGGCCGGCAGAAACTCATCGGCCTGCTTCCGACAGTCCGGGCACTCAATCAGGTGGACTTCGAACTCGTCCAGCTGATCGCCCTTCAGCAGACCCAACTCATACGCATAGAGCAGCTTGCACAGACGCTTGTCATCCGGTCGGTTCATGGGCGAACCTCCCCGGATTCGAGACAGGTCTTGAGCATAACCCGGGCTCGCGAGAGGATAACGTACAGGTTGTTCGGCGTGATCGACATCCGGGCACAGATTTCTTCAGTGCCGTATCCCTGATAGCGCAGGTTGAGTATACGGGCATGCTTACCGAACGCCGTGTTCAGCTTCTTCAGACAGTCTTTGAGCTTCCTTTTCAAGTGTCCATTCCCGCTAACGTGGTCACGGGAGAGCTCGCCGGCGTCCAGCCCGGACTCGCGCCGGCGGCGCACCTCCGCGCCCCGGTAATGATCAATGATCTCGTTTTTCAAGATCTTGTGCGCCCACGCCGAAAAGCCCTCTTCGTTGGCCAACTGGCTCAGCTTGCTGCTGACTTTCACCATGGCCGCCTGCACCACCTCGTCGGCGTCATTCCAGTCCGCTATTCTATGACGGGCCAGGATACGGAAACTTACATATAGCTGCTCATAGAGCTGTTTGCGGGCGGCGCTGTCGCCCCTGATCGATCGTTTGTATAACTCAGTGATTCTCAAGGGACAACCCACAAGACATGTTTGTCCGGCCCATCGGCTTAACTAAGATAGAATGTTACGATCGGTCTGGCAAGAGCGCCCGAAACCCCGCGCCGTCAGTGCCGCGGAGGCCTTTTGTCTGTAATATCGCCGGTTCGGATCCGTCTATCCAGTGAGCCCTCGGTTTCACCTTAAGGTAGACTTACATATCGGTCGATAGCCGTTTCTCTGGAGAAAAGGCCATGTTTCAGCAAGCTTCCAGAATGGGACTACTCTGCAGCCTGCTTTGGTCAGCCGGCGGCGCGGGCGTACGGGCATGGACCGCTTTATCAACTTATGATCAGGGGGCACTGACGGCCACTTTCCCCGCCGGCGGACTTTTGCTCACCGAACCGGTCGCCTCGCCGGATTTCCCGACGCCCAGCAATGCCTTTGACCGCACTTACAACGGCGGCCAGTCCGGTGCTTTCATGGCCAGGCTCGCGCTGGAGCAGTTCACGCCCATTACCGACGATCCGGTCGTCAGTGACGGAGGCTGGTCGTTCGGTGCTATGCCGAAGCGGATGTCAACCAGTCAGGGGGGGCGCTGTGGGTGCTGCGGACATCGATATCAGCGTCCTGCCTGACTACCTGTTTATCACCGGTCAGTCTCTGGGTCTGCCGGAGTGCCTGTAAATGAAGGAGTGATGGTATGGCTTCCATGACGCCCGCCCGGACCAAACGGCTTTCCTGCGTCTGCCTTATCCTGTTTGTGCTCGGCGGCTCCGGAGGTGTCCTGGCGCAAACTCGTTGGGGAGAGGCGACACCGGGAATGACCCCCGTGCCGTTTGCCCCCGACATTCTGTGTGCGGACTACCTGCCACACGGCAGCCTCACATTTTCTGCCGACGACCTTGAAATCTACTGGTCGGTGTTCTATACCACAGGCAACACCATACTCTTCAGCGAATTTGACGGGGCCGCGCTTAGTCCTCCTGAGGTGGCCCCGTTTGCGACCACGGTTGATAACGGTGCGGCTTTCTCGCTGGACGGCAGCAGCCTGTATTTTTCCTCGGATCGGCCGCTGCCGGACAGTGAAACGCCGTCCGACGCGGTCTGGCAGGTCGAGCGGCAGCCCGAAGGATGGGGCGACCCGACTGTGATCGAAAGCACGATAGACCTCGAGATGACCCACGGCCAGACCTCGGTGGCGGCCAACGGCAATCTCTACTTCGTGGGCCGGAGGCTATCGGAAACCAACCCTCGCATTTTCTTGTGTCGGTTCGTCGATGGAGAGTACCAGGCTCCGGAGGAATTGCCGGGGCCGCTGGCCACCCTGGCGCCCGCCCAGATCGACCCGTATATCGACCCCGCAGAGCGTTTTCTGTTGTTCTGTTCAAATAACGTCGCCGGCTATACCGGCAGGCTTCACGTCTATATGAGCCCACGGCAGACCGACGGCACCTGGGGCGCGCCCGTCAACCTCGGGCCGGCAGTGAATGTCGATGGGTCGATGCACCGGTTTCCGTCGCTATCACGCGACCAGGAATACCTGTTCTTCGCGCGAGCGACCGGCAGCCAGTATCCGAGCGAGGACACCAAATTCTACTGGGTGAGCAGTAGTGTCGTTCCCGGCCTGCCCTGCTGTCTCGGCCGCGTAGGCAACGCCAACGGTAACGGTGGCGATGAGCCGACCATCAGCGATATCAGTGTACTCATCGACGCCAAGTTCATAAGCGGGTCGTGTGAGGGCGTGCTTGGCTGCCTGACCGAGGCGGATATCAACCAATCGGGCGGTGCCAATCCTGACTGCGATGATATCACGATCAGTGATATCTCCATCCTGATCGATTACCTGTTTATTACGGGACAATCGCTGGGCTTGCCGGCATGTCTGGCCGGGGACGCGATGCTTGAGATCCCCGATGGAGCCGGAGTTGTCGTGGATGGCCACCTCCAACCCGGTGAGTGGGCCGATGCCGAGACTTTGCTGCTCTTGGTGGATGGTGCGGTTGACGTTACGGTACTGGTGAAACATGACGGCGTTAGTCTGCTCGCCGCCTACTGCTACACGTACGCGGGCGCCGAGGACCTGTGTTTTCCTGAAATCCTGATCGACCCGGAGAACAACAAGAGTGTCGGCTGGCAGTATGATGATAGGTGGTTCCACGTCTCGGGAACGGATTGCGAGGCGCGCGGCGCCTATGACATCTATACGGACTGCAGCGTCGTACAGCCAGACTGGCAGGGCGTCCCGAACTTTGAGCTGACGCCCGACCCGCCGCCGATAGACACGTTTGAAGTAAGAATCCCCTTGAGCAAGATCGGTGTTGCCGTCGGAGATACGATTGGTGTGTCGTTTCGGGTCGAGTATGTACCCGCGATGTTCGGCTACTGGCCGGCCTCGGCCGTCGCTGACAGCCCGGCAAGCTGGGGTACCGCCATCATCAAGCCATAGCAGACTGAGATGCCGTTGGTCGGGCGGTTGCTCAGGCAGTCAGTCGGTCGACCTCGGCCACCTGATCCGCGAAGAGCCTGAGGGTCGCTTCAACCGGCTCGGGCATGGTCATATCGACGCCGCAGAACTTGAGCAGTTCGATAGGATGATCGCTTCCGCCCGCTTTGAGCATCTGTAGGTACTTCTCGATCAGCCCCTTTTCACCGTTAAGGAACCGCGCTACGATGGCGTGCGAGGCGGCAAACGAGGTCGCGTACTGAAAGACATAGAAGGCCGTATAGAAATGCGGGATCCGTGACCATTTCAGCGGCGTCAGATCGTCGACCGTGAAATCGGGTCCGTAGTACTGCTGGGTCAGGTCACGCCACCTGGCCGTCATCATATCGGGCGAAAGCGCCCCGCCCTTCTCCACCTCGCTGTGCATATCCAGTTCGAAATGGGCATACAGCACCTGGTTGAAGAATGTTCCCACCGCGTTGTCGATAGCCCGATTCAGCAGATAGAGCCGCTGCCTCTCGTCGTTCGTCCTCTTCAACAGATGGTCCAGCAGAAGGCCTTCGTTCAGCGTCGACGCCACCTCGGCGACGAAGATCGAATAGTGTGATTTCGGAAACGGCTGGGCGGCGCAGGTCAGGTGGCTGTGCATGGCGTGGCCGAGTTCGTGGGCCAGGGTGAACAGGTGGTCGACCGTGCGGTTGTAGTTCATCAGCACGAAGGGGTGCACGCTGTAAGTGTGTGCGTTGTAGGCTCCGCTCCCCTTGCCTTCCGTCTCCCAGACATCGACCCACCGTTGCTCGAAGGCATGCCTGAGCCGGCGGCCGTATTCATCGCCGAGCGGCGCGGCTGACTCGATCACCTGAGCCACCGCATTGTCATATTCAACCTGGTAGTCCTGCTCCGGAAACAGCGGGCAGAACATATCACAGGTGTGAATCTGATCGAGTTTAAGCAGGCGGCGACGAAGCCTGACATAGTCGTGAAGACCCTGGAGATTCTTCTCGGTCGTGCCGATCAGCGAGTGATAGACCTCCGGCGGAATGTTGTT
>SMTZ1_10019880_pt1 | contig 11359 bp, 11 predicted proteins | sample DeeMarSWOR136_30_FD_25667 | JGI IMG/M metagenome (IMG submission 25667)
CTTCCTTACCTGTCTTCCGTATCTTCGCTTCTAGGAGAAAAGGGTCAGCGTAAAGCGAGGTTGAACGATGTTTAATCCAGTCGCTCTGAAGCTTAATGATTGAGGCGAGTTGATGAATAGCTTCAGCATCCAAACAAAACTCTTCTGGCAACTCCCAGTCCGGAAAATACTCTCGCACAACCGCTATAACATCGTCAACATCCACGATGAACGGGTCAAGACCTCTCTCCCCAACAGACCTACACAAGTCTATGATACGTTGAAGTTGTTCCTCCCCGAGTTTTTTCCTTTGTTTCTTCGAAGGCAAACCATCTTAACTCCTTTGGACAAAAATGGTAGCGAAACTCGAAAATAAAAACCTAGCGTTCTATTTTTTTGGAACAGCAAATGGAAAAGTGTTATATAAAATAAACATGGAATACTGAGTATTGTTACGTAATAGTTATAAATACATGCAGTAATAGACATAGGAACCATTAGAGATGGTACCCACTATTTCCACAACGGTTGTGAGTATTTGGAAAATCTCGCTATAGTAGAGATGGAAATTTTCGCCAATCGAAGCTATGATATACACATAACCATGCTTCCGCTGAGGAAGGAGGCTTAGGAATAGTGTCAGTCGCTGTTATACTTCCCACTTATTGCGAGGCTGAAAATATAGAGACCTTAATCCGAGAGATTCAAGAGTTAAAACTTGACCTTTTAATTGCAGTCATTGACGACTCTAGCCCTGACGGAACACCTGAAGTAGTAAAGAAGCTTCAAGATGAATACGGCAACATTCATTTGATTGCCAGACCTGAAAAACTCGGATTAGGAACAGCCATTACAACAGGTTTCAGATCACTTTTGCAGCTAAAAAAGCAGCCAGATTACATAATCACTATGGATGCTGATTATTCGCATAATCCGAAAGATATACCTAGGCTGATACATGCCGCTAAACGTGGTTACTATCTTGTGATTGGAAGTAGGTACCTCAAGAGAGGTATTGTGATTGGATCACGTTTAAAACGTAGAATCATCAGCCGTATTGCCAACGTAGTCGCTGCGGCTATTGTGGGGACGAGGATTAAGGATTGCACAAGCGGTTTTAGATGCTACTCAAAAAATTATGTTAAAAGAGTACTTAGTAGTCTTCACAGTGAAACCTACGAAATTCAAATTGAAACACTTAAGCAGGCTCGGCTGAATGGTTTCAAGGTTAAAGAGATTCCAATAACTTTTGTGGATAGAAAACGAGGAACTAGCTTACATTCTAAAAACCGTACTCGGTAGACTGTTTTCGTTTTTGAGTTATGTGCCTGCACGCAAATCAATGAATTGTCTAAAGAAAAAGTAACTATAGTAGTCCTCCGAGACCACGAAAAACGCTATGCCTATGATCTTGTTGTCTTTCAAAGCGACACTTAGCGTTTCATTGTATACGTTTTTTCGATGAATCTCATCGTATGAAAGTTGACCGTTTGAATAAAATATCCCCGAAAGCAGTATGTTAATTACGTCGGAGGCTATAAAATCTTCTCCAAATACGGTGCGTGCAGGTGTCACGATTCCTCCAAATAATATTAAAAATCCTTTTCCTACGGGAACCATGCCAATGGATGTTCTGTTTTCTTTAACCTTGCCTAGGACTAGTCCGTTGTGTTTGAGAATTTCTTCCCTAAAGGCTCCGGTATGTATTCCGGGATATTTCAAACTAAGGGCCTTTGAGTAATGGGTTTCAACATCTGCTGATTCGAACTTGCTAGTATTGGATATTATGTATCCAAGTATTTTTTCTTGAGCCTCCAAACCTGGGTTTTCGGGTGAAAAGCTAATTATTTTTCCTCCTTGTTTTCCTGAGTAGGCAGCAAAGACATCGCCTATCCACACTATGATTCCTCCGTTTTCTAGATATTGCTTAACTATGCTGTTTTCTTTTGTGTGAACGGTTTCAGGCAGTACGCCAGACGGAATGATCAAAACAGAATTGTATTTTTGCAACATGATTTCTTTCAGTTTTGAGGCGTTCACGATTTCCAATTTTCCTTTGTATCCTTTGAGTTTCACGTTCTCGTCTAGATGGTCGATAACGCCGATCCAACTACCTAACGAGGTTAAACTATAGGGGTAATCTTTATCATAGTATACGTACAGGTTCTTGTCAATCAGTGATTGATAAACGGGTATCAAAGTAACTTTCAAAATATTTGGATACGTCCCTTGTTTTATACTGTAGGTAACTTCGACACATTCTCCATCTTCATATCTAACGTTCAATAAGTTTACGCTTGTTTTGGCAACAATGCTGGGCTGTATGACTACATTAAGTTCTCCCAGTAAGATTAGAATAAAGATGATTGCAAGCATTTTTTCATATGAATTCATAATTTCTTCACTCTGCGAAGTTTTCTTCATCTCTATGTCTCGTTAAGAGGTTTTTCAGTCTTGAGATTTTGGGTGTTGGAAAGGGCAAAAGGAGTATGGTTACGGCACCTAGCAAACCGAAAAATATCACAAGAGGAAAGCCGATAGGATTCGTAGCTAGATTCAAGGCGTTATATAAAGTCATACCTATTTCTTTGTTCACAAAAACAATAATTGGATAAAATGGGTATGCCCAGTAAAATGCTAAGAAGCATGCTGATGCCGATAATATGGATAGTTTTATCTTGTAATCGCCATAAAGTCCATAACCAAGAATCAAAAAAGGCGCAACCCAAATGAAATATTGAGGATTCACAGTAAGCAGTGTCAGAAAAATAAGCGCTAATATGCACACGTGTCCTCTAAGAAAGCTTTTTAAGTGTTGTTCTTGCCCAGATCTAAAACCAAAATGAAATGAGACTAGTGCGATGCCACTCACTTGCAAAATATAGAGTGCTATATAGATTATCTGTGCTCTGTCGTAATCAATAATCCATTCGAACCCTCCTTCAAAAAGATATATTAAGGTCCAAGGCGTGAGACCGCCTATCGAGGTTATGTACTCGCCGCGCCTAAAATTTCCCTCAAAAAAATAAGGAAAAGAATTGAACGCCAATATTGGCAGTAATAACACGATGCCTGTCAACAAAATACCCGCAAGAAAAGGTATCAAACGGAAAATATTTTTTTTCCACTCTATTTTCTTACTGGAATCTGACTTGAAAAAAAAGGTTAGGTATAAGGGGATAAAGTAAACAGGATAAATCTTCGTCATGATTCCAATGGACAATGATATGCCTGCTAAAAAATATTTTCGTTCCATGAAAAGGACAAGCGCCAGCAAGGATGTCAACGCTGGCAAGACATCAAATTGCGCAATCATTGCCCCGGTATATATGACAAAAGGATTAAGAAACCAAAAAATAAATGCTTTTCTGGCAACTTGTTCATTCTTAAAATTGCTAACGACACGATAAATTATTAATCCGACAAAAATGTCTCCGATAATTATCGGAAGCTTTACAACAAAATTGAAGAGTGGAGACATTATGGGAACCACAGTTCCAAAGAGAGGGGACATTATGGGAACCACAGTTTCATTTAGATTAGCGCGGATAGAGAAAAGATATGGATTTGAAAATAAGGACCCGATGCTAACAAAAGGTAGGTAAATGTAGGCCCAGACTGGAGGGTAGGAAAAGTACCGTGTTCCGTAAGGACTTCCCTGCCCCGACAGCATGTTGACTGCAGTTATGTACCATACTTCTTCATCGTTAGGGTGAGACGTGTAAAAACCTACGACGATTCGGATTAATATACCGAGAAATAACAAACTAACTATCTGCTCATATCCATGTGGACAAAGAGAGAAGAAGTTTTTAACTAAGTTTTTTGATTTTCCAAGCATTATGAGCCCCAAGCGCAATTTCTAGTCTTCTCGCGGTAAAAACCTTGCGTCTTTTTGTGTCCGTTGCCTAATAGCTGAGTAAAAAGTCTGTAGAGTTTGGAGGCCAAGATATTCCAGTCAAACTCTCTCTCCACTTTTTTCCTAGCGTTTCTGCCAAGTTTCAATGCTGTAGATGGATTTTTAAGTATATGCAGAATTGCACGCGACCATACTTCTTCGTCGGGTGGAAGTAATATGCCGTCTTCGTTGTTTTTTACTACGTCACAGATTCCTTTCGTAGCCGAGGCTATCACAGGTTTCATCATGGCCATGGCTTCAAAAAGTTTGATAGGACTAGCGGCGTTTCCAATAACGTCATGCTGCATGGGTACGAGTATCAAATCAGCAGCCGCCAAATACTCTGGAACTGACTGGTATGGGATGGGTCCGCTGAAAATGATATTTGATGCTCTGCAAGTTGTTTCATACTTCCCTTCGCCAACAAGCAGGAATTTGATTTGCGAATTTTCTAGTCTCTTGACGCACTTCAAAACGAGTTGTGTCCCAGCCCATTCGTCCAACCTTCCCATATAAACAACAAGTCTCTCATTGTCTTCAACAGAGTATTTGCGTCTCAGATCCCTTTCCGGGTTTCCATGATATTCTGTTGGATGGAAAATACTAGTATCAACTCCATTAGGTACAAGGTAAATGTTTTTGACTCCCACTTTCTCAGTGTGTTCCATTATAAATGTTGAGGGCACTAAAACCAGGTCAGCGTTGATAGCTACCCAATTCTGGATGAGAGTCAAAAAACGCTTGATCACTTCTTCCATAATAGTGTGGACTTTGCTCACGTATTCCGTGGATTCGTGAAAGAGGCTCGTCGTGTAATCTGCTATCATGTCATTGAAGTCAACGATAACATTTTTCCTCAATATCTTGCTTAATAGTAGTCCCAAAAGACCCGTGTATGCAGAAGGATAGTTGAGAATGACAATATCAGGATCGATTCTTTTTATGGTTTTGAGGGCTTTGGGAAAAATGTAAAACACTGTCAAGATATAACCCAAAAGATAATACTTCCACATCCTACGCAAAAGAGGAGGCAAAGAAATATAATGAGCTCTAACGTTCTTTTTTATCATCTCCTCGTTTTCTTCTTGGTGAGCGGGTGGAAAAGGCAATAAACCGAGCATGGCGCGGCTAGGAGGAAACACGATAAAATGTGTTTTGATGGACTCAGGCAACTTTGTGAGCAGCTCAAAAATCCTTCGGTCACTTCCCAGTCTTGGAGGGCAAAATTCCACCACAGCAGCGATCTTAGTTATGCTTTCACCACCTAGAGGTCACTCCAATTTTTGAAGAAATTTACCCATGTAGAATTCCCTCGACCCTATTCTACAAACAGCAAATTTAAGCAACTCAAAAGTTCTAACTTTGAGTCGGAGAACACCCAACGTCGCAATCTGCCTTCTTTTAGATACAAGTTTTCTCATGTTTTTTAGATTTTCGCAAAAACCGTATAGGCGAACTCGCAGTCTTGAGCGCAAGGCTATGTCAGATTGTTTAAAGAAAAGCAACTCAAAAAAAGGGGTTATCACAAGTTGAAAAAGAAGCGCTGAAAAAATTGTAATCAAAGGAAAATGTAACATAATAACTCGAAAATCTGACTTCTGCCTTTCAGCATAACTTCTAAGCGGCATCTGCCTTGATGAATGTGAACCAATGTGCCAAATTATAGCAGAAGGATTCAAAACACATTCAAAGCCAGCTCTACGAGCCCTTAAACACCAATCCAGATCTTGGCCACCAATAAGATACGCATCATCCAATAAACCGATTTTCTGAATCACCTCTTTTCTGATCAAAAGTACGCACCCTGAAAGATAATCTACGTCTGCTACAAGATTTTCTTGAAAGGGGCTTTTTGCGAACATTTTTTGTCCAAGCCCGTCTGACCATATTGTGCCAGTAACTAAATCAAGTTTGCCTCCACGCGACCATATTACATCGTTTGGTTCGTTATAGAGGATAAGACCACCTACCATCCCGATCTTATTTTTTGACAAAATCGTCTCAACCATCTTCGAAAGACTTGCTGGATGCGCGATGGCGTCATTATTATATAAGAGAATCAAATCCCCTTGGCTTTCTTGTATTCCAATGTTAATTCCAGCAGAAAAACCTAGATTTTTGCTATTTTTTAGGAGACGAAAATCAGGAAATTCGTTGCTAATTATGCTAATTGATGCATCAGTGGAGCCGTTGTCAACAACTATAACTTCTTTGTTGGAGTAATCCAGCTTTCTTATTGAACCAAGACTGGATCGTATCACTTGCTCTCCATTCCAGTTTAAGACAACAATCGACACCAAGGGGAACTTCTGCAATGCTACCCAACTCCAACTTTATTGTTGCTGTCAATATTAAGATGTTTCGTTAATTTTTCTACATTCTAGTTAACTCAAAATCTGTTAGTCACCTGATCATGCCGCTAGATCGTTATTTTAGACCGCTCTCCTATTACAAATCTATGTCCTTTAGGTTTACCGATCTGACTCGTTGTTATCACAGAATAAGAACCTATGAGACTGTCTGTGATTTTGCTATCCATATCTATATAACAATTATCCATGAAAATAGAGTTCTCAATCTCACCTCTCTTAATCATAACATTATTGCCAATGCTTGTGTAGGGACCAATGTACACGCCTCCCTCTACCACGGTGTTTTTACCGATAATTACCGGTCCTCTTATCATCGCTCCCGATCTAATCACCGCATTTTCCCCAACAAACAATCTACCTTGAATCGACGCCTCGACCTCAACGATCCCTCTCACCTCATGCTTTAACTCATCTAACACCAGCCTATTCGACTCTAAAACATCCTCAGGCGTTCCAGTATCTTTCCACCAGCCCTCTATAAACCTATAACCTACATTGTTGCCGCTAGTCAACAAACACTGAATAGCCTCCGTAATTTCCAACTCATTTCTCCAAGAAGGCTTCAATTGACCAATCATCTGAAAAATCGCTGGCCTGAAAAAGTAAATACCACTCAAAGCATACTCACTAGGCGGTTTCTTCGGCTTTTCTACTAGCCTTACAAGCCGATCTTCTGCGTCAAATTCAGCAACGCCAAAACGTTCAGGTTCCTTCACCTTACAAAGGAGAACCATACCATCGTAATCAGAGCTCTTGAACTCCTCGACGTATTCCTTTATACCCCCTTTAATCAAATCATCCCCCAGATGTACAACAAAAGGGGTATTACCCACAAAATCTTTACATACCCCCACAGCGTGAGCAATTCCTAATGGCTTACCCTGATAAACATATGTGATCTTCACTCCGAATCTACTTCCATCCCCATAAAACTCTCTAACCTTCTCTGGATAAATGTCTCCTAACACAATCGCAATATCATGAATCCCAGCTTCCCGCAAACTTTCCAAGACATACTGAGAAATCGGTTTGTTCGCCACTGGAATCAACTGCTTAGGACCAGTATGGGTCAAAGGTCTCAGCCTCGTTCCCTGTCCTCCGTGTAAAATCACGCCCTTCAAATAAAAACACCATTAAACAGTTCAAACAATTCCTTTTTATCATTTATGTAAACCAGTGAAGTTAAGGCTGTCATCTGCTCCCTTATTTTCATCGTGTACGCATTTCATAGACAATGTTTAAATAATTTTTAGTCGAGAATAGAAAATCAATTGTAGCAATGAAGAGTGTTTTTATGCTGGAAGGAGTAAAAATATACGAGTTGAAAAGGTTCCATGACGAAAGAGGATTCTTCGGTGAAGCTATGAGAAATGACTGGAAAGAATTCCTCGAAGACGAAGGAATAACGCAAGCAAACATAAGCTACAGCAACGCAAGCAAACATAAGCTACAGCTACCCAAACATTGTCAGAGCATGGCACAAACACGTGAGAGGACAAATAGACTACTTTTTGGTGCTAAAAGGAGCCATGAAAATCTGCGCCTACGAAGAAGAAACCGGAAAAATGGCCGAAATAATAGCCAGCAACGAAAAACCCATACTAGTTAGAATACCCGGTAAATACCTGCACGGAACAAAAACCGTCAGCAACGAACCATCCCTAACAGTGTACTTTGTCACAAAACTCTATGATTATCAAAATCCAGACGAAACCCGCAGACCATGGAATGACTCGACAATAGTCCCAACAGAAATAAACGGCAAAAAAGATGATCCACGCGTAGGCAAACCATGGGACTGGTTTTTTCCTCCACATAAGTAAGAGGCAACAATCAATGAAAGTATTAGTAACAGGTGGAGCAGGTTACATAGGTTCCATTCTCTCCAGAATCCTACTGGCAAAAGGCTACGGTGTAACATGCTTAGATAGACTATTCTTCGGAACCGACTCAATAAAAGACATTTCAGATAGAATAAACCTAATCAAAGACGATGTCAGATGGTTTAAACCAGAAATCCTAAAGGATATAGATGCTGTCTTCGATTTAGCATCTCTCTCAAACGATCCAAGTGGCGAATTAGACCCACAAAAAACATTAGAAATAAACTATAAGGGGAGAGTCAGAGTAGCCAAGCTCTCCAAGAAATACGGGGTCGCCAAATACGTATTAGCAAGCAGCTGTAGCGTCTATGGATTTCAAGAAAGGACCCTAAAAGAAGAATCTAACCCAAATCCACTGACAACATATGCAAAAGCTAACGTGTTAGCAGAAAAGGAAATTCTATCACTAACGAATAAATCCTTCTCCGCAACGGTCCTCAGACAAGCCACAGTTTATGGGCACTCTCCAAGAATGAGATTCGACCTAGCAATTAACGGAATGATCCTTGGCTTCTACAAAAATGGCAAAATACCAATCATGCGAGACGGAAAACAATGGCGCCCCTTTATACACGTAGAAGACACCTCAAATGCCTTTATCAAAGTCCTAGAAGCAGACATAGAACTCGTCAACGGCCAAATCTTTAATGCAGGCAGCAACGAACAAAACATCCAAATATACGATCTAGCCCGACTCATAGCAGAATCCATCAATTTGCCATTCAACTATGAATGGTACGGCTCACCTGACAAAAGAAGCTACAGAGTAAGCTTCAATAAAATCAAAGAAACACTAAACTTCAAACCACAATACACCCCAAAAGAAGGGGCAAAAGAAGTATTCAAAGCACTCAAAGACGAAAGAATATCTGGAGATGATCCGCGAACAATAACTGTCAAATGGTACAAGTGGCTCTTGAAAATGCACACACTAATTGAAGAAGTCGAAATCAACGGAGTAATACTATGAAAATAACCATCATAGGCTCAAGAGGACAACTCGGCGCAGACCTCATGAAAGTATTACAACATGAACACGAAGTCGTAGGTCTAACCCACAAAGACATAGAAGTCACTGACTACAATAACTGTCTCATCTTAAAAGAGTACCATCCAAATGTCATCATAAACACCGCCGCATTCCACAAAACAGACCAATGCGAAGAAGAACCCCTAAAAACATTCTCCGTCAACGCCTTGGGCGCCAAAAACGTAGCTACAATATCCAAAGAAATCGAGGCCACAAACGTTTTCATAAGCACAGACTATATCTTTGACGGGTCCAAAAAGGAGCCCTATACAGAAGATGACATCCCAACTCCAATTAACACGTATGGAATCTCAAAACTAGCAGGCGAACTATACACCGAACAAAACCCGAAACACTACATCATAAGGCTTGCAAGTTTATTTGGCATAGCAGGAGCAAGCGGCAAAGGAGGAAACTTCGTGGAAACAATGATCACAAAAGCTAAGAAAAACGAACCCATCACCGTCGTAGACGACATGTGGATGAGTCCAACATACACAAAAGACGCGGCTGCGACAACAAAAAAGATAATAGAATTAAATCTGCCATTCGGAACCTACCACACAACGAACCAAGGCTATTGCACATGGTTCCAATTCGCCAAAGAAATATTCAAGCTCACAGGCTTAAACCCAACGCTAAAACCAACAAAAACAAATCAAATACAAATGAAAGCTAAAAGACCTAGATTCTCAGCATTAAAAACCCTAAAACTCCCAAAATACGGCATACAAATGAGAGAATGGAAACAAGCACTCCACGACTATTTAATTGAAAAAGGACATATCTAAGCCAGCCAACTCCACGAGTAAAGTAATCTTGTGCATATATGATCTCTTGTTTAGTGCATTGACATAGCGATTGTTGCAAAAAAGAAACGAAAAATAATCTTGTGATCATCAAATGTTAACGATTTTTTGTTAAATCATTAGCTCATATCTTGGTTTTAGAGGCATGAATATTATCTACACCTAAAGTGAAGTTTTACAATCGTAAATAATATCTCCTCATGACATAAACTAGATAGAGGTGTGTAATTATGGAATTCAAATGGGACATGGAATCGCTCAAGTCGCAGCTCAAGTGGCAAAATATGAGGTTAATTTAAGAGATGTGAAACAGGAGTTTTTGGATAATGGAATGAAGATGATACGGGGCAGTTTGCAAAAGTTTCTCGACAAAGAGAAGATATCCAAGGAAGAGATGGACAAGATTTTGGGCAGAATTCATTCAACAGTGGATTTAAGAGAAGCGGTGGCGAATGCTGACCTTATTATCGAAGCGGTTCCTGAGAACGTTGATATTATGGAAGTCGATGGAGCTGCCAAAAAAGATGCGGTAATAACGTCGAATACTTCTTCTGTGAGTATTACTTTACTTGCATCATTTATACAAAGACCGGAAAGGTTTTGTGGTATGCACTTTTTTAATCCTCCACAATTAATGAGTCTGGTGGAGGTTGTTCGAGGAGCCAAAACCTCCGACGAAACCGTTAATGTAGTGGTTGAGGTGGCTAGAAAGATGGGTAAAGAGCCGATTGTTGTTAAGAAGGATTCTCCTGGCTTTATTGTGAACAGAGTTCTTGTTCCAGTGTTAAATGAAGCGGTTTATCTTGTCTGGGATGAGGTTGCGGATCCAAACGAAATTGATAAGGCAGTGAGGCTTGGGTTAAATTGGCCTATGGGTCCGTTGAGACTTTTGGATTATGTGGGTTTAGATACTGCTTTAGCTATGATGAAGGTTTTTCAAAAAGAACTTGACGATGTGAAATTTCAACCTTGCCCGTTGTTGGAGCAGATGGTTAAGGCTGGTTTGTTAGGCAGAAAGAGTGGAAAGGGTTTTTACGATTGGGAAAAGAAATAGTCTCTTTTGTTGGAGGCTGGTCTGATGAAAGTAGAAAACACGGTTTATGAAAAGCGTGAGGGAGTAGCAACAGTCACAATTAATCGTCCGGATGCGCTTAACGCCTTAAATGAGAAAACACTTTTAGACATCTTATCGAGGCTTGAGGATGCAAATGGAGACGAAAACATAAGAGTGATCATTATCACGGGTGCTGGAGATCGAGCCTTTTCCGCGGGTGCTGACATTAAAATGTTTAAGGAACTGGATTCTTCAAAGGCAATAGAGCTTTCTAGGTTAGGGCATAGATTATGTGACAAAATAGAAGAGGTGGGAAAACCGGTGATAGCTGCAA
>SMTZ1_10007146_pt1 | contig 11357 bp, 14 predicted proteins | sample DeeMarSWOR136_30_FD_25667 | JGI IMG/M metagenome (IMG submission 25667)
CTACGCTAACCCTTACTGCTATAACCCCAACAGGTAGTTGTACTGGTGACGCTACTCCAACAATAGATGAGAATAGTACTATAATTGCCAATGGACAACATAATTGGGCATCGACATGCGGTACTCCTGCTGTAGGTGACAAGTTGTCAACTGATATAACTGTGACCTTTACCGAGAAAGTTGCAGGGGCTACGATATCTAGAACGCAATCGGGGCGAATTACCTGCACTGTTGAATCTTAAGCACCAAACCTTTAAAGGATAAACTACAAGTTTATTCTTTTTTATTTTTTTAACATCAAACTCCCAAAAAAATCGGGATCCAGGAATTCCAATGGCAGGGAGTTTGATTTTTTCTTTTTTTCTAAAATTTTTGATTTTATTAAAATTTTACTTTTTATTTTGTTTTTCCGGGATTTTTATTAAGTTAAGTTCAAATTTTAAGAGAATAACATAAAACTACAAAATGTGCCTGATAAGAGAAGAAATCTTAATTGACGGAGATGTCCAGGCAGTTGGGTTCAGACCATTCATTAAAGGTCTTGCAGAAAAGAGAGGTATTGTAGGTTTAACGCAGAATATGCACCCTGTGAGAATAATCTGTGAAGGAGAAGAAGAAATTGTGGATTCATAATTGCTGAAAAATAATTTTTACAAAAATTAAGAATCCGGGAATTCCAATGACATGGAGTTTGATTTTTTCTTTTTTTCTCTTGATTTGAGTTTATGAATCAACAATTTTCAATAATCCCGATTACATCATTGCCGACAACAAGCGTTTTTTTTACACCGTAACCTTTCATGATTTTCAAAACATCCTCCTTGCCGTAGGAATTCCACTCTTTCATATCGTCAAAGTCATTTATGCCGTCCGCCTCTCCGAATAAATTGTGAAATAATTTGCTGTTCCTGAATTTATTTAAAATTTTGTCAATAAAGACAGTTTCGTGAAACGGCTCGCAGATTATGGTTCTTTTTGATTTGTTTTTACATATTTCAACAATTTTTTTATCATCAGGAATAATATGGTGTAAAACATCACATATTACCGCAACATCGCACTGAGAATAATTTTTTTCATCCGTTAAATCGCCGACCTTAACATTAAACCCGTTATTTTTTGCATACGCGACAAAATTTTCATTTAAATCAATTCCTGAGTAACTGCATTTTTTGTTCAGAAATTTTGCAAGATTTCCCGTCCCGCAGCCGACATCCATAACTTTTTTATTTATGCCGATCTCGCGGGCAATAATTTTATACCTTTCATCAAGCGCGTTTCCATGAAGGATTTTTACAATTAAATTATAAATTCCAGGGTGCCTGTACATTAAACTTCTGTTTGCCATAAATAAATTTAAAATTCATTGAAAAAATTTACATAAAATTTAAGCAAATTACGAAAATATTTTAATATGTTTTTATAATTTAAATATTAATTTATTGTAATACTATTTTTTAATGTGTTCATAATAAATAAAAATAAACCATGTTCATAATAAATAAAAATAAACCATTTACAATAGTATAATAATAACCTATAATTTAGTTTGTATTAAGATGGAAAAATTTCAAACATCCAAAAGATGTGCATTTGCGTTGGGTATTTTATATGCGGTTTCTTTTATATATGTGTTTGTATTTGATATTCAAATAGGGAAAATGAACCCTTCAACGATTGCCGCTTATCTTTTTATAATAACGCTTGCAGTAATTTCTTTTCTGGTCATACTGGAAGAACTTTTGCAAAAAAGAGACAAAGAAAGGCATTATGAAAAATTATCTCCCGAAAAAGTTATCAAGAGACCCGGGCTGTTGAAAATATTTGCGGATGACCAGGATACATCCGTAAGGGCTAAAGTTGCGGTAATAGTTGGTGAGAAATTTGATGAACTCCCTGTAGAAACACGAGAAGAATTGATGTCTTTTCTCTCTGAGGATGACGGCTGGGGAGTAAGGGGCAAAATATCAGAGACGGTCGCGGAAAAATTCGGCAGCTTGAACAAGGAATTAAGAGAAAAAATGTTAATCTCATTTGTGAATGACGGCGATATGGATGTGAGATGCAATGCTTCAAAAGTCATCGGTGAAAATTTTTTCCTGGTTCCGAAAAAAATGCGGGAGGAATCGCTTGAAAAACTTGCAGGGGACAGCAATAACGCAGTGAGGGAATGGGCGGCAGAAGCAATCAGGTGGAACATCGGAGAAATCCCCCCGAGTATGAAAGTTAGATTCTTAAGAACTTTTTCAGAAGACAAAAGCCCGTCTGTCAGGTCCGCAGCAGCTGTAATACTTTTCAAAAGTTTCGGGAACATTCCCGACCGCCCGATGGAAGAAGCATTAAGAAAGCTTTCAGGTGACAGTCACCCGTCCGTGAGGGTTATAATTGTTGATGTCATTGTCAAGCACTTCAAACAAATACCTAAAAATTTACGAGAAGAAATCATATTAAAACTTTTAAACGACACCAATCCTTCGGTTAAAGAAAAGGCAGGTGAAATAATTTCTAAAAATTTAGATAAATATCCCGGCGACTTAAAGAAATTTACGAAATATTTATAAAAAAGAAAAAATTTGAAAAACCCGGGAAAATTATTGGAAAATTTAAATAAACAAAACAAAGAAAAAATGGATTACCCGGGAAAACCGATTAAATTATCGGACGAAATATTTGCAGAGACAATAGAAAAATATCCTCTTGTTGTGGTGGATTTCTGGGCTGAGTGGTGCGCTCCCTGCAGGATGATTGCACCGGTAATTGACGAACTTGCAGAAGACCTTTTTGGAAAGGTTGTTTTCGGGAAAATGAATATTGATGAAAACAGAAGTGTTGCGGGACAATTCAGCGTTTCAGGGATACCGACGCTTTTAGTGTTTAAGAAGGGACAATTAGTTGAAAGAATAGTGGGCGCGGTCCCAAAAGAGAGCATAATTGCAAAACTTCAGCCGCTTATGCTTTTGAGTGAATGATAAAAAATAAAATTCATTTACCGGATTCATGCACTAACAAAACATTCATATTCCCGTTTAATCCCGGTCCCGTTTTGATAATAAATTTTATCACAATTTATTCTAATTCCAAGAAAGCACCTGTAGACATTAAGTCACTCCATTCGCGATAAACTATCTCGTCATGGTTTAAATCGCACGGGTCATAAGTTATATTCTTTTCTTCAGGTGTAAGAAATGAATAAAATACCCCGGAATATAATTTAAAATTCGTACTGGACGAAATAGCCGACAACCGGTTCGCCGACTTCTGATACAACCGAATAACTTGTTGAATTTGAAATTCCGCCGGCAGAATCGGAGATGCCTGAAATTGCATGGTTTGTGCTGTTCATTTGAAATGCGGTAACGCTCACGCTGCTTATGAGGGGCAATGCAATTACCAGCTCGATTATTCTGACTTTGTGTTTCATTTTTTAGAGTTTGTATTTTAACTATTTATATTTAAATACTCCTGGTTGTAATTATTAATAATATTGATTGAAAAATTTAAAATGGCTGAAGTTGTAATATCAGTACCCGACCAAATCAAATATGAATTCCCGCATGTTGGGTGGTCTAAAATAGCCGAGAGGGCAATTGTTGAAGAATTTAGAAAACTTGCATCTATCAAGTTATTTGATGAATTATTCAAGCACAGCGAGTTGACCGACAGAGAGTGTATAGCTTTAGGTAAAGATGTAAATAGGGCTGTGCGATCAAGGATAGAGCGAGACCTTTCTATTTCACCTGTAAAATAAACAATGAAACTAATAATTGACGCCAATGTGCTATTTTCTTTTTTCAAGAAGGATTCATTCACAAGGAATTTTATTCTTTCGCACCCGGAACTGGAATTGTTCACTCCCGTATATGTATTTGAGGAGTTGGATAAACACAGGGAGGAAGTCAAATCAAAATCGGGAATAAATGATAAAATATTTGAACTTACGAAACAGGAATTGCAGATATATGTTACTGTTCTAAAACTAAATGAATTCAGGAATTTCTGGGAAGAAGCAGGGCAAGTGTCGCCGGACCCGGATGATTCACCATATTTTGCAGCAGCACTCGCCTTAAACTGTGTTTTATGGTCAAATGACGGTAAATTAAAAGAACAAGCAAGAGTAAAGGTAATCTCAACCACTGATTTAGTGGAATTGTTTGGTGAATGATCATGATTCAACTTTCCTTATCAGTTCCTGAAGTTATCCAATCGGCATCTCCCATTTCACAGTACTGCGCCCTGTACGCGTAGCCAACAGGCGCCAATGGCTGTCCCGGTGTTATTTTTCAGGGTCTGATTCAACTGAAATTCCCGGATAATAATCAGCATCAAAATTTAAATTTAATTCATTCCGGCTGCCAAGAAGAACATTAAAAAACCATTACATAATCACCTGCCAGTGATTACCCTCGGGATCAGATAATTTTCCTTCAAAATTAATTAAGTGCGGGACTGCACTTACAGAAGTCATCAACAGAAATAATACTACAGACATCCCGAATAAAATGTTGTATTGTTTCATTTTTTCTTTTGTTTTAATTTTTAAATTTTAATTACATTTATAAGTTATATTGAGAAATAAATAAATTAAAAGATGCCAAAAATCAATGAAAATTTATGTATCGGCTGCGGTAAGTGTGTTGAAATCTGCGGATTTTTTGCACTAAAACTTGAAGATGATAAGGCGGTTTTGGATGATGAATGCTGCATCTCCTGCGGGATGTGCGTATTTCACTGCCCCGAAGGTGCAATAATTGCAGGGGAAATTGAAAAAGAGAAAATGCGGGAATTAATAAAAAACTGGGCTGAAACTTACGCACGGGTAAACGGTTTTAAACTGAACCCCGATGAAAAAGTCACGGACATGGTTATTGAAGGGCTGCTTAAAAAAGAACAAAAATTCAATGCGAGATACTGCCCGTGCCGGATTCAAAATGTGCCTGAAAATATCTGCCCGTGCATTTATCATAAAGACGAGATTAAAAAAGACGGGGCGTGCCACTGCATGCTTTTTGTGAAATAAATTGTAATAATTGCAATAATTTTAATTTAAATTTTTTTAAATCTAAATGATTTATATATTCCATTGTTTTAATTTAATTTCAATTTAAAAGAGGGAGTCAAATGAAAAACAAAATTCCTGTAAAAACAGAACTTATTGCAATAGACAAGGACCAGGTCTTAACAGAAGCCATGGTTCTTATGGAGAAGAAAAATATATCGCATCTTCTTGTAAGAGATGAAGGCGAAATTGTCGGGATTATAACCGAAAGAGACATTGCGGATAAATTTGCAAATTTTCGCGATTTAAAAACAGAGCGAAAACTCAAGAGCGAACAGTTCCATGTATCTTCTGCAATGAACAAAAATTTAAAGACAATTCCCTTTGATGCAAAAATAACCGATGCTGCAAAATTAATGATTGAAAACGGGATTTCATCACTGCCAGTGGTTGAGAATAATAAAATAACCGGCATCGTGACAAAAACAGATTTGATTAAAGAAGTAAACCAATCGGGAAAGGAAGTCGCGGGTTTTTACAGCAAGGTTCCCGTTACAATTACCCTGGGAAGCAGCATAGTTAGTGCAAGAAAAGTTATGCTCAATCACGGGATTCACAGGATTCTCGTGACAGATGAAAAGGGTGAAAAACTGCTCGGTATCCTATCCGAAAGAGCAGTTGCATCCGCATTGAGGGATTTTAGAAGTGCGCTTGATAAATACAAGCACGCAGATGTCAGGAAACTGAAAGTGGATGATTACATGAAAAGAGACCCGATAACAATAAATCCGGATGTTACTGTTTCGGAAGCTGCGGAAATAATGTGTGAAAAAAGCATATCCGGGCTTCCGGTTGTTGATGATGTGCCAGGGATTCTTACAAAAACAGACATTGTGAGGGGAATTTCCGAAGGTAAAGTACCTTAAATTCAATCGCAAAAAATAAGATTTCAATGATTTTTAAAGAAACCTAGCTAATATTTAGTATGGCAAATGCGTACATTACTGTCGATAAATACGAGAAGTTATTGAAGAGGGTTGAGGAATTAGAGCATAGGGAAGTTGGAGTACCGATTGATATTGACAGGGAAGTTAATGAATTAAAAGAAGATTACCATGAGATTAAAAAAGATGTTGCAGTAACAGATACAAAGATTGATGGGTTAGAAGCAAGGATGGATGAAAGATTCAACACCCTGGATGAGAAATTTACCGGAAAATTTGATTCGCTTGAAAAGAGATTCACAATGCTCCGGGCATTGCAGGTTGCGACATTTTTAGCAATCCTGGCTATATTCGGCACGCTCATCGGAATCATGTTTAAATTATTCGGTGTTATTTGAGTTGAATTAATTTATTCAACTTTAAAATCAATCACAAAAAATAGCATTTCCATCAATTCCAACATCAAAACCGAATTTATTAACAATTTTCACATTTGTTCTTGCATGCTCCGTAATTTCCGACACTTCCACAAAACTTCTTGAAAGTGCAAGATAGGGAATTACCTGGTCTGCCATGTATTTATCAAGACATGCTCCTGACTTAATTTCTTTAATTAAATTTTGTGCAGCTTCCATTCCCACAATTTCTGCACGCTTTCCTCTTTCTCCTAATGAGTCGGAACCGATAACCGTATTTTCAAATTCAGCCCACAGCGTTATTCCGGAGCCGTAAGATAATGTATCTTGATATTCCTGCCTGATTTTTATGAAATCCGGATTTAGATTAAAATTTTCATTTAATTTTTTTAAATTTGACAACTCATTGAATAACAGCGGTCTTGCGGACTTCACCTGCCTTTTTGCAACTTCTGCTTTTTTTAAGTTTGTATGTGCATGAGAAATACCGCAAATTCCCTTGAAGTTCCCTCGCTCGCCTAAATTTATTTTATTTAATTTTTTAACGCCTTTAATCTTAACTTCAACTCTGCCGCCGCCTTTCGGGTAGAAACCTCGCCTCAAAAGCACGACTTCTCCCGTGCAGCCGAATTTTTGTAAAATCCCATGCGTTACAAATCTTGAATAATCAATCGGCGGGCTCCAGCGAACATCTGTTCCGCCGCGAATATTAATAATAATTTCATCCGCAAGGCTTGCAGGAATCATTAATGCCTGTAAAATTAAAGTTACCGAACCTGCGGTTCCCACATCAATGTTCAGTTTTTTATTTTCTATTGAGCCGGGTTTAAATACAACTTCTCTTGAGCCGATACAAAGACCTAAAACATCGGCATTGCAGAGTTTTGCAACCGAATCAATCGCGGAAAAGTGCTGTGCAGAAAGCCCGGGATTCGGGCGATTTGCGCGTATGTTTATAATTTTAACAGGTTCTTGCATTATCGCGCTCATTGCAACAGATGTTCTTACAATCTGACCTCCGCCTTCGCCTGTTGAACCGTCAATTGTCAGCATATTATAAAATAATAATTTAAAATAATAATTTAAAATAATTTAAAATAATTTAAAATAATTTAAAATAATTTAAAATAATTTAATTTATTCAATAATTGCACCGCTTTCATATATCGCTTTTTGCGTTGCAACAGCAGCTCTTTTTGCATCTTCCGGGGTCTTTGCCCCCGTTATAATTACTTTTCCCGACTTGAAGATAAGCATTACGGTTTTAGGGTCGGTAAGCCGCAGGACAAGCCCGGGAAACTGCTCCGGTTCGTATTCCGTTCCCTTGCAGTCAAGTGCAGCCATCTCTAAATTTACCTTAAAATCCATCCGGGCTGACGCCACTATGTTTTGCACTTCAATTACCGGTTGTTCAACAATTTCAACCCCGCCCAGTTTGAGTATCTCTATTAACTTTTCCGTTGCCCCTTCTGCATGATCCTGCGAGCGTGCACCGCTGCAAATTATTTTCCCTGTCCGGAATATAAGCATGGCTGTCTTTGGCTTTGGAATCTTGCATATAACGCCCGGAAATGTATCCGGATTTTTTATTACATGCAGTTTTTCAGGCAGGTCGTCTGCTGTTTTATAGTCCTTTTCCCAGACCCCTGCAAGTTCCTCGCCCGTCATATCCATCATTTTTAGGAATTCATTTAGGTCCATAACCAGGTTCTCTGACAGCTCTTCAATATCCAGCGGCTGGTCAAGTGTTATTGAAGACACGATATTTTCTATTTTAACATCCATTTTTTATAATTTTTTCATAATTAATTATTATAATAATTATTATTACTCTTATTTTTAATAATTTAAAATAAAACTAATTTAATCAAATTAATCAAAATCAAAGTTGAATAATGAATAATAATGAATAAAATTTTAATTTTTTTTGTGATAGCAGGAATCTCGGTGCTGTGCAGTTGTGCGTATGCCGAAAATTGCACAAATGACACGGACGGTGATGGAATTTGCGATGATGCGGATAATTGTATTACCATTAACAATACCGACCAGAACGATACCGACAACGACGGCATCGGGGATGCGTGCGATAATTGTATTGTTATTTCCAACCCGAATCAATTGGATAAAGATAACGATTTTTTTGGAAATACCTGTGATAACTGCCCGGGTTTATACAACCCGGGGCAAAATGACACCGACAATGACGGTGTTGGAGATTTATGCGATAACTGCCCTTATACGAAAAATCCGGGGCAGGAAAATTCGGATGACGATTCCGAAGGGAATGCCTGCGACCCTGACACCGACTCGGATTATGACGGCATACCTGATGACGAGGATAATTGCGTAAATATTGCAAATCCCGGGCAGGATGACTCTGACAATGACGGTACGGGAGATGCGTGCGAAACTTCAAATAATGAAACTTCAAATAATGAAAGTTCAAACCTGAATGTTACCGAAGCAAAAATTACGAAACTTAAAATTCGCATTTCAAACATCAAGCCGGGAACTTCAGAGGAAAAAAATTTAAAAGATATTGCAGAAAAATTTATTAATGATTATACAAGCAAAGAAGCTTACGAATTGATAATAAATATCGTAGACCTTTTAAATGCGTGCATATATTTCAATAATGAATGGGAAATTAAAAACAGGGAAAACATAAATCTTGCGGCAGAGAATATTGACAAAATTTATTTAAAAATTCTTGAATTAGAGGTTCCGGTTTACGGGGGAAATGAATATACGGAAATGTTTGAGGATGTTAAAAAACAATCAAACAAGACATATTCGGAGAAAATTTTATTTATGGCAGCAGAAGTCAAAAATTTAAAATCAGACATCAGTAATGCCGAGAAAGATAAAATCCGGGCAGGGAATTCAAAAACAGCACTGCTCGGTAAAAAAGAAACACTGGCAGAAGACATTGGTATTTTAAAAGAAGAACTGAATGAAAAAAATAAACAAAAACAGGGAAAAATTGACTTGCTAAACATTGAAAAGGATGAATACAAAAAGGTTAGTGACGAATATAATGATTTAAAAAATTCGGTTGCAGGCGAATGCTCGGGCAACATATACCTGGGACTTTTTCTCGGGCTTATCGCAGGGGTGATGGTAACATACATACTCAAGAAAGAAAGTGATTACTGGTCAACATATACCTCCGCGGATGTGTCAAATCCTGCAATTAAAGCACTGCTCATAATAACCTCAATTTTAATAATAATTTTTGTATTATTGATGTTTACCGATGCACCGGTCACATATTGTTATTTTTGAAAATAGCCGGAAATTTAAAATTTAAATTAAATTATATAAAATTAAGCAAAATGCCCGAAAATAGAAAAAATATTGAAGGAGAAACTGAAAATAAAAAGGAAGAGAAGCGGGATGTCAGGGAATCTGCAAGACAATATTTAGAAGAATTGAAGCGATTGGAGCAAGAACGAATGAATGCCGAAGAGGAAAAGAAGAGGGCAGAAGAAGATAAACTAAAAGAGGAAGAAGCAAGGATGGAGGAAGAGAAACTAAAAGACATGGAAGAAGAATTATGGGGGGAAAAAGCCGAAGAGGAGAAAGAAAGATTGAGAAAGGAGAAACTTGAAAAAGAGAGATTAAAACAAGAAAAACCAAAAGATGAGAAGATAGTAAAAGAAGAGGGTGCTTTGGAAGTGCCTGAAAAATATGAAGAGGTTGTTTGCCCGAATTGTAAAGGGAGAGTAAGGTATATAGAATTATATGAAAGATGGTACTGCGACGCCTGTGCAGAGTACATGCCCGATGGATGGGGACCTGTTAAAAAGAAAAAGGAAGTTAAAGAAGTTCAAAAAGAAGAGGAAAAACCGGAGGGGGAAAAAGCAGGATTTGAGGCAGAAGATAAGGGATTGGATGAAGGTGCAACAGAAATGCCAGAAGACACCGAAGGTAAGGAATTATGCCCTAACTGTAAAGAAAGAGGAGTTAAATACATAGATTTATACAGAAGGTGGTACTGCAGCAACTGCGCAGAATACATGCCTGAAGGGTGGGAACCTAAAAAGATAGAGGAAGAGAAGAGGTTGGAGGAAGAGAAGAGGATAGCGGAAGAGAAGAGGATAGCGGAAGAGAAGAGGATAGCGGAAGAGAAGAGGATAGCGGAAGAGAAGAGGTTGGAGGAAGAGAAGAGGATAGAGGAAGAGAAGAGGTTGGAGGAAGAGAAGAGGTTGGAGGAAGAGAAGATAGAGGAAGAGAAGAGGTTAGCGGAAGAGAAGAGGTTAGCGGAAGAGAAGGGGTTGGAGGAAGAGAAGGGGTTTGAGGAAGAGAAGAGGATGGAGGAAGAGAAGAAAGAGGAAGAGAAACGATCAGAGGAAGAAGAGGGGAGTATACCGGGGGAATCTAAAGCCGATCTCAGGTGCCCGGATTGCGGAGATAAAGTTAAATACCTCGAATTGTACAATAGATGGCACTGCGACAAATGTGCAAAGTACATGCCAGCGGGGTGGGAACTGAAGGGGGAGATGGAAGAATTAAAGAATAATATAGAGAAAATTACCAGGGTGAAAGATGATGCTGTTAAGGAACTGGATGATAAGGTAAGGAAGATGGAAGAATTAGAGGGGGAATTGAATAACAAGAAAGATGCGTTTGATAGGTTGTTAGTGGAAAGAGATACTGCCATAAAAAGTTTAGAAAATAAAATCAATGAACTGCAGCAAGAGTTAGAGGAAAAAACAGAGGACATGAGAAGTATTTCCGGGGAGAAGGATAGTTTAGTGAAAAATCTGGAGAAGAATCTAAATGAAAAAGCAGGAGAACTGGAGAAGGTAACGAACGAAAAGGATGCCGCAACACAACAGCTGAATGAAATAGATGAGAAAACAGAGGACATGAGAAGTATTTCCGGGGAGAAGGATAGTTTGGTGAAAAATCTGGAGAAGAATCTAAATGAAAAAGCAGGAGAACTGGAGAAGGTAACGAACGAAAAGGATGCCGCAACACAACAGCTGAATGAAA
>SMTZ1_10016899_pt1 | contig 11357 bp, 9 predicted proteins | sample DeeMarSWOR136_30_FD_25667 | JGI IMG/M metagenome (IMG submission 25667)
GCTTCGGGATTAACCCGGAAAATACCTACGGGGTATCAGTCCCTAACCTGCGTCGGGTAGCCAAGGAGGCTGGTAAAGACCATGCCCTGGCTCAAGAGCTATGGGCATCCGGTATCCACGAGGCCAAGATACTGGCGAGCATGATTGATGAGCCGCAGATGGTTACTGAGGAGCAGATGGAGGTCTGGGTCCGGGACTTTGATTCCTGGGACGTCTGCGACCAGGTGTGCATGAACCTTTTTGACAAGGTCCCGCTTGCCTGGCAGAAAATCGCTGATTGGTCAGAGCGGGAGGAAGAGTTCGTTAAGCGGGCTGCCTACGCCCTGATCGCCTGTCTGGCGTGGCATGATAAGAAAGCCGAAGATAGAAAATTCGTCGGGCTACTGCCGGTGATAATTAAGGGCGCTACTGACGAGCGTAATTTTGTGAAGAAGGCGGTCAACTGGGCGCTGAGGCACATTGGGAAGCGGAATATGAACCTGAACAGGGCGGCTATAGAAGCGGCTGAGGAGATACGGGGGATCGATTCCAAGGCGGCGCGGTGGAATGCTGCTGATGCCCTTCGTGAGCTCACCAGCGAGGCTGTCCAGAAGAGGCTTGTCGAAGCCAAGTAAATTGGGCAGGGCTAAGGGTGTTAATATCAAGGGTAATATAGAATTTATTAACGGAGGTATTTTGGGTGCGCGCTATTATAAGTGTTTCGGATAAAACCGGGGTCACCGATTTTGCTAGAGGGCTGAGTCAGCTTGGGTTTGAGGTCTTCTCCACCGGCGGCACTAAGAAGGCGCTGGCTGAAGCCGGTCTGCCGGTGAAGGGTGTCTCGGAAATCACCGGCTTTCCGGAGATTCTGAACGGGCGGGTAAAGACCCTGCACCCGATGGTTCACGGTGGCATTCTGGCAAGGCGTGACCTTCCGGCTCACCTAGAGGAGCTGGCTAAGAATAATATTGAGACTATTGATCTGGTGGCGGTTAATCTCTATCCCTTTGTCCAGACGGTAGCCAAAGAGGGGGTCACTCTTGAGGAGGCGCTGGAGAATATTGATATCGGTGGCCCGACCATGATTCGAGCTGCTGCCAAGAACTTCCCCGGCGTTATCGTGGTCGTCGACCCGGCTGACTACCCGGTGGTCCTGGAGAAGTTGAAGAAGGGTGGCATCGACTCAGTAGAGCGCAAGAGGCTGGCTCAGAAGGCTTTCCAGCATGTAGCCATCTACGATACGGCAATATCCCAGTATTTAAGGCAGGATGAGGCGGGTCTGTCCGAGGAGATGACCATCGCCCTAAAGAGGCGCTACCGGCTTCGCTATGGGGAGAACCCCCACCAGCAGGCCAGCTTCTATAGCGAGGTAACCGTTGGTGAGAGGAAGCCAACTGGTATCACCTGGGCGGAGCAGCTAGGGGGTAAGGAGCTTTCCTTCAATAATATTCTGGATGCCGATGCTGCCTGGAGGGTGGTCACCGATTTCGCCGCCCCCACGGTGGACGTTATCAAACACACCAATCCCTGTGGCCTAGCTAGTCATGAGGATATCGCTGAGGCTTACCGGCGGGCTTTCAGCGGCGATCCGGTGGCTGCCTTCGGTGGCATCGTAGCCTCGAACCGGAAGGTTACCCTGGCAATGGCTGAGGCGATGACTTCGGTCTTTTACGAGATAGTTATCGCCCCGGAGTATGAGCCGGCGGCACTGGAGGTACTGAAGTGCAAGAAGAATTTGCGAATACTGGTTGCCGAACTGCCGCCGGGTTACGGTAAGGCGGAGCCGGGCTATCTTGACTTTCGCCGGGTTAAGGGTGGCTTTCTGGTTCAGACCTCGGACTCCCTGCTGGAAGACAGTGTTAATTTGAAGACGGTGACCAAGCGCGTCCCGACTCAGGCCGAAATGGAAGACCTGCTCTTTGCCTGGCGGGCGGTTAAGCATGTCAAGTCTAACGCTATCCTGCTAGTTAAGGATAAGACACTTTTGGGTATGGGAGCCGGCCAGCCCAGCCGCATTGTCAGTGCCCAGATTGCTAAAGAGAAGGCGGGCGAGAAGGCCCGGGGCAGTGTCCTGGCTTCGGATGCCATGTTCCCCTTCCCCGATGTGGTTGAGGCAGCCGCGGCTTCGGGTATCACCGCTATCGTCCAGCCCGGAGGCTCGGTTAGGGATGATGAATCAATCAAGGCGGCTGATAAGCACAAGATCGCTATGGTGTTCACTGGGATAAGGCATTTCCTGCATTAGGCTCTCACTATTCAGATGGCGAAGTCGGAGTTACCATGAAAACTAACCAGAATATTGCCAATCTGGAGGCAGTGGTAGATTCCTTGTCGTTTGGTGAGAAGGCTCTGTTTAAGCGTATCTATGAGGTTACCGCGACGGTAGGTGAACTGCGTATCCCGCAGAGCTTGGAGCCCTGGGTAAGAGAGCGGTTCGGCTCGGTAGAAGCGGTCACCAAACAGAAGATTGTCAGAGTAACCAACTTGATAACCCGGGAAGAGGCGCTGTTTAACTGGCTGCGCTGTTCCCGTCCCATCGAGTTTAAGGGCGAAGAGTGCCTGACTACTCAGCTCAGCAAGGAGGATATATTCGATAACCCTAGGGAGGGCACTCCAGAAGACCTTTTTGGCCGTATCTCCGGCCGGCACTCGGTTACTGCCAGCAATATCGCCAAGTATGATAGCTTACACGGCGTGGTTATTTTTTATGATTTCCATCCCCTTCATTTTTCCCGTGAGCAGATAATTGACTATATTGATACCAGCTGGGAGTGGGCCAAGCGAGCCCATGCCCGCGAGCCTCAAGCCAGGTACTTCTTCTTAATCTGGAACTGTCTGTGGCGGGCGGGGGCCTCTATTTATCACGGTCACGCTCAGGTGGTGCTGGGCCGGGGCAGGCACTACGCCAAGATTGAGAGACTGAGGCAGGCAGCCCTTGACTACCGGGAGAGGTTTGGTGCCGACTACTTTGGCGACCTGTTTCGAGTGCATCAGTCCTTAGGCTGTGCTGTGGCTAAGGATGGAGTGAGGATACTCGCCCATCTCAGTCCGTTTAAGAATAATGAGGTTATCATTTTAGCCGATGAGCTTAGTCTTTCTTTTAAGGAGCGGCTCTATGAGGTGCTAGCCTGCTATCGGGACCGGCTGGGTATTGCTTCGTTTAACCTCGGTCTGGTAACCCCGCCCCTCGCTGAGACTGAGGAGAGCTGGGAGGGTTTTCCGGTGGTGGCCTGGCTACTGGATCGGGGTAGCCTTGATAGCCAGGCGTCAGATATCGGCGGTATGGAGATATATGCCGCCAGTGTTATCGGGAGCGACCCGTTTGAACTGGCCCGCGGGCTGCGGAAGCATCTGGCCTAGGGTTTTTAAACCTTGTCTTGAGGATATTGGCTGCGAGGCCAGTATAAAATTCGGGAGGTGATGGGCGATGGCTAGAGCAGTTTTAGTGGTGGATATGCTACGCTGTTTTCTGGAGAGGGGTCACACCTTGTATGTCGGGGACAGGGCACGGCGCATTATACCCAATGTAAAGTCCCGGCTGAAACGTGAGCTAAGCCAAGGGGCCAAGGTCTTTTTCCTTTGTGACCGTCACGACCATGATGACCAAGAGTTCCGGACGTTTCCCCCCCATTGTATTGCGGGGACCCCAGAAGCAGAGGTGATTCCAGAACTAGAGGAGTATGCCCGGGAAATAATCCCCAAAAAGCGCTACAGCAGCTTTTTTAATACCCCGCTTGGGGAGAGATTAGACGAGCTTAAACCCGAGACACTGGTTGTCTTGGGGGTGCTTACCGATATCTGTGTGCTGCACACAGTGGCTGATGCTAGAAATCGTGACTACGAGGTTGAGGTGCCGCTTGACTGCGTGGCTTCATCTGATGAGCGTCGGCACGACTTTGCCCTAGAGCATATGGAGAAGGTCCTGGGCGCAAAACTGACCAAGCCCAGAGCTAGCCAGCTTAAACCGGCTAGATTTGAACCATCTGAGGCGGTTCTTTCCGGGGAAACAGCTGATGTCTATTTTGCCCGTACCATAGAGATATTACAGCGTGAGCAGCTGAACCCGGTGGCTACCATGGAGGTGTTCCCCAGTCGGGCCGGTATACTCTGCGGTATGGAAGAGGTCAAGGCTTTACTGGCTCGGGTGCTGCCTGAGGGAATCCGTGAGGTGTGGGCTCTGGCTGAGGGTGAGAGTATGGAGCGGAAGGAAGTGGTCCTGCGCATCACGGCCCCCTATCAGAGCTACGGGCTTCATGAGACGGCTATTTGTGGGCTTCTGGCTCAATCTAGTGGCTGGGCGACGGCGGCTAAAGAGTGCGCCGATGTTGCCGGGGGAATACCCGTCATCAGCTTTGGGGCTCGTCATGTTCACCCTTCCGTAGCTGGGGTGATGGAGTATGCCTCGGTTGTTGGCGGCTGTGCTGGCTGCTCAAGCATTGTTGGTGCCAAGCTGGCTGGCGTTGAACCTACCGGCACCATGCCGCACGCCTTGATTATCGTTATCGGTGATACGGTTAAAGCCACCTTGGCCTTTGATAAGCGTATGCCGGCTGGGGTGCCCCGGGTATCCCTGGTCGATACCTTTAAGGATGAGGCTGAGGAGAGCCTGCGGGTGGCTCAGGCGCTGGGGGGAAGACTCGAGAGTGTGCGGCTGGATACTCCTGCTGAGCGGGGCCGGGTTACTCCCGACCTGGTCAAGGAGGTGAGGGCCAGGCTAGATTTAGCTGGATTTGAGAAGGTGGGCATCTTTGTCAGTGGTGGCCTTGACCCGGAGCGGATTGGCCTCTTTCTTGACAGTGGTGCCCCGGTTGATGGCTTTGGTGTCGGTAGCCATATCAGCCGGGCTAAACCGATTGACTTTACTGCTGACCTGCACGAACTGGAGGGTAAGCCGATTGCCAAAAGGGGCCGAATTCCTGGTATTACTCCAAATCCTCGGCTCAAGCGAATAATGTAGCGGGTGATGTTAGAGCAAATAACTACCTTTTTTGCTTCATTCTTTGCCAACCCCAGTGCTTGGGGGATTGGGCTGGCTATCTACTTTGGCACTATCTGGCTGGCTCCTTACTATCCGCCCCTGTGTAAGCAGGCTCGCCTCTGGGTGGTTATGGTAGCGAGTGCCTTCTTGGCTCTGGCCGCCGCTTCATTCGTGCAAATTCCCCTGCAACTTTTGGCGGGGCAGGCTATCGGTAGCCTCTGGAGCCAAGAATATGTCATGAGCCGGATTTTGCTTTTTGGGATACCGCAGATACTTCTCAGCGGGCTGGTTCAGGAGGGGGCGAAGATGGTGCCGCTGGTCTGGTACTGGCGTCGTGAGGGTAAGAGCCTGGATCCTAAGCTGGGGATGGCGATCGGCGCCGCCGCGGGAGCTGCCTTCGGTATCTTTGAGGCTCAGTGGGCGCACAACACTATCTTTGCCTCGGTTAATGTCTGGGAAAACTTGCAGGCCGGGAATTTCATGGTGCTGCTCGGATTCTCGGAGCGGTTCTTTGTGGTTGCCGCTCATACCGCCTTTTCGGCACTGGCTGGTTATGGGCTGGCTCGGGGGAGGGGGTGGCAGTTCTACCTCATTGCCTCCGGGTTACATGCTTTGCTGAATTACGGTGCGGTGCTGCTTATGGTTGGGGTTTTTACCACGATCCAACTGGAAATCTATGTTGCCGTCCTGGCTCTGTCGGTAAGCGCCTGGGCGCTCTGGCTCCGCTGGAGAAGAACCGTGGTCACCAGTGCCTCGGAAGCTAGCCCCGCCTGAATTCGAGACATAAAACCCGCTTGGTATTCTCGGTTACCTTAGCCCTATCGTCTATCCGCCAGCCGACCACCCAGATGATCTGCTGCGGGGAGGAGACAATGGGGACTCTCTTTCGCCAGAGGCGGGGGATTTTGGCATCAATCATAAATTCCCCCAGCTTCTTGGGGTGGCTCATCCCTAGTGGACAAAAACGGTCGCTGGGCTTACGATTTCTCACCACCAGATTGTCTCCGGTATTATCAAAATCAAAGTGGGCGGTGAGCCTATCCCCCTTTTCTACCATCTGTGCCCGGTTGGTAAGGTTGGCGACAACATGCCAGCCGGCTAAGGTCGTTTCCCCGGGTATGGTCAGGGTTAACTCCTGTTCAAGAGGGGGGAGAGGGGATAAAGCCAGTGAGTCTTTGCCTAGAAGATAGCGGTCGTATTCGATAGCAAAGGTTAAACCACCGGGTAGATTTAAGCTTCTACCCGCCGGCTTACTTAGGGCGTTCATCATTTCCTCAATATGGCGGGCTTCAATGTCCTTGAGGTTACCGATAAGCTTTTCCAGGGATAACCTGAGCACCTGTCGCTTGAGGGCTGGGGGTAAGTTAAGGATTGGCTCTTTATCGAGGATAATGGTGTTTCCCCGCCTCTGGGCTACCTGATGCCATAACCGGTCTCCTGCTTCCTCGAGAGAGGCAACGTCATCAGCGGCAATGCGCGCTGTTCTCAGTAAGGCCTCGGCTATCTTGGGGTTGTAGCCTTTAAGCAGGGGCAGTAGCCTGAGGCGGATTCGGTTTCTTAGCGGTGACAGTGACAGGTTGGAGGAATCAAGCCGGGGCATAAGACTGTGCTCCTGGCAGTAGCTGGCGGTCTCCACGCGGCTTACTTCGAGGAGTGGTCTCACTACGGTGATGACGGCATCGGCCGTTTGCCATTTGACGTGGGGCGCTAGTCCCTGGAGCCCTCGGGTACCGCTGCCCCGAATCAGGTGCATCAGTATCGTCTCAATATGGTCATCCCTGGTGTGCCCGATGGCTACCTGGCTGGCGCCGATCGCCTTGGCAGTCTGAGCTAGGAAGTTATAGCGTACCTCGCGGGCGGCTTCTTCCAGCGAGATGCGCTTTTGGGTTTGATATCCCGCTACGTCTCGCTTCTCTATGGTGACTGGGACGCCGAGGCTTTGGGCTAGGTCAAAAACATACTGAGCATCTGCCTCAGACTCGGCACCCCTTAGCTGGTGATTAATATGGGTGGCGTGTAGCTCGATACCCAGTTCTTCCTTGAGTTTGACCAGTATGTGGAGCAGGCAGACCGAGTCAGGCCCGCCGGATATGGCTACCAGCAGGCGGGACTGGCTTGGTATTGGGCAGTGCTCCTGGATGAAGCCTAGAATTCGTGGTTCTAGCGGCTTTTTTCTTTTCTCCATAACGCCCTGATAGCTGTGTTGAGAATGAGTTTGGTGCGGTGTATCGACTGAGGGGGACTGGCAAAACCCAGAGCCAGGCTGACCTGTTCTGGTCTCCCCGAACCGCCTGAATCGCAGCGTAGCCTCATACCGATAGTGCCATACGGGGGCTGGTAGTCTATTAGCCACAGGTCACTAATTAGTGCTCTTAGGTCATAGTAGCGCGGGCCGGTGTCTCGTTGGTGTTGCCAAGGTAGGTGCTCGGCGGAGAGAAGACTGGTGATGGCTGCCTCTATCTCCGCTTTCCCTCTTTCCATTTTCACGGTAACCTGGTATTCGGCAAAACGGACCTGTGATTGTAGCGAGGGCTGGTTGGGGGCGATGGTATAAGCCTGCAAGATTTCAATACCCGACGGCAGCTGCTGGCTTAAGGCACTGGTCAGAAAGTGGGGGGAAACCCATTTGGCAAGGTGGAGATCCATTAGCTCAGCGTCACTGGTAACCCTGATGGGCAGGGGGGCGGCCAGGGATATTCTGGGGTGGGGACTGAATCCCTCCGAGTAGGCAATAGGTATTCTAGCTCGCTGGAAGGCCCTCTGCCACAGGCGTATTAAATCAAGGTGAGAGATAAACTTTACCTCCCCTCCTCGCTTGAACCTAATCCTCAGGCGGTGCATGCTCCTGCTTCTTTTCCTTGATTATTAGTACCTCTTCTATCTTTAAGCCCCGCATCTTGGTGATCACTATCTTCAGACCCTTATACCTGAGCTGTTTGCCCTGCTTGGGGATGCGTCCCAGGAGGTTGAGGATGAAGCCAGCTACGGTTTCATAGTCTTCACCCTCGGGTAGCTCCAGTTCCATCTCTTCGTTGGCTTCTTCAATCCGCATGCTGCCGTCAACATGAAAGGTATACTCGTTGATGGCTTCGTAGTCCTTATCGGCTTCGGCAAACTCATCCCCGACGGGACCAATAATCTCCTCAACCAGACGGCTCAGGCTGACGATACCGGCGGTGCCACCGTACTCGTCAACGACTACGGCCATACGATAGTTCTGGTTCTGCATTTCGGTAAAGAGTTCACCGGTGCGTTTTGTTTCCGGGGTAAAGTAGGCCGGCCGGATCAGGTCATCGATGGCCCCCTCTGTATCAATAGTGCCCTTGGCCAGGCCCATCAGGACATCCTTTACCGAAAGGATGCCGACCACATTGTCCAGGCTCTCTTCAAATACCGGAAAGCGGGAGACTGGTGACTCGGCATATATGGTGAAGAAATCAGCCAGTTTGGTGCCTTTTTCTACCCATACCACCTCGGTGCGGGGTACGGTTACCTCTCTCACCGGCCGGTCGCCAAAATCAAAGACCTTGTGCAGCATCTCGGCCTCGGCTTCCTCCACGGTGCCCTCCTTGTGTCCTACTGATATCATGGTGCGGATTTCCTCTTCGCTGACCAGTGATTTGGCTACCGGGTGCCCGCCGGCCAGTTTGCTGAACCTTGAGGCGATAGCACTCAGCGCCAGCACCGCTGGGGTAAATACCCAGGAGGCAACCTCGACGAATCGGGCCAGTTTCAGGGATAGTCTTTCCGCATTATGGGCGGCGATAATTTTAGGGGTGGTCTCGCAGAATATGAGCAGCAGGACGGCGACGCCAATGGTCGCATAGAGTATGCCCCGTTCGCCCCAGACGGAAATAGCGAGCACCGTGCCCAGGGCAGCAGCGGCGGTATTAACCAGATTGTTACCGGTCAGGATGCTAGAGAGTAGCCTCTCTGGGTGTTGCCTCATTCGGGATACCCGCTTGGCTCCCGGGACGTTGGTACTGACCATGTGTTCCAACTTTACCCTCTGCAGGGCAGTGAAGGCTGTTTCCGAGCTGGAAAAGAAGGCGGATAGGACGAGACAAACAATAAAGATTGCTAAATAGACTGTTTCTATACCGGTCATTTAATATCACCCCACTTTGAGAGTGGATTCACAAACCTCCTAAATTGCTTAATTATTATGGATTCATCATAGCATTGGCTAGTAGGGGTGTCAAAGGAGTGGTAACGGTAATAATATCCAGCCGGGCTCCCGTAATCTGGCTGGTTTTATCTGTGCTATAATTGCAGGAGTATGAAAATCCTGGGTATCGAGACCTCATGTGATGAGACGGCGGCTGCGGTGGTGGCGGATGGTAAGAATATACTTTCTAACCAGATTGCTTCTCAGGTAGCCATCCATGTTCGCTATGGGGGCATCGTGCCTGAGGTTGCCTCAAGACAGCATGTCCTGACCATTATTCCGGTTGTTGAGCAGGCTCTTAAGGAGGCTAAGGTCGGCTTTAGTGACTTAGCTGGCATCGCTGTCACCGTAGGCCCGGGGCTGGCGGGCTCATTACTGGTCGGCGTAAACGTGGCGAAAGCTATTTCCCTGGCTCGTGACTTACCCCTTACTGGGGTTAATCACCTGGAGGGTCATATCTATGCTAACTGGCTCAGCGGCTCAAGCGTTGATTTTCCCGTAATCTGCCTGATTGTCTCCGGGGGGCATAGTGATCTGGTCTTGATGCGGGGGCACGGGGATTACATCGTTATCGGGAGGACGCGTGATGATGCCGCTGGCGAGGCCTTTGACAAGGCAGCCCGAATAATCGGTTTGGGTTATCCTGGTGGCCCGGCGATTGAGAAGGCAGCCAAAAGCGGGAGTGACACGCTAGGCTTGCCTCGTGCCTGGCTGGCGGGGACCTATGACTTTAGCTTTAGCGGGGTGAAGACGGCACTGCTTCGTCTGGCGGAGGCGGGTGAGATTTCATCGGCGTCCGATGCGGCTTGCTCCTTTCAGACGGCGGTAGTCGAGGTTCTGGTTACTAAAACCGTGGCAGTAGCTAGGGAATACCGGGCGAAGCATATCCTGCTGGCGGGTGGTGTGGCAGCAAACGGGCTGCTGCGCCAGCGACTGGCTTTGGATTCCCCGGTCTCAGTGCTAGTTCCTGAGCCGGTTTTGTGTACCGATAATGCGGCCATGATTGCCGCCTGCGGTTACTACCGTTTGCAGGCCGGTAGGGTAAGCGGCTTGGACTTGGACGTGGTTCCCAACCTTAAGCTAGCTTAGCGTGGTCGATTACGTTAGTTGTGGGGGGTAGCCTTTGTCTTATTATGAAAATCGATGTATTATATAGTTAGAGATACATAGTGAGTACTAGGCGTTTAATTTTAGCGTTTGGATGACTCTTGATTGCCCAAATTGGCGGCAAGTGGCTTCTCTTTTAGTTGATACTTATGACTTTTTGCAGTATGATATAGGAGTTAGCAGTCTCGAGTTGAGAGTGCTAACAATTTGTGATAAAATAGGTTAGTATAAAAACTCAACAGGGAGGAATTTGATGGCCGAGAAGCTAAAACCGCTGGCTGACCGGGTGGTAGTCAAGCCTATCGAGCGGGAGACGGTGAGCAAGGGTGGTATTGTCTTACCCGATACCGCTAAGGAGAAACCGCAGGAGGGGAAGGTTATCGCCGTTGGCGAAGGCAGGTTATCGGATGATGGTAAGAGACTACCGATGGATGTTAAGGTCGGTGATATCGTAATTTACGCTAAGTATGGCGGTACCGAGATTAAGATTAACGACGAGGAATTAGTCATTCTGCGGGAAAGCGACATTTTAGCTAAGAAAAAGTAAAAATCATTAAGGATATAAGGAGGAGGAAAATTGGCTAAACAGATTGTTTTTGATGAGGACGTCAGGCGTTCGTTGAAGAAGGGTATTGATACTCTGGCGGATGCGGTTAAGGTTACTTTGGGGCCTAAGGGGCATGCGGTGGCGCTGGATAAGAAGTGGGGGGCTCCGTCAGTAATTGATGATGGGGTTACTATTGCCAAGGATATTGAGCTTCCTGACCCCTTTGAAAATATGGGGGTGCAGTTAGTCAAGGAGGCGGCGACTAAGACCAATGACGCCTGTGGTGATGGCACCACGACCTCTACCGTTCTGGCGCACGCTATGATTAGCGAGGGTTTCAAGAATATTGCCGCTGGGGCCGAGGCTATGGAGTTAAAGCGGGGCATTGAGAAGGCAACCAGCGCTATCGTTGAAGAGCTTAAGCGAGTCTCTACCGATGTCAAGGGTAAGGAACAGATTGCTCAGGTGGCCACGATAACTGCCGTTGATAAGCAGATTGGTGACCTGATTGCTGAGGTAATGGAAAAAGTGGGTAAGGACGGGGTCATCACGGTTGAGGAGTCCAAGGGCATCGCCTA
>SMTZ1_10006984_pt1 | contig 11356 bp, 14 predicted proteins | sample DeeMarSWOR136_30_FD_25667 | JGI IMG/M metagenome (IMG submission 25667)
TCCACGGTAGGTCGGCGACGCACCCGGTTTATCGAAAACGTCGATCTCCTCTTTTGGGAACCGGACCGTCGTTGCTGGCTTGAACACGTTCCCCCAGAATTTAAAGGGTGAAAAAAAGCTCTTTTTTCCGACACTCATTGAACTATCCCCTGAAAAAAAGGTTCTAGCGAATGATACATACCCAAACTCATCTCATATTCGAAAGAATCTCAATCCATTTAATACCATTAATACAATGATTTTCAGGCCCTATTGCCTTCAAACCATGAGTACATATGAAAGATAAACTCGTTTTCTTCATAATATGCGTATATCCTTATCAACCAAATTGGAGAAGAGCCTTATATTCGCCCTACGTATTTCATACAGGAACGCCTTCATCACGCCGTATCCTCACCGGTCGATATCGGGTGGACAAACCGCAAGGCTTGCCATCCAGATCGCGATATCGTCGATACGCATACCGGGCAGGTGCTCGTGGCACAGCGCGAGGCCTGCCGGAAGTGAGGGCCCGCGGACGGACACCCGGTAGGGTTTGAGCCCCCCGTCGGATACGACATAGTAACCATACTCGCCCTTCGACGACTCCACCCGCGCGTAGGTGTCTCCCGAGGGCACCCTGAACTTCAGCGGATTCCCCAGAAACACCTTGGTATCCCCTCCAGGCATCTTTTCAATTATCTGTCTTATGAGTCCGATGGTCATCTCGTACTCTTTTCGTATCTGAACGGCCCGGGCAAGAGCATCTCCACCCTCCGTGGTGATAACGTCGAAATCCAGGTAGGGATAGGCCGCGTAAGGGTCGTCCTTTCGGACATCGGCTACGAATCCCGTTGCGCGGAGATTCGGTCCCGTAAGACCGATACCAACGGCCTGCTCCGCTGTGACTGTACCGATACCCTTCAGCCTCTTGTGCACCACCGGGTTCTCGAAGAGCAGGCTATCCCACTCCCTGAGGTTGAACTCGAGCTCGCGGAGCAGTTCCATGAACTTCGTGACGAACCCCTCGGGCAGATCTCTTCGCACCCCGCCAGGGAGATTGTACATATGGTAGATCCGGTGGCCCGTGAGCCACTCGAACATGTCGAGCAGGTGGTCCCTGTCAGTGAGCATGCGGTACATGACGCTGTACAGGCCCATCATGGCACCCAGGGCACCCATGCCCATGAGGAAGGAGGTCATTCTGCTCATTTCCAGGGCGAGGCTCCGCAGATACTTTGCCCTGACGGGGATGTCGATGCCGAATAGCCGTTCCACTGCCGTGCAGTAGGCAACCTCGTTGGGATCGGGGTCCACGACACAGATCCTCGGTATGAGACTGATGTTCTGAAACCAGAGGTTCTGCTCCATGAGCTTTTCGAATCCCCGGTGGAGCTGTCCTGCATTCACCCGTACCCGGACGATGGTAGAACCGACCACATCGCACACATAGCCGAAGTTCCCGTGCATGCCCGGGTGGTTGGGGCCGAAGAAGTAATCGTAGGTTGCATACTCATCGTTTTCGGCAATCTTCTTTATCTCAACCCAGTCGCTCATTGGGCTTCTCCTTCACCTTCTCCGCCAACTCCGTAGGCCTGCCTCGAGTACTTCTCGGTATCGAAATCCTTGCGCAGCGGCGGGATATCCTGCCAGTTGTGCAGGAACAGGGGCGATAGGTCCGGGTTCCCAGCGAATATGATACCGAACATCTCGTGAACTTCACGCTCGTATGCCTGAGCCTGCGGCCACACGTGAAGAGCTGTCGGTACCTCGGGACCCTCTCCGCTGTTCACCCTTCGCTCCACGCTCACCTTGACCACTGCATGGATCCTGTGCTGATAGGACCACACGTTGTAGGTGACATCGAAACGGTTGTACTTGATCCAGTCCACACAGGTGATATTGGAAAGATGCTCGAAACCGAGAGATTTCATGGTAGCCAGGACCGCAGGAGCCTGTGCTGCATCGGTAACCACCTCGAGCTGGTTGTGAAAACGCGATGCTACCGAGCTTTTAGGAAAATGGCTCTGAACCTGCTGTGCCATCTCGCTGTTCGTCATTTCACACCTTCCATGGCGAGTATTTTCTCCTCCTGCACGGGAGCTGCAGGCGGTATCTCTTTAAACACGGGTTCCTTTCTCCCGAGCACCTGGTCCTGGTTGCGCTTGTACCACTCGTAGTTCATTCTGTACTTCTTGTATCCCACGGCTTCTCCCTTTCTGATCATGTCGGCAAGGGTAAGAAAACCGTCGATGACCGCCTGGGGTCTGGGCATACACCCTGTCAGGTTGAGGTCCACGGGTATATACCGGTCGAGATGATTGATTGTCGCGTAGCTCTTCCAGTAGATACCGCCGTTGACGGGGCATGATCCGAAACCGATCACATATTTCGGCTCGGGCATCTGCTCATAGGATCGGATGATTCGCTTCAGGGTCTTCACCGAGACATAGCCCGTCACGAGCAGTATATCGGACTGCCGGGGCGTAGCCATGGGACCGAAGCCGAACCGCTCGCAGTCGAACCGCGAGGTCATGGTCGGCGGGAGCTCCACAGCGCCGCATCCGGTGCAGTAGTAGAGCATCCACAGGCTCCTCGACCTGAAGAAGTTGAGGATGCGCTCGAACTTCCCATCCATGATCTCTTCTTTGCTTACCATGAGCATGGAAATCACCTCTCGCCTCAATTAGTCGCTAGTGAACAATTCATTCTAATTGTTCACTAGCTCAATCATTAGTTTCTAACTTATTAATATACCATGAATAATATTATTACCCCCATGAACTCATTGACAAAATGCGAATTATTCACCAGAACCCAATTATGAAGGGAACCGTGATCTCGGTTCCTGCCCTCTGCCGGGCTGCCACTGCTTCCCTTTTCAAATGCAGCAGAGGAAAAGCCTCATTGTTAACCAGGCATTCATTAGTTTATCGTATATACATGTTGATGACAAGCTGCACGAAAGCAAGTCCTCCCGCAAAGACCCACAGGAACTTCGTGGCCTGCTCCACACGGTACCGCGCCCAGACCGCGTTGATCGCAATGGAGAGCATGTACACCAGAAACATCTTCAATAGAAAGGGCAACATGCCAGTCCCTCCGCCGAGAAAGAGCAGTACCACGAGCCCTGTCTCCACGAAAATGGCGACACTGTGCTGCAGGAACGCGAGGCCCAGAAACTTGCCGGAAAGCTCCACCATGGGGCCCGAGGCAACCTCTGAGGGCGCAATCATGGTGTCAAAGGGTTTCTCGGCAAGCATGGCCTGCACCGCAATGATCGATGCAACAAAGGCAAAGGGCATGGTGAAGACGTTCCAGTTTACCACACCTCCCTGCTGGAGCTCAGCGATACGCACCAGTGACGTGGAATCGAACATAGAGACCATGCCGAGTACGATGATGGCAAAGGGGACCTCATAGCCAAGCATGAGCGTAAGCGCACGTCCGATGCCGACCGTCGCGAGCGGATTTCCCGATGCCGATACACCCATGGCCATACCCAGGTATCCGATGGGCATGAGGTAGAGTATGACCAGAATGGGGCCTGTTGAGGGCACAGCCAGGTACCGCCCGACGGGAAGGAACATCGCCGCTGCGATGAGACCTGCAAGCCCCATCACCGATCCCAGATCCATGATATAGTGATGGGAGATGCTCTTTCTGGCAAAGCATTTGACCACGTCCAGATAGGTCTGCCAGACTGGAGGGCCGTAGCGTCTTTGGAATTTTGCGGTGAAACGCCTCCCCAGTCCCATGAACAGGAGCCCCACTGCCATGATAAAGAATGCGTGAACCAGTACCTTGATTGCACCCACGATCCAACCCACAATCATTGTGCCTATCTCCATACCACGAAAATGACCACAACCACGACAATGACGAGCACCAGGGTCCCGAGTTGCGGCGTATTGAACCAGCGCTTCACCGTGTCGGACAGCTTTCCGGTCTCCAAACCGATCTTTTGAAACAGGGCATCGAAGGAGATTCCCCTGAGAAAGGGCCCTGTCACCGCCTCAAGGGGCTCATAGAAGTTCATACCATAGTGGTAACGCTCCTCGGTGAGACCCCAGTCCTTGGGATCCTCTCCAGCAGTGTAGGTGTCTAGTGGCCCCACGAGCTCACGTCTCTTGCCGATGAGGTAGAGGAAACCCACGATGAACACCGCACCCATGAACAGGATGCCGATTAGAGTCACGTTGACCGTGGTAGTGACCCCCTGTATCATGAAGAGATTCAAGGTCAGCGGCTCGAACCCGAGCTCGGCTACCACCCCGTTTATGGGCATGAGTACGAGGCCGGGAAAAAACCCGGTGAACATTACGAGCAACATGGTGAAGAGCATGGCAAGGGACATGGTAACAGGCGCCTCCTTCACCTCGCTGAATCTAGGCGAGAGCTGCCCGAGATAGATGGTGTGCAGTCCCCGGTAGAGGTAGAGAAAGGAACCCGTCGATGCAAAAAAGGCCGGAATCGCCATGATGAGAAGGCCCCGGTCGAAGATGGCTTGATAGACCATCCACTTCGAGGCAAAACCGCTCATGGGCGGAATACCAGCAGCTGCTATGATACACACGAGAAAAGTAAAGAGAGACAGGGGCATGCGGTATGCCATGCCGCCAAGACGGTGCATCATACGCTCACCGGTCCGGTGTTTCACCGAACCCATGGAGAGAAAGATTCCTCCCTTGAACAGCATATGATTGATCGTATGGAAGAGCGCCGCCGCGATACCCAGAGCAGAGTTCATGGAAAGGGCTGCAGTTATGAATCCCAGATGTGACACCGTTGAATAGGCCATGAGGCGCTTCATGTCGTCTTCTGGAATGGCATAGAGCGTTCCCAGCACTGCCGTGATCACACCGAACCAGCCGAGCACACCGAGAAAAAGCGGTACTCCGTGCACCGCGGGTCCGGTGTAGCCCATCCTGAACACTGGAAGCACCAGAGCAATCATACCGAAAACGCCATACTTGATCATGACTCCGGAGAGGAAGCTCGAAAAGTCATCGGGTGCCTCGGCATGAGCCTTGGCCGGCCACATGTAGAAGGGAAAGACAGCTGACTTTGAGAAGAAGGCGATGCTGAAGAGGAGCGCGACCAGCGTAACCAGGCCCGTATGCCGGCCCCAGAGGCCTGCAAGGTATGAAAGCCCGTCTCCTATGACGAAGCTCCCGCTTCCCGATATGGCGATGAACACACCGGCAAGCAGCGTGGAGGTTCCGATCAGCGAAAGTATGTAGTAGTACAACGCAGCTTCCCGGGGTCTACGCTTGCCGTGAGCGATGATGAAGTACGACGTCCAGCCCATGAGCTCCCAGGAGAAGAGGAAGCTCAGCCAGTCTCCGGCAAAGAATATACCAGCCTGTGCGCCGAGCAGTATGGTCCAGAGTGGGGCTATGCCGGTGGCATGGGTGCGGTCGTTGTATGTGAGGGAATAGAGCGCCACGAGAAATGTGAGCACCGATGACCCTGCGAAAAACAAATACCCAAGCCCGCTCATCCGGAACTGGAACGAGACGTTCTCGAGACCCGGCAGGTTGAGGGAAAGGGGTATCTCCTGAATGGCTCCGCCTGCGCCGAAGAGGGTGTAGACCCCGTAGAGCTGGATCAGTGACACGATGAAAAACAGACCCCACTGCAGGCGCTTCCACCTGCCAAGGAAGAGCAGGGAAAAGACTCCGGCCGCAAAGGGTATGGCGAAGGTGTGCATCATGCTCATCATAGACCTCCCCCGACGGTAGAAAGGGTGACGAGAATATTCTGTATGTATCCGGTGGTATGCAGCAGATCAGACGATGCGCTCTTCAGAAAGGTGGATACAAGACCGGGCCTCAGACCGAGCACGACAGTGAGGAGGGCCAGCACGATCACCGGGATGAAGGCAAAAACTGCATCACGCGCCGGTGCCCTGCCGATTTCAACCGGCCGCTCCCCTTTATCGTTTTCTTCATCACGCTCGAACAGGCAATGGCCGATTCGGAGGAAGTAGACACCTTCTATAATAATGGAGAGGAGTACGACACCCGCGCCTATACCTGCCAGTAACGACATCCCGTCAAAAAGGGCTTTCAAAAGGATCAGCTTTGCCCAGAACCCGGCGAATATGGGCATGCCCACAAGCGAGAGCCCTCCGAGAATGAAGAGCGCGCCGAACAGCGGGTACTGCCTCCCCACACCGTTCATCTCATCCCACGTAGCTTTTTTCGTCACGCCGACGAAGAATCCCGCGATTATGAGGAGCATGGGTTTCACGATGGAGTGGTTGAGGAGCAGGAAGAGCCCGGCATACAGGCCGTTCATCCCTCCAACGCTAAAGGTGAGCGCCACGATCCCCATCTGTCCTACTGATGAGAAGGCGAGCACCCTTTTCAGGTCCCGCTCACGCAGCGCCGCGATCTCACCGACAAGGATACTGGCAACTGCAACCATGAATACCACGAGAAGGAGGCTGCTGTGGGCAAACTGGAAGGAAGTTAACTCACCCATCATGGTGAGGAACATCCTCCCCAATGCCACCGCACCGCTCAGCCCGCCGATTCCCGCTATAGCTGCTGCAAAGGACGAGGAAGCGCCCCTGTACACATCAGGTACCCAGGAGTTGAAGGGAAAAAGCTCCGTCTCGAAGAAGAACACCGCGAGCATACCGACACCGAGCACCAGGCCCAGTGCACCGTTCAGGGGCTCGCTCGAGGCTATGTGGGCGATATTCAGGGTACCGAGACTCGAATACAGAAGAGCGATGCTCGCAAGCATGAGCATGGAGAGGAGCCCCGAGGGTACCAGATACTTGAGGGCACCCCGCGTACCCGCCCTTTCATTGGTCGCCGGTGTGAGGGCAATCACCGCGATGGAGCCAATCTCGATAAAGATGAAGAGATTGAAAAGATCTCCCGTTTGTATCATGCCGAGGGAGGCAAAGACAAATAGGCTGAACAGCAGGTTATAGCGTCCGCTCCGCCCCTTCCCCAGTTCACTGACGTGGATACAAATAGCCAGCAGGTAAATGACGAGGCCGAATCCCACGGAGAGGGTACTGAGATACAGGCTGATGCCGAAGGGCGCACGCCATCCCCCCAGCACGATATTCAGCCCTCCGTTGTCCATCTCTCTGAGAATAGAAACTCCAACCACGATACCGGCAGCATATATGAGTATGTTCAGGATGTTTCCGAACTTTGTCCTGACCAGGCTCCCAACTGGCGCCAGAAAGGCAGAAAACAGAGGCAATATGAGAAAGAGAATTGCGTAGATCACTGCACCACCTCATCCTCATCAGATTTCATGTGCCCGTACAGAAAGGAAGGTGTTTCAAGACTTCCGTGGGTTTTGAAATAGTTGATCGCGATAATGAGCCCTAGGGCCGTTGTTCCGAAGGCGATGACGATAGCGGTCAGCACCATGGCCTGCGGGAGCGGGTCAACGAACTGAACCATTCCGCTCGTCTGCTCCGTTATGATGGGGGCTATCCCTTCTGGACGCCATCCAACCGCAACGAGCAGCAGGTTGACGCCGGTCTGCAGTATGTTTATAGCGAGCAGTATCTTGATGATGTTCTTTCTGGTCAGAATACCGAAAATACCGATGACGATGAGTGCTGCAGCATTGTAGAGAAACAGTCCGTGCACGCTCATGCCTTCTCCTCCTCCCCCCTCAGAAAGGACAGACTGATACCCGCAATCTCGGATAAAACCTTGACGCCGATCAGCAGGTAAAGAATGAGCACGGTGCCGCTGGAGAAAAAGCTACCTACACGGCCCGTGGGCAGGAAGTTCGAAAGAAAGTAACCATCGTAGTAGATGCCGAGCAGCCCCACACCCAGGATACCGAGCCCCATGACGCTCTCGAGCACGATTAACAGCCTTCCCCGGATCGTGTGCCTGAAAGCCAGTGAAAGAAGTATGAACCCCGATGCGATGACCGCACCGCCGGCAAAACCGCCACCCGGCGAGAGGTGGCCCCTGAGTATGATGACTGCGCCGGTCATGAATACGAGCATGTTGACAATGGGTACCACGTTACGAACGATCACACTGGATTCCCGGTACCTGGGACGTCTCCTCGGGGCAGCCAGAAGTGCCACACCTGCCGCCGATGCGAAGAGCACGATGACCTCCAAAAGCGTGTCGAAGGCACGATAGTTCACCACCACCGATGTGACCAAGTTCGCGCTCCCTTCCTCATATCCCCGCTCCCCAAATTCGACCGACACATTATCGCGCTGGTTCACCGACTTGGTGATGAACCGAGAGGATATCCGTTCAGGAATGGGTGCACCCATCACTTTGACACCTTCGCCCTCATCGGTCAATGCCCGGTACACGAGCAGTGAACCGGCACATAGTATCAGCAGCACGAATATGCTCGGCAAAACCTGTGCTCTAATCTTCATCCACGTTCCCCTGTTCATGAACTTCGATTCTCTTGAGAGCGAAAAAGTAGACGGCCGTGCTTAGAACCGCTCCAATGGAGGCCTCTGTTATGGCTACGTCGTATGCTCTCATGAACACGAAAAAAACTGCCGCCAGAAGGCTGACAACGCCGGTGATAAGCGCGGCGGCACGAAGGGTGCGCTGGAACAGAACCGCGATGCTTCCTGCCACCATGAGTAAGGAGAGAACGAGTATCAGGTATATCATTGTTCCTGTACCTCCTCTTTACCTGCCCGTATCGTGGGAACCCCGGTGTTTTTTGCGGCCCGCGCCAGGGCGTGACTTCCAATGGGGTTGGTCAGCAGCACGAAGAGTGCAACAAGAAGTATCTTGAGAGTCCATCCCGGCTGAAAGCAGAGCAGTCCAAGGGCAATGGAGATGAATCCGAGGGTTGTTGCCTTGGTTCCTGCCTGCAGCTTGTTGTACACGTCGGGCATGCGAAGAACACCGAGAGATCCCACAAAGGTAAAGAACCCCCCGACGAGGAACAGGAATGCCCCGAGATACTGGAGTACAGTCATCAGATCCCTCCTTCCCTGTAACGTGCCACAACCATGACGGCACCGAACGAGAGAATGGCATAGACAATCGCTATATCGAGAATGAACGACTTATCGAATACCAGGCTGAGCACAAGCAGTAAACCGGTTATAAGCGTGGTGAGCACATCCAGGGCCACCATCTTCTCCATGGTGAACTTCGTTCTGATGAGTGCAACGGTTCCAATGATTGCCCCCAGTCCGAGCAATCCAAGGGTAGTGTACTGGATACCGGTCATTCTGTTATCCTCTTGATGTATTTTTCAAAGGGACGCATGATTTCCTCGGCACTCTTCGTTTCGCTCACACAGTGAATCTGGAACTCATCCCGCTCAACATCGACGGTGAGGGTGCCCGGCGTCAGGGTAATGGAGCTGGCCAGGAGAAGCTTTCCATGGGGTGTGGAGAGTTTCGTCTTTCCCCTCTTGATCTCCGGACTGATCGGGAGCTTTGGATTGAGGACGATGAGCGCAATGCGCACGTTGGCTTTGACGATCTCCCTGATAAAGTAGGGCAGATAGAGTATGAAGAACATCCACCTGAGGGGGCTGAGAAACCGTATGGGAAGATCGATGAACTTGACGAGAACCATTGAGCTTATGAGTGATACGATGAGGCCCACGACGATCTCATCCCTGGCTACCGAGTTCACCAGTATGAGGTAGAGGAGAAAGCCGAATACGAATGTGGTAATGAAGGTACCGACTTTTTTCATCTGACAACCCTCACAATAGGAGTATCATGGCATCTACTTCAAAGTTGCGAGTTTCGTGTCCATCAATTCAACCAGAACTTCCTGGATAAGATCATAGGCCTGTAGAATCTTTTTGTTCGCGATGTAATAGTAGATATGATGCCCCTCGCGCCTGCTGTTGACCACGCCCTGGTTCTTCATGACTGCCAGGTGCTGTGAGAGGTTGGTCTTGCTGATGGACATCCTTTCGAGTATCTCTGAGACCGTGAGTTCCCTGTCTCTGAGAACGTTCATAATCTCGAGACGTTTCGGGCTGGAAAAAGTGCTGCAGAAGCCTGACTGGAGCTCGTACAGGTTGTTTTTCAATTCAATAGTCCATTAATTGCAAAATTATGCAACTATACTATAGAACAACCGTTCTCCTGTCAACTATTTTTTAGCCAAAGTCGAGTTCCATGTATCGGTTCAACCGGGAGGATACCCGGTCCTCCTCGAAACCTCTGCCCGGTATCGAAAACACATGCCGTATCTCGCCCTCATTTAGTATATTCCCCCCATGATCTGGTTCCCCTTCTCCTTCGGCGCTGCGGTTTTCTGGGCTTTCGGCCATGTGTTTCTGAAAAAGGGATTCGACCACGTGGTCCCCCTCTGGAACAACATACTGGACAAGGTCATATCCCTCGTGCTCTGGCTTCCCGTCGTTCTGATCCTGAGCGATTTTCACCTCACGCCCCCACCCCCTGTGGTCATTGGAGTCATCATCGCGGCTTCGGGGCTCTATCTCTTCTTCTTCTACGCCATATCGAAGGGACAGATCTCACTTACCGGAACGATCGTTTCTGGGTACCCGCTCTTCACGGTACTCCTCTCGTTCTTCTTTCTGCATGAAGAGCTGACCCTACTCCAGTACGCAGGCATTGCACTCATCCTGATCGGCGATACCGTCGTCGCCCTGCCCGATGCGGGTGGCACGGACATGTATATCGAGAGGACCCGTGGCGAGCATACCTGGATTCTATGGGGATTCATAGGCGCACTGGCTTTGGGTATCGGTGATTTCCTGACCAAGGTTTCGATCAACCGTATCGGCGCCTACTCGCACATATTCTGGATGTCACTCATCTCAAACGCCGTGGTAGGCTGCAACTACCTCAGCGACCGCAGGAACAGACCTATGCCCCCTCTGCTGCAGCGGCAGGCGCTTCCCACCATAATAGGAATCGTGGTGAACCTGGCCGGTGCGCTCCTCTTCCTTCTCGCCTTTGACTATGGGAAGGTCTCTCTCATCGCTCCTGTTTCCTCGACCTATCCCGCCCTCATGGCACTGCTGGCAGTCAAGTTCCTGAAGGAAAAGATCTCCTTCAGACAGGGAGTGGGCATCGCCGTTGCGATCGTGGGACTGGTGTTAATCGGTTTTGGAACGTTCTGAGAGGCTGCGGGGCGGACCGAGAATCTCCGCGAGTACGATGGCGCGCTGGAGTGCGGGGAGCCCTTCGACATACTCCCAGGCGGAACCCGCTGCTGCCTGCAACTCGTCGGGAGGGATTTCAACTTTCTGCAGGGGTTCTGTTCGATCCAGCTCCTGTTGGGGCTGCTGCACATCGAGCCGGGTTTCCTTTACATACCTGGGCACGTGTCCCGGATAGACGCTCTGATCCACCTGCACTGCCGGCTCAACGAACTCTTCCTCTGGAGCCTGCTTTTCCCCTGGC
>SMTZ1_10007372_pt1 | contig 11355 bp, 7 predicted proteins | sample DeeMarSWOR136_30_FD_25667 | JGI IMG/M metagenome (IMG submission 25667)
TAATAAACCGTAGCCCACGTTGGCGAATGTCGTTTATATGACCGGAACGACCTATCAGTATTACATCGTTGCCTGCCAGTGTGAGATGACCAGCAACAACACCACCGATTGCCCCAGCTCCATAGATGATAAACCGCCTACCCTTGTTATTCTCAGCTAAACCAGTCAACATCCTTCTCCACTAATTCCATAGTCTACCAGCAAGGAGTTTACTGCTATGAACTCCAAAGTGTCAAGAATTTCCAATCTAAGGCTCTATAGTACGATGACTATTAACCTAGAGGAATTAGTACTATCGATGGATTTTCTCACTAATGCCCATACCCTATGCTTATTGAGCAATATGAGGAAATTTCTGCTGTGCTCAGGCACATACGATTTGAGGGAGGGAAAATGATGAACCATCTACGAGCCAGGACACTGGTGAGATTTAGCCTCGTTGTTCTTTTTTTACCCCTGTTACTGGTCAATGCCTGTAAGCCAATGAGTGATGAGGAAATACTGGAAAGCATTCTTAGCTTCCACAGAGGCTAGCGAAGGTACCAAAGATACCATCAAAGAAACCCCAAAACTCAGTAATTACAAGGAAGTAAATACGAAGGGTGAAAAACAAGTATATCAATCTGACAATACCACACAGGCAATAGCGGAGGGTAAAATTGTTGGAATTGAGGTAAATGAGATATCCATAAAATGTGAGCAGGGATATGTGATAACCATTCGTGTTACTGATAGCACTGTCATCAAACTAGCAGACGACTCACCTATTGAATTTAATGACCTCGAGCTAGGTGTTAAGGTTAAACTCCAATTTGACCCGATTACTATATTACCGCGCTTGGAAAATGTAAAAGACGTCTTTCGGGCGCTCGGAGTATACGATAAAGCGGTTTTGCTACGTGAGAAGGGGCTCAGTTGGGCTCATATCGCCAAAGAGCTAGGCTACGATGCCGACAAAATGCACATGTGTCTGCAAAATATCGGCGAGGAGCGTATAAGAGCGACCATGAAGTGCGGTATTCTAACCTCAGATGAGATCCAGGAGTTATTTAACTACTTTGATCGCCTGGCTCTCGACTGGGTTAAGGAGATTTTCGCAGACACGGAGGAAACGCCCTGTGATGATGTAGATTTGTCCACTATTCTGCCTCGTTTGGAGAGTATTGAAGACGTCTTTCGCACGCTGGGTATATGGGAAGATGCGGCTCTGCTGCATGAGGAGGGTCTTAGCTGGGCTCATGCGGCCAAGGAGCTGGGTTATGGAGCTGACAAGATGCACCTATGCCTTAAGAACATTGGCGAAGAACGTATATGGACTGTCAAAAAGTCCGGTTGTCTGACACCGGAAGAAGCCGCTGAGATGTTGAACAGCTTCGATCACCTAGTTTTAGAATGGATTGAGGAGATCTTCGCAGATATCTAAGGTGCAGTAGAGGACTAATACTCCTGCAGTTTGAAAACAAGAATTGCTGATCTCCATACTATAAACACTGAAAACAGTCCTGAAATGATAGGGACCGATCCCTTATAATATCCTGCCTATGGATTCACCAGATTCTAGATTTCAGCTTTTTACCACTATCATTTTGCTATTTATGTTCTTCTGAAGTTTGCTGCGTCATCTATCTTGTGTTAGGCGGGTCTCACTGCTATGCCCGATTACCCCCAGAGATCCGGCCACGGGAGGGGCTGAGAGCTATGAGCTAATTTGGGATATCCCTGGACATCCCTCTCTCTGGTTTCCCCCAGCAAGACCCGCCTAACAATTCGGATTATCTGCTCGGAATCTCTCCTTGTCCATCCTTTCCCATAAAGCTATGAGCTGACGTATAAAACCATCATAGGATTGACCTGGAGATTTGCTGTGGTCCAAACTATCTTTAGTCGTTCTTTGCAACCCAATACTTGTCCTCAATGTTTTGTTTTTAACGTTTTTTCTATGTCTCATAGATCACAACTGTCTTTAGTGAATTCCCCACCTCTGAATAGAGAAGAGGTGACTTCTTCTTACTTTGCTGGTGTGCGATCGTCTTATGCAATAGCCTACTGATATAGTCAGACCAATTGTCTAAAATAATCTCAATTAACAGTTGAGTAATGATTATATACGTTCAAATTATGGATGTATTTGTACAGTTATGCATCAGCATAAATACCTAGACTCACCTGCGGAGAATGCCTATTTTACCTAACGAGAAAATTATGTCTTAATAGAATGTTAGAGGAGACCAATATTATTGCAGCCTGCAAGACCAGAACAGAATTTTCCATGCGTGAATAAAAATGAAGCTCAGGATAACCTATCCTGTCACAATTGATGATGTAGCCCGCCGTCTAGACTATTGCATTGTATTAGATATAGAATAGAAGCAGGTAAGAAAAGCGTAGAAGGATAAAAACTGGTTAGCTGTGAAACAGCAAAATGGAGGGTAGTATGGAAGAGCAGGGGAATATAGTTTTTCTAAAGAAACCCAAACTAAGACACCCTCATATGGTTTGCGGCATCAGCGGATGGGTCGATGGAGGTGAGGCTTCTACTGGAAGCGTACGATACCTGGTCAGGAAACTGAAGGCGAAGAGATTTGCTGAGATACCTATTGGTAAATTCCAAATATTCCAGATACCAGGGCAAACGTCATTGAGACCGCAAGTACGAATCGAGGACGGTATTCTTAAAGAGCACCATCTCCCTCAAAACCAGTTCTCCTACTGTGTTAATCCTAATACAGATAATGACTTGATTCTCTTCTTAGGTACCGAGCCGAATCTGAACTGGCAAGAATACGTAGACTCTATCCTGAGCATAGCCAAGGAGTTTAATGTTGCCAGAATTTACCTTCTAGGCGGAGTACTTGACAAGACACCACACACCAGGGAACCAAGTGTCTCCTGCACGTGCAGTTCCGAAAAGCTCAAGGAAGAGATGAGGAAATATGGAGTACGTTTTGGAAGCTACGAAGGGCCGGGCACCTTTGGTACGACGGTGCTCCACATATGCCAGAAACGTAAGGTGCCGGTTGTGAGTATCATGGCACGAGCAACTTACTACCCCGAGTTCAATATAGCCATTCCGCGCAATCCAAGATCGATAAGCGCGATAGTAAGTCGATTGAATAGTATACTTTCTCTTGGTATGGATGTCTCGGATCTCGATAGAGAGGCTGCAGAGATTGAGGCGAAACTTGGAACTATGGCCAGTCACGACCCCAAATTCCAAGCCTATATTGATGATCTGGAGAAAGACTTCATTGAGATTAAGTACCAAGAACCTCTGGATTTATCAGCCGATGAAGCCATACGGCTTGCCGAAGAGCTATTAAAGAAAAGGCAGGAAGGTTAATATCCCTAAATCTTGTTCAGGAAGAAATAGAAATTAATTTACAATCGTAGGTTCTATAAGGTTAAACTGGTAACTATCGTTTAACGTAGCCATCTCATTTCAAGGTATTTTTTAATTATTTTCAATTTTTTACTTTGATCCGGACAAAAATGGTGGTCTATTGTTCTTTGGCTACTTCTTTTACACCTGTTGCTTCCGTGACAGGGTGGTAAAAAAGTACTATGCAATTGATTTTATAAAATACTAAATCATCAAGGTTTGCTTGAACGCGCAATGTGTTGTACTATGATATGACAAGCCAATGACTATAGATAATATGGGGATTAAGGAATAGCTGTTTTAATTATTCTTCACGGACAGGGCTTGTGTACTCGTCGAGGATATTGACTGAGCGAAAGGAGTAAAGCTTAAATGAAGTCTCAAGACGCCGTTGAAAGCGAATTACGTTATTGGGAAGGCACATTGAAAGGACTCAGGTCAAGCGGTCGAGCACCACAGGATAAGATCATTGAGGCAAGGACCTGGGTCAAAACCTTGCAATGGGTCCTAGCTGAATCTTCGGAAGGAAAGGGTAAAACCGCGAATAACCCGCCAAGTGACAGTAGTTTTTCGGAATGACCTAGGTATTAATTATGGCAGGAACGGATATGCTATGCTGACGCATCTATCCTTCTGATTCAATCCTTTACGCGTCCTCTTTCCTTTTCTGCTTTAGACACAAAATCAGATGCATCAGCATAGTATCTCTCCACTTTTTCTACAGATTTGAGTTGAGACAGTATTAGAGAGATCTCCAAGGCACGTTTCCCCCTCGGGTAATCACCATTTCTTATTGTGGCCTGTGGAACCAGACTTCTAAAACGTTCCCCAAATTTTTGGATTATAGTGATATTTATTTCTCTTGCTGGTGCAGAGACCAGATATAGTGCTCTAGCTGCATCTATAAGATCACATCCAAATGATAGCTCCCGAATAGCCTGTTCCATTGCCTCAGTTTGTTGACCGGCTTCATTATCTCCGGAATCCCGCGATACTCCAAAAGGAAACTTAAAAAATGACAGTTGCGATTTACCATAGCCTATTGCTGTCCAACCAGTCAAGGTCTGCACTATATCACCGGCATCCAGTACCCTACCCCCCAGATATTTGGCTTTTTTCTCCTCTCCGGCACAGAGTATGTTGTAGAAGGGTTCAACTACCAGGGCATTGACCTTATCCAGGTTGTGTCTCAGCGTAGAGTTCTTGGTAACATACCTTTCGTTATCGACCAGGAATATGGCATCAGCTACAGCACTAGCCGACTTAAGGCATTTTGCTGAGTTATAAATAGTCTTTCTCTCAGTCTGTTCCTCATGCTCGAACGGAAGCACAATAAGGTTATAAACTGGTTTACCTACATATCGTTCCTTTATAAGCTGCGTTACTATCGGTAGTGCCCCTGACCCAGTACCACCGGCAGCACCAGCAATAAGCAAGAAAGCGTCTGTTTCAAAGAAATGTGGCGTTGACCTTATAGCATCGATTACCTTGTCGGCATCTTCCTTGGCTATATCGGCACCAAGTTCACTTTCCATGCCTAGACCATGACCGCCAGCCTTTAATTCTCCAATAACGATTCTATGGCGGTAATCGGCCTTTACCTTAGATAGTCGGCTAAGATCGCCAAGGTCGGTATTGACGGCATAGGCGCCGGTGACTATCTCAATGCCACGCTTGCGGCGTGCCTTTTTGTTTATCTGGACAAAGCTATCGGTAATATTACCACCGCATTGTCCGAGACCTATAACTAATAGTTTCATTTAACGCCTTAATATTGGCAGACACTTCTCTTTTGACGTATTCGGGCTTGAGTTTACTCCTCTGCCAAGACTTTGTCAATATTCTGAAATAGATGGGCACCGGTCCTGTTGAAAAGGATTATCGTAGGCAGTAGCTTCCGATTGCATTCATTTGGAGTAGTATCTGTCCATAATTCTTGGTTGCATTCTAATTTTTATCTATAGGAAGTCCAGTGCGACCACAGGTTCGAATTTTTATTTCTCTCGCAAGCCGGAATGATAAATATGGGACTATAAATATTTACCAACAAGTTACTAAATTGCTATTGCTAAACTAATAAATGTATTTTACAATAATCAGAGGTATAAAAAGATGGCCGGGGAAAATACCGAATATTCTAAGGCTACTACAATAAATCCTACACCTCCTGAAGTTTTAGGGGGTACGGGAAGCGATAGTACAACGCTCAGGAAAGCGGTAGCCAGGGCTGAAGAATTAGGAGAACTGGCCAGACGAGCTGCTGAGGAATCAATAAAGGTATCGCAGCAAGCCATAATCGCAGCTGAGGAGGCAAGCAAACAAGCTAGGGCAGCCGCTGAGGCAGCAACAAGGGAATCTCAGCAAGCCGTAGAGAAAGCTGAGTCAGTAAGTAGAGCTGTCGATGAGGCTTGTGAAACGGCGAAAAGAGCATTCCAAGAAGCGATACGTATAGCAGAGGAAACCGGTATGGTAGCCCAAGAGACTACCGAAGCAGCAAAAAGCAAATTTGAGGAGGCGATAAGTAGAGCCGAAGAAATAATCGAATCAACCAAGAAAAGCGCTGAAACTTTAACAAGAGTATTCTCAGAAGCACTAGACAAAGCTGAGGAAACAGCCAATTCAGCCAAGGAAACAGCTGAGAAAACGATAAAAACATCACAGCAGGCAGTAGGCAGGACTCAGGAAACGGCCGCTAAAGCCAAGGAGATGGCTGAAGAAGCAAAGAAATCAGCACAAGAAGCACTGAGCAGGGTTGATGAAATAAGCAGAACAGGTAAGAAGGCGGCTCGTGAAGCGCAAAAAGCAACAGAGCAAGCAGTGCGGAGAGCCGAGGAAGTGGCCAGAGCTACTAATGATGCAGTTATGGTATCTATAGAGACCTTGGAAAAAGCAGTAATAGGGGTTGTGGCAACAGGTGAACAAGCCAAGGAAGCAGCTGAGAAAGCGACAAAAGGTGCCAGCGAAGCCGCCGAGATTTCGGCAAGAGCATCAGAAGAAGCTATAAGCAGGGCTGAAGAGGCAGAAAGATCAGCTAGACAGGCAGCTGAGGAAGCAAGTGCATCAGCCAGAGAGGCAGTTGATGAGGCGATTAAAGGTGCCAAAGAAGCGGCTGAGATTTCGGCAAGAGCATCAGAGGAAACAATTAGAAGGGCCGAAGAGGCAGAAAGATCAGCTAGACAGGCAGCTGAGGAAGCAAGTGCATCAGCCAGAGAGGCAGTTGATGAAGCGATTAAAGGTACCAAGGAAGCGGCTGAGATTTCGGCAAGAGCATCAGAGGAAACAATTAGTAGGGCTGAAGAGGCAGAAAGGTCAGCCAGGCAGGTAGCTGAGGAAGCGACAGAATTAGCCAACGAGGCGGTTGATAGGGTTATTAAAGGTGCCAAGGAAGCCGCTGAGATTTCGGTAAAAGCATCAGAAGAAACCATGAGAAGGGCGGAAGAGGCAGAAAAGTCGGCCAGACAGGCGGCTGAGGAAGCAACGATGGCATCAGAAGAAGCCGGGAGATTAGCTGAGCAAGCAGCTAAAGAAGCGGAGAGATCTGCAAAGGAAGCTGCTGAGACATCGATAAGAGCATCACAAGCAGCTATAAGCAGGACTGAAGAGGCAGAAAGAGCGGCCAGGCAGGCAGCTGAGGAAGCTGAAAGGTTAGTCACCGAAGCCGTCAAGACCTCAGTGAAAATATTCGAAGGATTAATGGGTCGCGCTGCAGAAATGACAAAAACAGGCAAACAACTAACCGAGCAGACTGCGGAAGCGTTGACGCCAACGCCTCAAGAAGACGAGAGTAAGGCTATAGAAATAGATAAGGTCTCTGAGGGTGAGGACGAGGTAATTACAAAAATGCCCGCTGATGTAGATACCGTAACCGAAGACAAAGAAAAGGGAATGAAAGAGGCAGAAGACATGCGAGAAAGAATCAAGAACCGGTTGGAATCCCTCGCAAAAATGTATGCCTCTAGCAAAGTTGACCATCCGGAGGATGAGTTCGAAGATGAGGAAGGTTAAAAAGCCAATATAACTTTTACTAATATTATAAGTGAGCATATGATATTGGTAGTAATTATGAGTTGTATTTAACTATCTAATTAATCAATGAATAGATAAATCATATTTCAGGAGGGAACTTATATGGTGAATCAGAAAGAGAAATCCGAAGAGGAGGTCAAGCAGGTCGAAGAGCGAGCCCCCGAACCAGAATCTAAAGCTCCAGAACAGGTTAAAGACCCTCTTGCCGAACTTCTGAATCGGGCTCAGAGTGCATACGCAGCCTATATTGATGCTCAAAAAGAGGTGGCAAAGGGGTATAAGGAACAGCAACAGCAACTTGAACAAGCTTATAAAAAGGCTGAGAAAGAAGCCAATGACGCCCATGAACAAGCTATACAAGAAGCCGAAAGAGTGCGTGAGAAAGCTGAACAGAAAGCTCAGACAGCATATGAAAGAACCAGGGAAAGAGCTCTGGAGCTTTATCAGGAGAGTCTGAATCAGGCTTCAGAAGTTCGTAGGAAAGCCGTAGAGCAGGCTATGCAGGAGTATGAAGAGAGTATAAAGCAAGCCACGTTGGCCCGGAAGGAGGCTATAGACAAAGCCTGGAAGCTTACTAAAGAATCAGGGGAGCAAGCCTGGAGTATTTTCCAAGCAGAGCAACCAATACAGGAAGGGATGAAGTAACTAATACTTGATATATCGGTAAGCTGTTACTAACCCAATCAGAGCAACGAGGGTATGTCCTTGAAACCTTCCACAATTCCCTTGAGGTCGTACTCTATCTCTCCCCGCCTCCTCTTGGCGAGATAAATGTAATCGATAGTTCGTGAGAAGTAATCCACAACTTTTCTTGAATTAACAAGATCGGATAGGACGAGTGTTACAGCCAGTGAACCCTTTCCTCTGGGATAATCACCACTGCGTATTATAGCCTGCGATGCAATATTCTTGAGAGTAGCTGACAGCTCGTTTACCATATCTAAGTTCATTTCTTCGACTGGTGCGGTTAAAAGATAAAGAGCCCTCCTGGCATCTCCAGTATTACACCTGAGCGATAGCTGACTGATGGCATCATCCATCGCCCTCCCCGCCTTTTGAGTCCTGGTCATCCTGTCCCTGAAATGAAGCTTTGTCTCCCCTGGAAGTCTTATTTTTGATGCCCTTACTTCACCATAACCAATTGCCGTCCACCCCGCAAGAGTTTCTATTATATCCCCTCCATCGACTACTCTTGATCCGATATATCTGGAATCCGTCTCTTCACCAGCGCAAAGCAGATCATAAAATGGCATTACGGCCAGACGGTTGATCCTTGTAAGATTTGCCTTGATAGTCATGCTTCTCTTAATATACCTCTGATTATCGACCAAGAATATAGCATCAGCTACAAGATAAGCAGACTTAAGGCACGTGCCCACATTGTAAATACACCTTTCCTCTGTTCTCTCTTCATACCTGAAGGGAAGGGCAATAAGATTGTATACCGGTTTGTCCCTGAATCGCTCCTTCAGTAACTGTGTCACCACTGCTATTGCCCCAGAACCAGTGCCGCCAGCAGCGCCAGCTATTACGAGAAAAGCATCCGTTTCAAGGAAATCTGGTGTTGTGCTGATACTTTCGATGATCTTGTCACCATCCTCTCTGGCAAGCTCAGCACCAAGTTCATTAATCTTACCCACACCATGACCACCAGTTTTTTGGTCACCGATAAGTATTCTATGACGATAATCTGAACGGATGTATGATAGCCCACTTAAATCGGCAATATCAGTGTTGACCGCCAGAGCATTAGTAAGCACAGTAATATTACGATGAGTACGCGCATTTTTATTGATTAGAGCAAACTCATCTGCAATTCTGCCACCACACTGCCCACAACCCACAACCAGTAGTTTCATTTAAAACTCCACACTGGATAACTGCCATATTGTAAGCATTATTGCCTGAATATGTCAATACAGATGAAGAAATATAGGGATACTGCAGAGATAGGTTAATATACGTGTTAAACTAATATTTTCACTCATTTCTTTGTTTCCTGTATGGATTCAAAAGTAGGATATCGAGCAAAGAAAACCTACGCTGAGGAATGCGATTGAATATATTGAAGCTTCGGACAGTAAAGCTAGGTGGTGAATCTGCCATATAGTGTAGGCAGACATTTTGGGAGAGACTCTATATCAGCTATAACTTCATACCGCATTTCACCCTGTATTGTCCTGAGATAATCCTGACCCTGTCGATCTACTGTCAGGCAGAAGGGCATAATACCGCTCTGCTTTGCCTCCAGTAATGCCATCTTGGTATCATTGACAGCATACTCCCTCTCCAATCCATCCTTGCCATAAGCGTGATCTTCCGGCCGACCATCACTAATGAGAAAGAGGAATTTGCTTTTGGATGCTTGTTCTTTCAACTTCCAAGTAGCGTGTCTGACCGCCGGTCCCATCCTCGTACCGTGTTTTGGTGTAATGGTATCAATCCTCCTCTTGATGCGGTCCGAGAACTCCTCCTCAAGTTCTTTAATTACGTAGAACTCGACGTCTTGGCGGCCGTAACCAGAAAAACCATATATTGCATAGGTATCTCCAATCGTTTCCAATGCTTTTATAAGTAGAACGATGCTCTCCTTCTCCAAGTCAATAATTCGCTTAAAAGCTAGCGGCCTTGGTTTATTATCATAATTAGCCTGAAGCCATTCAAGGTACCCTTTGTAGTCTCTGACAAAGCTCAACCCCAAAGATTCTCGCTGCCTCTTATCGATATATTCTATGGTGGAGGAGCTCATATCCAAGAGGAATGCTACTGAAATATCTCGTTCCGTCTTGTTTCGTCGCCAGTAAACCTTTTCATCAGGACTCTGCCCAGCTTTCTTACTAACGATAGAATCCACCACAGCATCCAAATCAAAGTCCTCGCCATCGCGTAGTCTTTTGACCTTACGAAAGAACTGGGGATTCAACAGCTCAAACCGTCTCCTTAGCTGCGTAACCGTCTCAGCATACTCATCCAGAGTTGTATCGAAGAAATCTGGAGTTCCTTCATCCAGCAACCTCTGTCTGACCCGACACCATTTAGAACGATAATCACCGACTCTAAAATCCCACTCATCATAGAGATAGGAAAAGGGACCATCAACCTCAAGAGCCCCAATTTCACTGTCATCAGCACCCGAATGCCGCCGCTGCCCAATTATTACCAGAATGTTGTCCTGATTAGCCTTATCCACGTCGCAGACCAATGACCCTTCTGTGGAATTATCGTTTACAGGAGTCAGTTCAACGATTTCGAGCTCATCATTTTCCCCAGGGGATGCAACTGTAGTCTGTTGAGAAGACGGTGGATGTTCTCCATTGATTCCATTCTGATGCTCTTGCTCTGATTCGCCGGGCAAATTAGCTCGCTCCAGTATAAAGGGACCCCTAAACTCGACTGCTTTCGGAGTTCTATGAGATGAAGCTTCTATCTCCTGAAAGCTTATATCCTTCAAAATCTGGTCGATATCAGCGAGGGAAAGTGTCGAAGAAATGTAGCGATTATCACTCAAATTAATAATTTCCCAATGGTCAGCGGTAACAGGTTCATTAGGTAGTTGAAACAGTATACGGTACAAGCGAAGTGTAGCCTCGGCACTATCCTCCACATTAGCATCCGGCGATAGTATACGTCTCATAATCGCATCGGCGAGATAAAGCGGAGTACATAATTCACAAGGAACCAGCAGTTCTCCAGAAAGCCCAAGACTGAGCTGGAGAAGGACCTCAAGAGCCACCTCCCTCAGAGGGTATGAAGTGAGAGGAGGTCTAGTGCTTAGAGCCTCATTTTGAATTTGACTATAATTCTGGCTAAGACCTCGATAATAGTATTTTGCCAGAAAATCAATACGCCCGTCTTCCACGATAGTGAATATGTCAGTGGCTAACCTGCGATCATCAAATATCCCCAGAAACCTCTGTAAATCGGTTTGGGTGCTGCCTCTCTGAACCTGG
>SMTZ1_10006988_pt1 | contig 11354 bp, 10 predicted proteins | sample DeeMarSWOR136_30_FD_25667 | JGI IMG/M metagenome (IMG submission 25667)
AAAAGCTGATTACAAGTGGTATTGATGGGCTGGTTATCACTGGAACTGAAGGTGGTGGACATCAATCTTATGAAAATATTAGTACTTTAGTTTTATTACAACAAGTAAGAAAAAAATTGCCAAATATTCCTATAATCGCATCTGGAGGTTATGCTACAGGGGAAGGTCTAGCTTCTGCGTTATCTATGGGAGTAGGTGCAATAGCAATGGGATCTAGATTTATTTCTTCGAAAGAATGCGAATTTCATGAAAATTATAAAAAAATTGTAGTAAACTCAGATGCATCTGATACAGAATTAAAAACTGGGATTTTTGGGCCTGCCAGGGTATGGAAGAATAAAATGGCTGAAAATCAACATCTTGTCATGAGTAAAGAAGAAAAAAGAGCCGAAGAGACTTCTATGTCTAAGGTGGAAAAAGAGTTGGCAGATTTAGAAAGAACTTATGAAGGAAATGTTGGAGAGGGTACTGTATATTTAGGACAAAGTATCGGATTAATAGACAGTGTAGAGAGTGTCTCGGATATCATTACTTCTATAGTCTATGATGCTGAGAAATGTTTGAAAGCGGCCTATAATACAATAAAGAAAATTCCTATTGAGCAACTAATTTGATTTATTTAATCAAATTTTATAAGTTATATCAAAAATTTATTTAAAATTTAATCAATTTTTGGTTGAGCTGATAAAATGCATTTATATATAATTTACGTGTAAAATACAATGGGTTAATAATTTCTAGAATAAACATTTAAAAATAAATCTCATCAAATATCTAATAATTATAAGAATATATTTTGGATACGATGATCCAAGAATTAATGATTATCAATCAAGCAGGTATTGCTTTATTTTATCATAACTTTAAAACTAATGAGCAAGTAGGCGATAAACAAAGCTTAGCGAGCTATTTTGATATTATCTGTCGATTTACAAAACATAGTTTTAAAGAAAATTTAAAATCATTGGAATTGGACAACTATATCTTTTTCTTTTATACTCATAAATCTCTTTTCCATTTAGTGCTTAAATGTGATAATAATAGTTTTGATAAAGATTTGTTAGAAGATATAGCAAATGTTATAGTTGAAACATTTTTGAAAAAATATAAAGATTTATTGGCTGATTTTAATGGTGAAGTTTCTCTTTTTCATTCTTTTTCAGAGGTGATTGAAAAAATTATTTATTCAAAATTTAAGAGTATTAATAATGCTCCAATTGAAATTCATTAAATATATTTTAAACATAAAAAAAAAGAAAAAATATTAAGGAAAAAATAATCCGGTTTTTTTAAAACTCCATGATTTCCCTTACTATAAGTTAAGTTCCGCCAGCCTGCGTAGCCATAACTGTTATCACGTCTTTCTTTGGATGAATTCCAATCTTAGCGAATTTTAATTGATCAGGTAATACTTTCCCTTTAAAAATAAATTGTATTGCTAAGATTGGGTTTAATTTATACTCACGTTGTACAGTTTTCTTTATTTCTGCTATTGAATTATTGGGATCAAGCTCAATCAATTTGATCGCTTGATCAGGCGGAACACCCGTAAGTCTAAAGCGGTATTGCATAATTTTTCACCTTTTGTTAATGTTTTTTTATTTTTTTTAGATATTAATTAACACATAGAGATATTAAGGATTTTTGTTTGAGAGCTTGAACTTTGGTTTGATTGAAAATTTAATATTTCTAAATTAAGAAATTTTAATCTTTAGTGAATCGAAAGGGCTCTGGAGGAGGTCCTGGGGGTCCTGGAGGGCCTGGGGGGTGAATAGGTCCTGGTTGTGGACGTGGAGGACTTGGAAAACGTCCTAACCTGCTTTCTATATGTGAGATGCGTTCTTCTATTTTCTCTAATCTATCTTCAATTGCTTTTATTCTTTTTAAAATATTTGGTTCTTCTATAGACATTTTCTCTTATATTTTTATTTTAATATTATTCCAATTTCTAAAATTAATTCCTAAGCTTTTAAAATTTGTCTAGGATTAATTTATTTATCGTCTATACTGAATTCAAATTATTAGTATTTTATAATATTTTTAGTTTTAGTACAGAAAAAAAGTATAAGTTTAAATATTTCGCTTATTACTTTAATATTATGGAAAGCTGGAGTATATCAAAAAAATTAAAGAATGAGTTATTAAAAAAATCTAGTAATATTGAAGATAATAGTAGAAGAATATTATTCATTCTTAGAAATTTAGGTCCTCAAAGATTTACTAATTTGATAAAATATTCAAATTTAAGCAGATCTACTGTTTCTAAATATCTTAATATTCATACAAAAAATCAATATGTAGAACAAAGAATAATTACAGATACACAAAAAAATAAGCAATATCGAGGGTATGTCATAACTGATAAAGGAATGGAAAAACTTGAAGAAAAACCTTTGAAATTGAAAGAAGGCTTATTTATTGTAAATGAATTAAAAGAGAATGTCAGAAAACTAGAGAATTTAATTGGTTTTTATAAGGAAATAAATGTCGAGGATGCGTTTATTATCCATATAGTAAGGATTATCTCTAAAATAGGAGATAATTTTTTTGAGTTGCAGCAAGATAGAGATCTTTATTTATCACTTTTTTATATTTTTTATAACTCAATCTTGGGACAAGGTGCTTTTGCAAGAAAATATTGGCATTTTGATGACTCTAGCTCTCAAAAATTTGTTGGTTACAAATTAAATTTAGATCAATTTTGTGAAATTTATAATGTCTCAAGGGAAGCAATCAATTATTTAGCTAGATTTAAGTTAATCAAGGATGATTTTGGATTCTATTTAATCAAACGGGAACATAATGATTTCTTTTTCCATGAGGAAGATTTATTGGGCACCACAACGCTCAGACTAATTAAAGATAAATTAATTGATGAAATAATCAATCTTCAGGAAGGAATCTCTGAAATGATCTATGATTTAGACATTATGGCTCAAGAGATAACTCATCACTTAAAAGAGATGGGATTAATATGGGATGCTATCCAGGAACAATTTCAATTATTAGTATTAAATCTAATTATTAAGAAAGCAATTGAAATGGGATTTTTAGATATAGAGCGAGAAAAATTAATGGAGGGCCTTACTCAATCCCAAAAACTCCTTATGTCGGAAGAGGGAAAAAAATTACGAGAAGTCATTTTAAACGGTTCTAAATTAGATTTAAATACAAATATTTTAACCATAGTGTCAAAACAAACCTCGTAAATAACATATTTATTGGATAACAAGTAATAGATAGCTAAACTTTTTAAAAGTCCTAAGATAAGGTATAACTTAATCCTAAATTAAAAACTCAATCTAAAAAAGAATTATCAAAAAAGGTGTTAATTATATCTAGTAAATCTGTTTTTGGAGCTATAATAGGTAGTGTTATTATCTCTGTAGCTGTCATTGGAGGGCTAATATATTTCGGTCTCCCTATATTATTTCCTTCGGTTGAGGAGGAAAATGTTGTTGTCCAAACAAAATACGGAGAATGGAACACTGAATCATATATATACGATAATGAGCTAACATGGTCTCAAATGGAAGATACTGAATTAGAGATTAAGGTTCAAAAAAATTCTCGAATATATGCAACATTTTCCGCAATAGCACTATTATGGCTCGATTCTGATTTTACAGGGATTTGTAAGTTTCTAATCTCATTACTAGTGGAAGGTTTTGCAAATCGAACATTTCTATTAGATTATTATGATGGAGGTCCAGCGTATACTTATTATCGTGAAATAACATATAACTTAGGTATTAATGTAGTTACTCAACCTTTACCATCAGGAACCTATACCGTATCGGTGCAATGGAGGTCAGCATGGGATGCATCAGGAGATAATGGAATAAGTGTCGCCCACGCGCCTAAGTTTAATTATAGTAGAACAATTTTTTTGGAAGAATTAAAATAGGAAATTGTTTTCCTTTATTTTTTTTTTTAGATTATTAAAAAAGTTGGGGTTTTAATAGCGATAAAAAAACTATTTTATAGAATTAATTTAATCCATTTTGAATTAATTGAATTTTAAGTTTCCTATAAAATCCTTACTCATTTGAAATATGTTTGAATCTCAGATAATTGCCTTAATAATTCTCATTTTAATTAGTATTCATCTTACGATTCAAACAATCAATCGAGAAAAAGAATTTATGATAAACCAGTATCTTAAATTAAAGCTTCAAGGTGGAAGGACTAATATCTTTGTAAAAAATCGACTATTTAGACAATGTATGTATCTATTAATAAATATTCCAGTGAATAAAATTGAGGATTATGATGAAATAAAGTCAATTGATGAAGCTGCAGCAAAATTGGATCGTTCTATGGAGAGAAATCATCGGAAAGTACCTCCCGAGACAGAATTTTGGGGACATTGTTCGAATATTCAAGCATGGGCAGATAATGAATATGATACAAGAATTTTACATCGTAATTTGGCATTTCCTTTATTAAAAGCGCTGGTTGATGCGGGGGATCCTGTAGCTAAAAAAAAATTTAAAGAAGAAATAGCTATAAGATATGCTACGGGACACCCCACAGTTATTAGATTCTTAACGCAGAATGGATATTTATATTACTTAACAGAGGATGAGTTTGAAAGCATGCTAATTGATATTGATTTTCCCAGTATCGATGAATATTCAAGAAAAATAATCCCGTTTCTTAAAAATATTGAAGATCATGAATCAATCAAACAAATAAAGCAGCACACTACCGCTTTTGTGAATCGATTTCGATTTAAATATAAATATCTAATATTATTGAAAGCAGTAGAGAAAGTTCCAGATCCTCTAAGACAAAGATTAGTGGAAGTTCTTTATAATAAATATAAGAACAATAGAAGCTTTCCTATACTAAGATTTTTGAATAAAGCGCAAGTCAATTTCAACAATTTAGAATTAAAAATAATTTCCTATAAAGAGAGATTAGTCGGGATTATTATAGATTCTAAAATTAATTTAAAAAATAAAATGATTGAAAATGTGGAAGATATCAAGGGATTTGATGAATTTTGGGAGGAAATTGAAGAAATTGATTTGAGTAATAATCGAATAACAAAAATAAGAGGTTTTGATAAACTAAAAAACCTAAAAAAATTATATTTAAAAAATAATTATATTGAAAGGATTGAAGGTATAGAAAAGCTCAGCAATTTAGAATTGTTAGATTTTTCAGGAAATATCAACATTGAAGAGATCCCAGATTCACTTAATACTTTAATCCACCTCAAAACATTAAAATTAACGGGATGTAGAATTAAAAAGTTTTCAAAATCAGTATCACAATTTTTTTGGATGGGACAAAACTTTAGATACTACACTGAATACACTGATGATGATATAAAATATTATGAAAGAAATTATATTTCTAAAGTTGGTATTAATGGAAGACTTTATAAAATTTTTGTAAAATGGTTGTTCAAACTAAGAAATTCTATGAAAGAATTAAGGTTCAAATATAAAGATATAAATATATTCGAAGAGAAGACACATTTAAAAGCAATTAAGGCTGGGAGACCTACAAAAAATTTTCTCAAATTTCTTGATGACAGAAAACAGATGAAGATTACTGATTTCTTTCAAAAATATTAATTACTCTTGTAAAGAATCAAAAAAATAAATATTTAGTCTATAGTATTTCCACATTGAGGACAAATATCTGAAACCGTTTTTGCCCCACAATATGGGCAAAACATATGTTTTTCGGGAGCTTTTTTTACTATCTTGATTTCTTGAGGTATCCTTTCAACTAATTGAGGTTTATTTTGATTGTTATTAATTTGAGGGGATGAGACTCTGCTAGAGGCTTTCCTTTTCATTGAAGAACTTGAAGCGATACCTATAAAGACGATAAATATCCCTACAAAAATTAAAAAACCAGTTTCAAATATTATCCAATCCGCAACAGCCATAACAATTCCTATAACAACAATACAAGCTCCTGGATCTTCATTTGATGGCATAATTTTTTCTCAAACTTCTATGAATAATTTGAAAATCAACTAATGTTCTTATATTTATTTTTTCAGATCTAGATAATTTTTTAAGTAAAATTATGTGTGAGAATAAAAATGAACTTGGAAAATATAGTCTCTTATGAATATTCTAACATTTTTTCTATAGGTTTTATAGCTCGTTTAGCGATTTCAAAAGGTACTTTAACTTCATGTTTTTTATCGTCTAAATGTTCTAAGACATATTTTATGAGTTCTAAATTGTGTTTCTTCATGTTATGGCATATTAGCTTTTCTTTTGCAGTGTAGAATGCTTTATTTGGAAAATCTTGTGCCATTCGTTCAAGAAGACCAACTTCTGTCCCTACTATAAATTCATTCACCTCAGAGGGACTTTCTTTAGCAAAATTATACATTTTTGATGTTGATCCTACAAAGTCTGATAATTCTCTCACATCTCTGATACATTCAGGATGAACCATCAATTTTGCATTAGGATATTTTTTTTTAACTGATTTAATATCATCTACCGTTATTTGAGAGTGTACATAACAATGACCATTTTCTGGCATTTTAATGCATTTTATACTCGATATTTGTTCAGCATAATCCGCTAGATTAGCATCAGGGCCAAATAATACCGCATTTGAGTCAAAATCCTTTCTTATTTTTTCAACAATTTTAACAGCATTAGATGATGTACAGCAAATATCTGATTCGGCTTTTACAGCCGCAGTTGAGTTAACATATACAACGGCAGGAAATTCAGGATATTTCTGTTTAAACTCTTTAACCATTTCAGGGGTAAGAAATGCCGCCATAGGACAGCATGATTCATAATTGGGGATTAGAACATGTTTATCTTGGTTTATAATTGATGCAGTTTCTGCCATAAAATCCACACCGGCAAATATAATATACTCTGTATTTGCTTTTTCTTTTGCAGTTCGTGATAAACCAAGTGAATCCCCTAAGAAATCTGCAATTTCTTGGATCTGAATTGGTTGATAATAATGAGCTAGAATTATTACATCATTTTTTTTCTTTAAGGTTAATATTTCCTCTTGCAATTGTTTAATATTAGTCATCAAATTAAAAAAAAAAAGAAAATAAAAAAAAATTAATTATTTAGATATGAAATATCTCTCTAAATTTTTGTTGGTCAACCACATTCGCTGCTAAGATATTAGCCATATAGCTAGTACCTGTTTCATGCCCTTCTCTATTAAATCCAGCGCAAAAATCACCACATACATAGACATTCTTAAATTTGTGGATAACCATAAGCTCAAATGTTAAAAGAAAAACCTTGACATTAGTGATAACACCAAGAACGCCAATATTAACTTCTTTGTGTGAACTACCTGCATTCTGAATAATTGTATTCAATACATCTTCAAGATCTGTTTCATCAAAAGAACTAAGGCTATTAGAGTTTAGAATCAGATTAAATTCTGGATGAACTTTTATGAGTTCATTCAATGGGGATACAAATTTTGCACCATACGTACCTTTTAAGCAATGAGGACCAAAAAGATCTAATTCTCCTTTCTCACTTTCCTCCGTTTGGTCGTGCCAATCTCGAAGATGGATACACTGGTATTCAGTATCACTATATTCATTTTTAAATGCTTCAGAGGCTTTCCTCATAAGATCACTTATGAATTGATTAAATTTTCCACCTTCCCAAAATCGTTTAGTCTCATCATAATTTAAATGAACTCGATGTTTAAATTTTTCAAGAATTCTATGATAAGATATGGTTATATTAATATTTTGACTGATTGCATTCTGTTTAAGCCAAGTAATAAATCTATTTATATTTGCTTCACTAACCTCTCTTTTTTGAGTTAAAAAGTAGTCGATCCATTTCCTTTGAACTTCATTAAAATCAAGTTTTAAATTGTCTGGTTGTGGGCCTTCTAAACCTTCTAATTTCTGCAAAAAATCGTTCTGAATGGAGCAAGTTATAATTATATTTAAATTTTTAATTTTTTTTGACATTTTATTGTTGTCCTCCTATTTTTTATTATAAAATTTTTTATTCTTTTTCTAATGAATTTTTATTCTCATTCTCTATATTGTCTTCTCCTTCGCTTTCGTAATTTTGCATCTAATTCGTCCTTATCTATGACTCCCATCTTTTTAGAACGCATATTTATTAGCATGGTTAAAAATATAACAATAATTATAACTATACCGGCAACACTTACTATATTTGAAACCCATGAAGGAAATTCATAACCTATCAGTACGGGAATTCCAATTTCAATAAAACCCCAAAAACTAAATATGAATTCTATAATGATTATTTTCGCAAAGTAGTCATCGATTATTTTTCCTACTGCAGAAGCAATACCTTTACCAATTTGAATTTGTATTTTTGGAAGTAAGGGATATTGGAAATTATTCTTGAAAGCTTCATAAATTTTAATATCATCCTCTTCACTTATTGATAATTCCGTTGGATTTAATGTTTCAGTGAACTCAACAGATAATTTTCTTATGAAAATATTAGCAAAATTTTCTGTAGCATAACCATCGTCTAATTGAAATGTACAATAGGAATAAAAAACATTTTTTGGCATGCTTAATCTTGTTGATTTTTTCAATGATTTCTTAGAGTTTGTTAATTTATTGATGAAATTTTTAGAAAAGGTAAAGTCTGAAAATACAAGACTATCCTTATCTCCTCGATCATCTTCTAAATCAACATTAATACTATTTATTAAGGGAATGAAACTAGTAGGCACATTATTTAATGTCATTAGTATTCTTACTTGAGTTTGAGAACGATCCTTCATTATGATGTACGCAGAATCCTTAAATTTTGGGTCTGTTATCTCCACAAATTTAGCTTCTTTAATATCCTCTTCCATATCAGTTGTAATAAATAATCTAAAATTCCAAGGAATCTCAGGTAATTTAAAAAATAAATTCTTTATACTAAACCAATATGCTTCATAATTTTCTTTTACACCTAATATATATTCTTTTTGAGACCTTGAATTTGTTTCAAATTCTATAAATGAAGGTATAAATAACGTTGCTAGTTCTCTCATTCGATATTTATCGGATATATGATCACTTACCCTAGTTTTTTGAGCTAATTCGATTTCAGTAGCTTTTATCAATCTTTTTTTGATTACTTCATATAAATCTTTCAATGCGTCAGTATTTTCTGGACTCGTGATTGCCATTTGTGTTAAATTTTCTCCATAGATTTTTTGATATAAGTGAATATCATTATTTTTAGTAAATTTCATTTGTTCAGTTAGGTGCCATATTGGTCCAAAATTACGAAGAATTATAATTTTATTATACTTTGTTATGAAAATATATCGATTATCAGGTGAAACTTTAATATGGTTCAAGAAGAACATCCCTTTTTCAAGTACTTTTACATCTTTTTCATATTCATCAATTAATCTAGTTATATCAACATTTCTGATCCAATTTCCTTTATCTAGAGCCCACATCTTAGCTGTATTGTCCTTAGAGACAGAAATAAGAGTTTTATCATCCTTTTGAATGTCAATTGATAAAATCGAGTCACTATGACCTATTAATTCATCTACTAGATTCGGGTTATTATTATCATTATTATACCAGATTCTAATTTTATTATCTATACTACTTGATGCTATTTTACTTCCATCATTAAATACTTTTACACTTGTTATAGAATCTTTATGCTTCCCGATAAGTATGGGATTAACTTTTATTCCAGAACCAAGATTCCATTTGTAAATTGCTCCATCTCGTGTACCAATGACAATTATATTCTTTTTAGCATCAATTTCATTAATGTGCAAATCTAGGTCCGTTATCCATTCATCTTGAATTCCAAGAATCTGACTTGATTGTGGTTTTTCAATTTGACCAGAAGAATTAAGATTTATGATTATTTCTTTTAATGTGTTGTCTTTTGTGGGTGTTAGCCCTACTGTATGGATATTATTAGATGTGATATAAATATGACAAGAATTACTTTGAAGTGGATCCTTTAGAATTTTGATGTTAAAAATCGCTTTTGGATATACATTAGGATCTTTATTCTCTGAAAAAATAGTAAAGTTAAAATCGTCGAAAATCCAATCCAGTGAGGCATTATCAACTTTCCCATACCATATATATATATCTTCAATAATATTGCCTGCGCAGACAACCCACCATTTAGTGTTATTTATTTCAATAATTGCTGAATCAATACACAACAACCAATTTGTAATTTTCGTGAACCTATTTTGTTTGAAATCACCTTCAAGGATTACTTCTGGTTCGTTATCACCTTCTAAAAGTTTGCTAATATTCCATAAAAAAACTTTAGGTTTTTCATTTTCCCAAGACTCAGAGCAAGAAATTAGATATTTTCCATCTTTGCTAATAACTAAATCTCTAACTTGAAGATCGTGGTATTTTAAGATATTTAAAACATTTTTCTTAATGTCTCTCTTTTCTAACAACTGAATTTCCATTTTTCTAACATTTATTAATAATTTCTATTATTTAATTTTAGTTAGATTTATTATTATATGAAAGCAAACATATAAAAATTCTTAAGCTTCATTAATAATACTAATCAAAGAATAGCATCTAAACTGCATTAATCAAAACTATTAGGTGATAATTATTGAAGAATTAAAAGAATATAATGGTGTATCATTGGTACTACAAGAAGTAGAATTTCTTGAACAAATAGAAAAACTCATAGGAGAAAAAATTCCTTGCCGTGAAGATAGGGATAAAACAAAGCGTGAAGTAGCTGAAGCATATCAAGGATCTCAACTTAAAACATCTGAAATGAGTGTTCAATCAATTCTGAACTCCCAAGCTCAAGCTATTAAAGCTCAAGCTGCTGAACAGGAACGATTGGCACAACTCTCCTTAGAAGAATTAGAAAAACAGTATGAAAGTCAATATTTAGCACAAGTAAATCCGACAATGCAAGCGAGTTTACAAGCACAACTTAATTCTCTTATTCCAATGTTAGGAGAGGAACACCCTTCTGTTAAGCAAATTAAAGCAATGTTAGAAATGGACGAAGATATGGCAAAACAAAAAGGAAAAGCCATGGCAAAATTTATGCAACAAAATTTTAGACTTCAAGCGATCAATAAAGAAGCTATTAAAAGAATAAATGAAGTTATGTATTCTCAGATCCCTCTTGAAGAATTAGAACAAGAATGCATAGAATATTACAATTCGATAATCACACCAGAATATCAAACTCAATTAAAAAAAACAATCGAGGTGGGTATTCAAGTGCTAGGAGAAAATAATCCAACTTTTGCTGGTTTAAAGCCGTTACTGGGAATGAGTGAAGAGTCAGCGAGACAATCTGCAAAGCAATATGCACAATCAATAAATCAAAATATACAAACGATTCTGGCACAGTATGGAG
>SMTZ1_10008245_pt1 | contig 11354 bp, 9 predicted proteins | sample DeeMarSWOR136_30_FD_25667 | JGI IMG/M metagenome (IMG submission 25667)
AGGGCGCTATCGCCCTTGGTTTGCACCTCACGGATGATGCGCGCCACCGCCTCATCAGGGCTCAGCTCCTCGCCGAAGATTTCCTTTATCCTCTGTCTCACCAGAGGAGAGACCTCAGCAAGCTCAAGGGGCACACGCCGCAACAGAGTCGCCTTAGCATCCTCCGGCCGTCGAACAATCCTCATTTCCACCCCCTGCCCTGCGCAGGGCTTCGATAATATAGGCTATCCTTTCCCTCTTAACGGGGTCTATGGGTGGGTTTTTACTGCCGATCAAGCATGCCGATGACTGGACAAGGGTATCGATGATCCTGAGATTATGCTTAGCCAGAGTCTCCCCGGTTTCCGTAACCTCGATCAAGACATCAGCATCCTCGGGCAGGAATGCTTCACTGGCTCCCCAAGTGGGGAGCACTTGATAAGGGGCGAGGTGGTTATCCCGGGCATATTTATCAGCGATGTTGACGTACTCTGAGGCCAAGCCTCATCGGCGCTATCGGCGGCGACATTTTCGCTTACTACGGCGACGACCTGCACCCGGCCGAAGCCGAGGTCTAATAGTTCTGTCACCGGACTTGACGGGAAGCGAAAAAGGTGATCCCAAAGCCAATCCCTGCCGCTGATGGCCAAGTCGAAGTTGCCATTAGCTACCTGAAGTGGCATGTCCTGCGGCCTGATCACCTTGATGGCAACCCCGCCAAGCTCGATCGATGGCCTTCGTGTGGGCAACGATAGCTGATAGCCATGTACTTTGAGCCCAGCCTTGGTCAGGAGCTCCATGGTATGGGGTTGCTGATGCCCATCGGGCAAGGCCAAAGCGACCACATCATCCCCATAAACTGGCTCCCCGGCACTCATTCCCGGGCTTGGCAAAGTAGGCTCCTCCTCAGCCTCGCTGTCCACGTTGCAAAGCAGGGATAAGATCCGGTTCAGGTCCTTCTGCTCCAAGCTACTTCTATTGGCGATTAAGAAAGCACTTGCGGTCAGGATCGTAGTCAGGGGGGCCAATCCCTTGTTGACAAGCCCTGCTACAGAGGTTTCGGGGATTATAGCTATGTCGGCGCTTTCCGGAGGATACGCCTCAGCTGCCCCCCAAACAGGGAACACCTTGAACCTGCCCAGCCTGAGCCTCAAGGCGAGGGATTCCGCCAGGTTGGGGTATTCACCCACCAGGCGCACCGCATCAGACTGTGCCTGCAACTCCTTTATTGAGGTCGCTGCGGCAAATTTGCTGGCGACGGCATATAGATTTCGCCTCCCATAGCCCAGCTCCCGGACTTTGACTATAGCATCGCTGGGGTACTTGACAAGGAGCTCCTGAACCCATTCCAGCCCACAGATGCCCAAATCATAGTTCCCTACAGCCACTTGGATGGCGACATCCCTTTCTTGAAATACCTTGACCAAAAGCTGGGGCAACCCCTCAGAACCTGGGCGATAGGAGCGGGAGTCTTCCTGATAATCGCTGAGGCCGAAGCCTGCCCTGTCCAGCAGTGCTGCCGTGCTCTTTTGCAATCGCCCCTTGGGTAAGGCCAACTTTGTCAACCGGCCTCCATGTGCCTCAAAATCAGCTCGAAAGAGGCTTCGCTGCGCTTGCCTCCACTGATTTCGTCCCTCAGTTGGAAAAGAAGTGCGTCGCCCTTTTTGCCTATTGAGATAACCCATCGGAAGTCCCTCGGCTCTTGCCCCAAATCAAGCTCGGCGATGTAACCCCTGTCCCGGAGCAAACTGGCAACCTCAAAGCATCCCTTTAGCTCGTCACCGGTGCCCGTTTCCGCCTTGATGAGAACCCTTGCGCCGCTGGTCACCTCCAGCTTTATCAGGTGCATAAGCTCATCGAGGTAAAGGGCAAAGCCGGAGGCAGGGATTTTCCCGCCCCCGATCAGAGGGATGAGCTCATCATATCTGCCCCCGCCACCTATCTTCTGTGCCGAATTATAGAATTGAAAGATAACACCGGTATAATATTCAAAGCCTCTGGCCGAAGCAAGGTCGATCTGATAACCATAACCCATGGCGCTGAGCGTATCGGCGATTCGAGCCAAATCGTCGATAGCGGGCATGATAGCGGGAAAGGCCTCGAAAATCCCCTTCAGATTTTGCACAAAGCCCTGGCTGCTGCCTTTTAGTGCAAACAACAGACTTAGCGGCTTTTCCAGCTCGGGGGCTCTATGTTTTATCTCGCCCATTGTCTCGGCATCTTGGGCCAGGATTTTATCCATAAGCTCCGCCTGCTCTTCCGAACTCAAATCCAAACTGCCAAGGAGCCCCTTGAGCAACCCAGCATGAGATAACCGCACCTCTACTGGCTCGATCCCGAGCTGTGTCAATATCTCCAGGGCCAATACCACCAACTCGGCGTCACCCTCGGGCTTGGCGCTGCCGATGAGCTCAGCCCCGCATTGCCAACGCTCCCTGGTCTCCTCGAAGGCGAAGACGTTCTCCACGTAGAAAAGCCGAGCTATGGGCCGATGGACGAGGCCTTCTATGTAGAGCCTGGCTGCAGGGATGGTGCCATCGGGCCTTAATACCACTCGCTCCCCACTCCAGCCATTCCAATCCAGAAAAGAGTAAACCCGGCCCAACATGCTTGGGGTCAGCGTCCCCGCCGAGGTGAACAGGTGGAGATATTCCAGGGTTGGTGTCCTCACCTCCTCATAGCCCCACTTGAGGCAGCACCCCCGGAATACCCCTTCGATATGGCGAAATCGAGCCATATCCTGAGGCATCAGGTCCCGGGTCCCCTTGCACTTTGATACCTTCATTATTCGCCTTTTGCCCACACAGTTCATAAGACAGTATAGCATAAATCAATAATCGATGAGAGCAGGGAAGTTCCTTTACCTCAACTTACCGGAGACATGTCGAGGATATTGAGGCGGAGCAGCTCAGTCCCGCTCCAACCCTCCGCCTCTAAGCTGTAAACGATGTCAACATAGGGAGCAATGCCAGCGGCGAGGTGGCCAAGGCCAAAGCCGATAGCATCCCAAACAACCTGGCCATCCTGAAGCTTGAGCCTGAGGTGCTCGCCATTAGCGCCGAGGCAGCGATGCTCCATCACCCTTGCCCTTCGGCTCAGAAAGGTAGGCATGCGATTAGCTTGGCCAAACGGGGCCAGTCTTTTCATCAGCCCAAAAGTCTCGCCGCTAAGCGAGGAAAGCGGGATTTCAACGTCGATGGCCAAGACGGGACTGAGTTCGACATCAGCCAACTCTCGTTTCGCTATCTCCAGGAGCTGCTGATGGAGGCGCTCCACATTGGCACTGGGCATGGTGAAGCCCGCCGCCTGAGCATGCCCGCCGAAGCGGGACAGGAGATCTCGGCACTCGGTGAGGGCGGCGTTGATGTCAAACTCAGGGATGCTGCGGGCACTGCCCCTTGTCATCTCCGGGCCCAGGTCCAAGACCACTGCCGGGCGATAGAACTCATCTACCAGCTTGCCGGCGACAACGCCAACCACTCCAGCAGGGAAGTCCTGGCCGCCAACCATGAGCAGTGGCACATCATCGGTCAGCGGGAGCAGCCTCTGCTTAGCTTCCGCCAACACCTGAACCGTTAGCTTCTGACGCTCAGCATTCCCCGCCTCGAGCTGTGCCGCGAGTTGCTTTGCCCGCTCTGGGGAATCGGTGGTCAGAAGCTCATAGCTTAGCATAGCGTGGGCCAGCCTCCCGGCAGAGTTTAGCCGCGGCCCCAGCATATAGGAAATGCTCTCGGTATCAAGATGACCCATCTCCAATCCAGCGCAGCGCACCAACTCTCTAATCCCCGGCCTTTGGCTCAAATTGAGTGCTTCCAGGCCTCGCTTGACCAAATATCGATTCTCCCCAAGCAATGGCACAAGATCGGCTACAGTGCCAATGGCAGCTAAGTCGAGGGACTCGTGCAACCGCCTTTCCTTTCCTGTGGCCTGAAGTAGCGCCTGCAGGAGTTTGAAGGCGACGCCGACGCCAGCAAGCTCGGAAAAGGGATAAGCTGAGCCCCCTCGCTTGGGATCGATGGCGGCTAAGGCAGGAGGGAGGGAGGTGGGGATTGAATGATGGTCAGTGATAACGATGTCGAGCCCTTCCTTTCGGGCTTGCTCCACCTCGGCAAGGGCAGTGATGCCACAATCAACGGTGATGACCAGGCTTACCCCCTGCTGCTGCAGGCTCTTTAGGGCAGCGTGGTTCAGCCCATGCCCCTCCTCAACGCGATGGGGGATATAGCAAATAACCTTTCTGCCAAGTATAGCCAGACCCTGAGCCAAAAGGGCAGTGGCCGTGACGCCATCGGTATCGAAATCTCCATATATCGCGATAAGCTCATCGCTGAGCAAGGCGCGCAAGATCCGCGACACAGCTTTGCCCATCTCGGCGAGGAGAAAGGGATCGCCGATAAGCCGCTCATCAGCGGCAAGAAATGGCTCAAACTGAGCCGGGTCGGTGAGCCCCCGATTATACAGCCATTGAAAGAGTAAGGGGTGAACATCTGGCGCCAAATCACGAGCCGGCGCCTGCGGAGAGACTTGCCAGCGATAGCGGCTCAAAGGTTATACCTCGCGGAACTCACCTTCTACCGTACCCTCTTCCTTTTTCTCTGGCTCCTCTGGGGGTGGTTGTGGGCCCGCCTGCTGATAGATGGCGGTGCCAACCCTTTGCAATGCCTCGGATAGCTCCTGAGTGCTGCGCTGAATCTGACTGACATCGCTGCCCGAAAGCGCCGAGCGCACGGCAGCGACCTTATCCTCAACCTCCTGCTTTAGCTGAGCGGGGACTTTATCCCCCTGCTCCCGGAGCATCCTCTCCGCATTATAAGCCAGGGTATCGGCGGCATTGCGCGCCTCCGCTGCCTCTCGCTTGTTAGCATCATCAGCAGCGTGCATCTCAGACTCCCGCCTCATCCGCTCCACCTCCTCCTTGCTCAGCCCGCTGGAGGCAGTGATGGTGATCTTCTGCTCCCGACCTGTGCCCTTATCTTGAGCCCTGACGCTGAGGATGCCGTTGGCATCGATATCAAAAGTGACCTCGATTTGAGGCAGACCCCGGGGGGCAGGTAGGATGCCATCGAGCATGAAGCGTCCCAATGTCCTATTGTCAGCAGCCATGGAGCGTTCCCCCTGGAGCACGTGAATCTCCACGCTGGGCTGGTTGTCAGCAGCAGTGGAGAAGATCTGGCTCTTGGCAGTGGGGATGGTGGTGTTACGCGAGATGAGCGTGGTCATAACGCCGCCTAAGGTCTCGATGCCCAAGGTCAGCGGGGTCACATCCAGAAGCAACACATCGCGCACCTCGCCCTTGAGCACCGCTGCTTGAATTGCAGCACCTAAAGCCACAACTTCATCGGGATTAACACCCTTATGTGGTTCTTTGCCGAAGAACTCGCTCACCTTCTGTTGCACCAAGGGCATCCTGGTCTGGCCGCCGACGAGGATAACCTCGTCGATTTGAGCTGGGCTCAAGCCAGCGTCCTGAAGCGCCTGCTGGCAAGGGCCAAGGCTTTTCTCCACCAAGTCCATCACCAGCTGCTCCAGCTTAGCCCGGGTCAGGGTGATGTTAAGGTGCTTGGGGCCCGAGGCATCGGCAGTGATGAACGGCAGGTTTATCTCGGTTTGGAGCGTAGTGGAGAGCTCGCATTTAGCTTTCTCCGCGGCCTCCTTAAGCCGCTGCAATGCCATTCGGTCCTGCCTCAGGTCGATGCCCTGATCCCTCTTGAACTCGTCGCAAAGCCAATCGATGATGCGCTGGTCAAAGTCATCGCCGCCGAGGTGGGTGTCGCCACTGGTGGACTTGACTTGGATAGCACCCTCGCCCAAATTCTCCAAGATCGAGATGTCAAAGGTGCCGCCGCCAAGGTCATATACGGCGATGGTCTCCTCCTTTTTCTTATCCAGCCCGTAAGCCAGCGAGGCCGCTGTGGGCTCGTTGATAATGCGCAGCACCTTAAGCCCGGCAATAGTGCCCGCGTCCTTAGTCGCCTGCCTCTGGCTGTCGTTGAAATAGGCGGGGACGGTGATCACTGCTTCTGTTACCTTGTCACCGATGTAGGCCTCAGCATCGGCCTTCAGCTTCTGCAAGATCATGGCTGAGATCTCGGGCGGGCTGTACTCCTTGCCACCCATGACCACGCGCACGTCATCATTCGCAGCACGTGCCGTTTTATAGGTGACACGGTTGGCGTCTTCCTCCACAGGCAGCTCTCGGCCTGATGGCTCACCAAACTTGCGCCCCATAAAACGCTTAATGCTGTAGACAGTGTTCTCTGGATTGACGATAGCCTGCCGTTTTGCCACCTGCCCCACCAGCCGCTCACCAGCCTTACTCACCGCCACCACGGAGGGCACGAGGTCGCCCCCTTCGGCACTGGGGATCATTTTCGGCTCTCCGCCTTCCAGCACAGCTACCTCACTCAAGGTTGTGCCAAGATCAATTCCTATCGCCTTGCCCATAGCCATCCTCCCCTATTGACCTTCTTTTCCTTTCCCCACCTTAACCATAGCGGGGCGTAGCACTCGTTCATGGAACTTATAGCCTTTCTGGAGCTCTTCAATAACCTTTCCCTCCTCTCCCTCTTCACTAAGCACCGCCTCATGAACAGCCGGGTCAAAGTCATTCCCCAAAGCCTCAATCTGGGAAAGCCCCTGAGATTCCAAAACTGCTTGCAACTTGCGCTGGATAAGCCTGATGCCATCAACCCAGGTGAAGCCGGCGAGTTTGATGGAGACGTTATCCAGAGCCCGCTCAAAATCATCAAGGATCGGGAGCAGGCTCATGACCAGCACGGCATTGGCGAACTTGGCTATCTCCGCTTTTTCCTGCTCACTGCGTTTCTTGAAATTGATGAGATCAGCTGCGGCTCGCTGCCAGTTAGCCAGATACTTCTCCGCCTTCTCCTTTTCCTCAGCAAGAGCTTTTGTTAACGATTCTATATCCTGCTCAACCGGCAGCTCCTCTTCCTTCTCTTCCTCAGGCATGAGCCACCTCCAAAGACATCATTTTCAGCCATAAAGTCCGCTCACCAGCTCGCTCATAGTTGTGGACAGGAAGCGAACAGCGGAAACGGTGCGTTCATAATGCATCCTAATTGGCCCCACCACCCCAATGACACCGCTGATCTCCCCGGGGAGGCCATAGCAACTCAGGACCACAGTGCAGTGGTGCATCATCGCTTCCCTATTCTCCCTACCGATGACCACTCGCAATCCCTCCCCAATGGGCAGTGGCAGTAATATCGTTCTGAGCACATTCTTCTGTTCAAACACCTCCATAATCCCCAAAGCCTTTTCGGCTGAGGCAAACTCGGGCTGGCCCAGGATGTAGTGTAGCCCACTGACATATGGCTCCTCACCTTCTCGTTCCTCCTCAGTCTCCATCATCCGAACCAAGGCCGCTACCACCTGCTCCTCGACAGGGGAGAGGGCTAAGGTCGTGCCCTTTATCTGGGAAGTAGTTAGCCCGACAAAGACAGTGCTTAGCCTCCGTGCCATGGCGCTCAATTCCTCCTGAGACATAGCTTTGTCCAAGGTTACCACCTGTTGTCTCAGCCTGGCCTCCTCGAGGATGAGAACGAGCAAGGCATGGAATTCCCGCAGGGAGACAAGCTCCAAGTGCTTTAACCGAGGCTTTACCGCCCTGGGCCAAGTAACCATGGCTATGTTGCGCACCAACTGGGAAAGGATGGTGGCAGCGAGGCCAAGCCATTGCTCGAGTTCACTCGCCACTTGATAGAATTGATGTCGGATCAAACGCTGCTCGCTCGGAGGCAGCTCCACGTTGCCCATCAGAGTTTCCACATAATGACGGTAGCCCTTCTCAGAGGGGATACGACCTGCTGAGGGATGAGGCTGGGTGATATAACCTTCCCCCTCGAGATGAGCCATCTCGTTGCGGATTGTAGCTGGGCTGATGTCAAGGGGATATTTTCGGGCAATTGTCTCCGAGCCCACAGGCGCTGCGGTGGCGATATACTCCCCAATGATAACCTTCAGTATGTCTTCCTCTCTTCTCGTCAACATCTCGATAACCCCGTTAGCACTCTCAGGCTGAGAGTGCTAATCCTCGGATAGCTTATCACTCTCCCCTGGGCTTTGTCAAGGGCTTGACCCCAGGAGTCGCCTTTGTTATACTGCAGAGGGTTCCCCAAAGTTCGAGTACTGAAAGGCGGTGAGATATGGCAGTAACCTGGGCAGATAAATACCGGCATTGGCGCTATGCTGCTTTTCGCTGGCGCTATGAATTGAGCACGGTGCGAAAGCTCGGCCTGGCTCTGCTTTTTGCCGGCCTGATCGGGCTTGTGGCCCAGATAAGGATCCCATTTGAGCCAGTGCCAATAACAGGTCAAACCTTCGCCGTGCTACTGGCCGGGGCACTTCTGGGCAGACGGTGGGGCGGGGTGAGCGTCGCCTCCTATGTTGGGCTTGGCGCCGCTGGTATCCCTTGGTTCTACGGCTGGTCGGGGGGGATTGGTCACTTCACCGGGGCCACCATGGGATACCTAATCGGCTTTGTCTTGGCTGCCCTGTTTGTGGGGTATTTTTGCGATACATTCATCAACTCCAGAAGATTCCTCCCCATGCTGGGGCTGATGCTTTTCGCCAGCCTGGTCTTGATTAATGTACCGGGATTGCTCTGGCTAAACACCTTTATGCCCGGAGGCTTCTTTAGTTATTCACTCTTGTGGTCGGGCATGCTCATGTTTATACCCGGCGATATAATAAAGGCTATTGCGGCAGCAGCCGTGGTTAAGGGCGTCGCACCGAAGGAAGCCTATAACGGTGAGCTGGATAAAGGCAAGGTTTGGCGAATCCCATAGTAAATGGCAACGCTGAATGGAAATCACCTGGCTTGGCCATTCCTGCTTCAGAATCAAGGGGAAAGAGGCCACCGTGGTCACCGATCCCTTTGACCAAACCCTCGGCTACGCGGTGAGAAATCCGACAGCGACCATCGTTACCATAAGCCATGATCATCCCCATCATAGCTTTGTTGCCGGGATCAAAGGGAATCCCAAGGTGATCAAAGGGCCAGGTGAGTATGAGATTGCCGGCGTATTTATCTACGGCATCAGGACCTTTCATGACGCTGAGGGGGGTAAGAGGTGGGGGAAGAATACCGTCTATGTCATGGAGATCGATGAGGTCAGGGTTTGCCATTTAGGCGATTTAGGGCATGTGCCCACCTCAGAGCAGGCTGAGGAGATGAGCGGCGCCGCAGTATTATTGGTGCCAGTAGGTGGGGTATCTACGATAAATGCGGTGGCCGCAGCCGAGATCATAAGCCTGCTCGAGCCCAAGCTGGTGATTCCGATGCACTTCCGCACCGAAGCAGCCAAGGTGGAGCTCGACCCTGTGGATCGCTTTCTCAAGGAGCTGGGGTTAAAAGGGATTTCTCCTCAGGCCAAATTGGTAGTCACTAAGTCAACCTTACCCGGGGAGACCAAGATAGTCTTGCTCGATTACCGAGGCTAAACCTGTTACATCTCCTTAGCCAAGGTGGCTAAGAATTCAGCATTTGATCTGGTCTTGGCAAGTCGCTCCAAGACCCGTTCTGTAACCTCGACGGAGTTCGGGGAGCTGTCGCTGATAAGAGACACCATGCGCCGCAATAACCAGACCTGCTTAATGGTGTTCTCGCTCAAGAGCAGCTCCTCCTTGCGAGTGCCGCTTCGCGGGATATCCATAGCCGGGAATAGCCTGCGCTCCGCCAGCTTGCGATCGAGGTGCAGCTCCATATTACCCGTTCCTTTGAATTCCTCATAGACCACCTCATCCATGCGGCTTCCCGTTTCGACAAGGCAAGTGGCAATGATGGTCAGACTTCCCCCTTCTTCGGTGTTTCTGGCTGCGCCAAAGAAACGCTTTGGCGGGTACAGGGCTGCGGTGTCAACGCCTCCGGAGAGGGTGCGTCCAGACGGCGGCATCGCCAGATTATAGGCTCGAGTCAGCCTGGTGATGCCATCGAGGAGGATGACCACATCGTGCTCCAATTCCACTAAGCGCTTAGCTCGTTCCAGAGCGATCTCAGCCACTCGGGTATGGTCCTCCACCGGCTCATCGAAGGTAGAGCTTATCACCTCAGCATTGACTGATCTCTTCCAGTCGGTGACCTCCTCAGGTCGCTCCCCAATGAGGCAGACCATGATGTAAATATCATCATACTTAGTGAGAATGGCATTGGCGATGTTCTTTAACAGGATGGTTTTTCCCGCCTTGGGTGGGGAGACGATCAGCCCCCGCTGCCCGCGGCCAATAGGGGCAATGAGGTTCAACAGTCGCGTGGAGAGATTGCCTGGGTCGGTCTCCAAGTCGAGCAGTTTATCGGGAAAGGTAGGGGTGAGATGATCGAAATAGATGCGATTTTTAGCTCCCTCGGGATCAAGTCTGTTGACCGCTTCCACACGGAGCAAGCTGTAGTATCTCTCGCTGTTCTTAGGCGGTCTCACCTGTCCCACGATCAAGTCGCCGCTGCGCAGGGCAAAGCGGCGAATCTGAGATTGAGATACATAGACATCGTCAGGCTCGGGGCGCAGGCTATTTTGGCGCAAGAAGCCATAGCCATCACCGACAACCTCGAGGATGCCGCCACGGAAGATATTCCCTTGCTGTTCGGTATATGCCCGGAGCAGGCGGAAGACGAGCTCCTCCTTCCTCAGGGCAGTACAACCGGAAAGACCCAGCTCCCTGGCTAACTCCAGTAGCTGCTCACGCGTTTTAGTCTCTAACTCCGCCAAATTCATAGATTCACCTCTCAGGGGGAATTACAGGATTCCTTTTGATCGATTAGCTCAACACACGCTGCCAATCTTGGGCAAAACGGGCGATGCCAACATCGGTAAGAGGATGCCGGACCATCTGCATCAGGACATGGTAAGGCACCGTGGCGATATGAGCCCCGGCCTTAGCCGCGGCAATACAGTGCACGATAACCTCAGTGGAGAAATCGTAGCGCTGAAATACCTCGACGATCTCAGCCACAAGCTGCATGCCATCATGGCCGACATCATCCAGCCTGCCAACGAATGGGCTGACATACTTTGCACCGGCGAGGGCAGCCAATATCGCTTGATTGAGGGAGAAGCAAAGGGTGAAATTGACCTTTATCCCCTCTTTGGACAGGACCGAAGTAGCCTCAAGCCCTTTGGCCGAGACTGGGATCTTCGCCACCACGTTTGGGGACCAGGAGCACACTTCCTTAGCCTCTACAATCATGGCCTCAGGCTCGGTGCTGAGCACCTCGGCGGAGATGGGGCCGTCGATGATCGAGGAGATCTCTTGGATCACTGCCTTAAAGTCAGCCCGTTCCTCTTTAGCCACCAACGAGGGATTAGTAGTAACCCCACTGACCACCCCCAGTTTGGCAGCTTCACGGATCTCCTCAATAT
>SMTZ1_10013564_pt1 | contig 11354 bp, 9 predicted proteins | sample DeeMarSWOR136_30_FD_25667 | JGI IMG/M metagenome (IMG submission 25667)
CCTTCCTGTTGACGTTTCACGGCACTCTCTAATAGACCATACACCAACCGTTCTATGCTGCCAATACTGGTATGCACGATAATGCATCCCACTTCTTGTCCGGACTCATTCACAAAGGTGATGCCATATCGCTCTGCGTCGGTGACATCCAATTGCACAGTACTTAATTGTCCGGATCCTTCAGCGGCGTCGATGAACTGGAATTCATTTTTCACATTCCAGTAATGACTCATTTCGGGCAGGAGCTCTAATAGGATGGATCGTTTCAAATCCTTGGCAAGACCAACAAGGAGATCTCGGGTTTGTTCGTAGTACTCCTCAACCATTCGAAAGATGAGTAGATAGTTTATCCCAAGGCCTTCGATGAGCTGGTCGTAATATTTCGTGATACGGGCAAATTCTTCTTTGCCTTGATTATAGTCAGCGCAGAAACAGTGGATATCAGGCATGGTAAAGGCGCGAAGACGACGGAGCCCAACGCATTCACCCCGTTTCTCTAATCGAAAAGAAGGAGACAGCTCGAAAATGCGGATGGGTAGCTGACGTTGAGACATCTGTACATTTTTCATGGTTGAAAAAAGCCCAAAGTCCCCTGCGAAACGTAGAAGGAGCTCTTTATCCTTACTTAGTTTGATACGGTAGTCTTTTTCGAGGAATTTTTCGGCTTGTTCTGCAATGTCTTTCTGGCTTAGTCGGTACATGAGTGGAGTCTCAATGCGCATTGCACCAATCAAGTCCACTGCTATGGTGTGCACATACTCTTCGAGGAGTTCCTTCAAGAAGGCACCCTTTGGGTAAAACCGGAAATGGCCTACATCGGAGGCTGGTTCGTAATCGATTAGTTCCAGTTGTCGCATGACACGAATATGTGGTGGTTCTCCCCTAGCTTGGCGGCCTAGTTCTTCGGTCTCGATGAATATTCTTAGCTCTCCTTTGATAGCTTCATAGCTATCTAACTCGTCGAGATTCAGCGGTTGTTCTTTTCCTTTTGCGTCAATGAGTAAGTACTTAGCCAAAGCAGATGCCATCCTTATCTAATTCCTACGGATACTCGCCATCGTTCGTTCCAATAGGAATAAAAGTTTCTGTGACCTCCCTCAACTCGAATTGGTGGAATCACAATGGACTCAAGTCTCGTCAAAGAAAAAAGCCTGCAAGCCTGTGCCCTACTAAAAGAGCTAGATTTGGACGCATGGATTATCTGGGTGCGCGAAACCAAACAAATGGCTGATCCCGCTTTATCTCTCGTGTTGGGACAGGATGTAGTCTGGCAATCTGCCCTTATTTACACGAAGACTGGACACCGTGTCGCTATTGTGGGTAATTTTGATGCCGCAGGAATCGAACCTCTCGACATTTTCGACGAAATTATCCCCTACACCAAAGGCATTCGTGATACGCTGCGGCAAGAACTTGACAAGCTAAACCCGAAACGCATTGGACTGAATTTTAGCCGCGACGATGTGGCCGCAGATGGGATATCTTTCGGCATGTATAATCTGTTAACCGAATATCTTGAAGGTACTCCCTATCCAGAACGGTTTCAAAGTGCTGAACCACTACTCACCCGGCTTCGTGGACGCAAAACCCCTGAAGAACTCAATCGTATCAAAAACGCTGTGGTGGTCACGGAGAAGATATTCGAGGAAGCCCAGCAATTTATTCAAGTAGGACAAACGGAATTAGACATTTACCGGTTCTTTCACCAATGCATGGATGTTCATGGAGTTGGATTTGCCTGGGGTGCAGATCATAACCCCGCTGTTGACGCTGGTCCAAACAAAGCCTTTGGACATGCTGGTCCGACTGATAATAAAACTAAAGCAGGGCATCTCCTGCACTTCGATTTTGGAGTGCGATACAAAGGGTACTGTTCTGATATTCAACGTATGTTCTTTTTCGGCGAGCCCAAAGACATTCCAGAGGAAATCCAGACCGCCTTCAACACCGTCCGAGACGCTATACAAGCGGCCGCCGTATTCATCAAGCCTGGGCGAAAAGGGCATGAAGTTGATGCGATAGCTCGAACCTTTGTCCAAGATCACGGGTATGAGGAATATCAGCACGCGCTTGGACACCAAGTAGGACAAGAAGCCCATGATGGCGGAACGCTACTCGGACCCCTTTGGGACCGCTATGGAACGAGCCCGGAGGGAATCATCGAAGCAGGAAATGTCTTTACGCTCGAACTCTATGTTACAACTGAAAACTATGGGCAAGTTAGTCTCGAAGAAGACATCGTGGTAACCACAAAAGGATGCTCCTTTCTCTCCCGCCCACAGACGGAACTCATCTGTCTCCCAACAAAGAGCAAATAGAATATGATATGGCGGGCCCGCAGGGATTTGAACCCCGGATCCCCAGATCCGCAATCTGGTGCCATAGACTTGTGATTGCTGTAGCAATCAGTTTCTATCCAGCCTAGGCCACGGGCCCGATTTTTCAGGGTTTTGATGTAGTGCGGAAATCGCCTTTAAAGACTTCGCTGAAAAGATACAGAAACACACAGAGAAGAAATCGGATGATGCTAAGTTCCTGCAAGGATGGATCGCCAGGATTCTATTTCTTCTAGAAGGTTTTCGCGGTGTTTGTCACTCAAATCTTGATTTATCTTGTATCCTTCAAGTGTGCGAATCCAACGTGCCCAAGGTCCCATCAATCGTGGGTCGTGTCCGACAAGTCGGTGGGATAGTTCACGCCGTTTTCGCATCGCTTGCAAGATATCAACAGCGCGTGTAAATCGTTCAATCTCACGGCGCATAGCGTCTACTTCATCGAGGGCGGGATTGGTTCCATACGAATTAGAGTTCTGAGAAAATCGATCGAGAATAGATTCTACTTCATTTGGTTGAAGATTCGCCGCTCGTTCCGCTTCGTCAAGAATCATCAAGCCTTTTTCAAGGATAGCTGAAACTAATACCATTTTGTTTTGCGCAATAACATTTGGAGGGTGTTCGAGGGTTTCGTTGCAGGCTTGAACGAGTTTCTCAAGGATTTTTCGGTGTTCTCGGACTTCTTTCTCATATGACATTGACCTTAACCTCGTTGGAGTGACGGCATTATGACCTCGATTCAAAGTGAAATACGGGAAAAGGTGTTATAACACTTTCTCGTGAACCTGATTGCTTTAGGGATTTTTGCAAGGAAATTAGATGGTTTCTAGTGGGATTTGATTCAAGATTTCAAAAGAACCTGACTTATGGTAAACAATGGTGTTGCTGAGGCACACTCCACCTAGATTGGGTTTGAAAAGACCTGCCTCGATATTAAAAACCATTCCAGGACGGAGGGGTTTTTCATTCGAGACATGTATTATCGGGGGTTCAGTTGGTTGTAGTCCTATGTTATTTCCCATCGAATCATGTAGGTGTGGCAGGAATTCATGGTGATCTGCAATTCGTCGGATATTCAAAGCCACATCGCGAATAAGGGTTTCTGGAGTTAGTTGGTTTTGAGTTGTTGAGACTGCAGTACGGGCACAATCGAAGAGGGCGATGAATTTCTTATTCGGTTTTCCAGTAACAACAGTCCTGGTGATGTTTGAACAATAATCGTCGAAAATGGCTGAAACAGAGATAATGACGGGTTCGAATGGGGATATTTCGTGACGACTAGCAGGGATGTAGGCATCTCGTGCACGAGGGCCGGTAGAGATGACGGTGGGAAAACCTGTGCCGGTAGCACCAGCCCGACGGATAGTGCGTTCAACCTCGGCGGCTACTTCGATTTCGGAGATATTCGGTTGGATGAATTCAATTGCTGCTCGCACACCATTCTCTGCGATTTGCGTTGCGGTCTGTAATTTTTCAATCTCAGCTTCATCCTTAATCATACGGAGCTCAGTTATTGCTGGAGTGATATTCTTGAAACCGGCGTCAGCTAATAGGCGTTTCAATTCTTCAAATCGAATTGCTGGAATATAGTTTAATTCCACTCCTAAATCTACAGACTGCAACTTGAGCTGCTCTACAACCTCTTTGAGGCGATCGAAGAGGGTTTTACCTGTTTCATCTGGTCCATAACGGCGGTATGCTTGGATGTTATGAAACCAGGAACGATTACGGGCGATTTCGTATTCACCTTGTGGAACAATCAACCACGGTTCCCTATCTTGAGACAACACTACCACGGAGCCCCCGCGTACTCCGACAGGTTTGTATCCTGAAACATACCTAATGTTAAAGGGGTTGAATAGGAGTGTGCCACCGACTTCCTCACGTGACATCACGCGTTGGACTCGATCCAACCGCATACTTGTGAACACCGAGTTATTTTGATGTTCGGTTGAATTATATCTCTATCGAAATGCATCTACATTTGTCCTAATTCACCGGAATGTCTTTAAACCATTTAATCGCACAGCACAACACCTTGCGGGCCCTTGGCCTAGTATGGATAAACTGCGTGTTTGGCATTCAGATCGTGGTTCCAAGGGGCGACAGGTTCCGGACCTGTAGATCCCGCGTTCAAATCGCGGAGGGCCCGCCATTTTGATTTTAACCGGCGTTTCAACGGATTTGGTTTATCTAAAACTCTTAAAACGCTAGGGCTTGTTGAACTGGTTGGAGCTTTTGGAGGCTGTAAATGGTGCAAATGGAAGCCCAATGTGTGAGCTGTTTAATTTCTCGGGCATTCCAGGAAGTTCAGCTAGCAACGGAAAATCTCGAAAAGCAATTGGTTGCCATGACCGAGGTAATAAGCGTCTTAAACTCCTCTTTAGCTGAGGGAGGGCCGATGGAACGCATACCGGCTTTTGTTGGCACGCGAAGAGATCATCTCATTCAACGAGTGACCCAATGTCCTGATCCTTATGCGCGACTCAAAGAAGCATCGAACGAAGCAGCGTTGAAACTGGTTCCTGCATTGGAATCTTATGTAGTGCAATCGGGTAATCCGGAGCAACGGTTTCGCCGTGCTTGCATGGCTGCTTCATTGGGAAATGTTATCGAATACGGAGTAGCTGGACATGAAATTCCCTGGGATAATATGGCTGCTTTAATCACTCAGGCAGAATCCGAACTCGCCATTGACCATATTCCCCAGTTATTTCGTTTAGCGGAGGATGCAAAAACGGTCTTGTACCTGACTGATAACGCGGGTGAAATCGTTTTTGATCGTCTGTTAATCCAAACATTGATGGATATAGGAGCACGGGTCACGGTTGCTGTCAAAGGGGCTCCCGTGCTCAACGATGCATTGCTTGCTGATGCGAAAGCTGCTGGCTTGCCTGCGTTGACCGAAGTTGTGACAACTGGAGGTGGAGCCGTAGGAGTGCTCCCTCAATGGTGTTCTAAGGAATTCCTCAACTGTTATGCCTCTGCTGATTTAGTGATAGCAAAAGGTATGGGGCATCATGAAACTCTTCCAGAATTCACGCTCCCATCACCCACTGCACATTTATTACGAACTAAGTGTTGGCCTGTAGCTCGATCTTTACAAGTTGAGAAGGATCGTAACATCGTCAACCTTCTGGTTAATCACCAGGGTCCATTAGGACCTCTGCATGAGTATTAACTTCTATGTGGGTTAATCTTCTGTTTCTGTTGCGATGTAGTAATATTCTCCTCGCTGTTTTTGTTCACGGTCCAATCTACTATCCTCTTTGTTCACACGTGGGCGTCCGGTAGCATAATCTCGTCGAAATGTAACCCCCATGTCTTTGAGAAATGTGTTCATTCCCATGCGTAAATCGACAGGGGCTTGACAAAGTCCTTCGGCGCCAGGTGTGCCTGAGAAAACTGAAATTGTATCCGCGAAAGCGCTAATTGAGACCATATCGTGCTCAACGATGAATGCCGCTTTTCCTTGCCCGTGTACAATCGACTGTATCACCTTGGCGACGGCTAATCGCTGTTCTACATCTAAGAATGCAGAGGGCTCATCTAAAAGAAAAAGCTCTGCAGGGCGCGCTAAACAGGCAGCGATGGCAACGCGTTGTAATTCTCCTCCGCTCAATTCCTTCAACGACCGTTCTTGAAGCTGTTCAAGAGCAAGTGGTCGAAGAACCTCTGATCGGAATACGCTCGTATGGACCAATGCTCCTCCAGCATTTTGGAGGGTTTCAAGTACATTATCATCAGTTTCAACGGTGAGATATTGCGGTTTGTAACTCACTTTCACATCGGTTTCAGGAAGTTTACCTTCATCTGGGTCCAAGTCTTTGGCAAGTAGACGCACAAAAGTGGTTTTCCCAATACCATTCGGACCCAAGACACCAATTACCTCTCCTTGATGGACTTGTCCTGGCATTACTTGGAGTGAAAAATCTTTGAAGTGTTTCACCATGGCATCATATTCAACTAGAACTGGAACCGTTGCCCAATATTCTGCAGTAGGTGGACGTGTTTCAAAGCGTATTTCCTCATCACGAAATCGGATGTTACTATCCGGAAGATACCCGTTAAGGTAGATATTGATTCCTTCTCGAACACCATGTGGATTGGAAACAATTCCATAGGCACCAGGTTCTCCGTAGAAAATGCACACGTAATCAGAGATGTAATCCGCAACAGCAAGGTCGTGGACTACGCTGATGACCATTTTGCCTTCACGGGCTAAACCACGAATAGCCCGGGCTGTTCGAACCCGTTGATACACATCAAGGTAAGATGTTGGTTCGTCGATGAGATACACATCGGCTGACCTAGCCATTACTGCAGCAATAGCTACGCGTTGAAGTTCACCTCCGCTGAGAACAGAGACATTCCGGTCAAGGACGCTTTGTAGTTCTAGCTGGGTTGTCAGTTTCTCAAGCTTCCCTTCTTCATCCGTGGACTCGAGAAGCTCTTTAACTGTGCCTTGATAAGCTTCGGGAATAGCGGTGACATTTTGTGGTTTATATGCAACAGTAAGTTCACCATTGGATGCCCGCTCAAAATACGGTTGTAATCCGGACCCACGATAGTGTCGAATTATCCCCGACCATTCAGGGGGGTTCTCGTAATCTCCAAGATTTGGCTGAAGCTGCAGAGCTAGTATCTTGAGAGCTGTAGATTTCCCAATACCATTTGCCCCGACCAGACCTGTTACTGCGCCTGGAGCTGGGATAGGAAGGCGAAATAACTTGAAGCTGTTGGGACCATATCGGTGAGAGGTATCAGACTCGAGTTCATCTGCGAGATTAATGATATGCAGAGCTCGAAAGGGGCATTTACGCGTACAAATGCCACAGCCAGTACAGAGTAATTCTACAATTCGAGGTTGACTTTCCTTCTTATTTTTATCAAAAATGACTACTTCGTCTCCCATGCGTTGCGGGGGGCAGAATCGTTGGCATTCCCGCGTACACTTTGCTGGGTTACAAGCACGCGGATCTAATACGGCGACACGCATCAGTAGAACACTCCGTGAGTTTCGATACGAAATGGTGCTTTTAGTGTTATGGGCGCACACTTGGAAAAAAGCTGCCTTACTGCGAACGCAGCCATTTGGCTCGGTTGTATAAGGCTGCCAAGGCAGTTGCTGCACGCTGAGGGGTAGAAAAGTTCGCTATGCCCGCTTGACGCAGCACAGGCAATCCATCGGCTACAATATCCTCCGCAAGCCAACATGTGACTAAAGGTTTGTTAGGGTGGTTTTGTTTTGCCTTCGCTACGCGTTCTGAAATCGCTTGTATCGAAGAAAACACAGTAGGAACACAGAGAACAAGACCCATATCGATACTGGATTCTGCAAGGAGAAGTTCGGTTGCCTGTTGATAAACATCAGGGCTGCCTTCGGGACCCAGATCAACAGGGTTGTCCATTGGACAGACCGGAGGCAGAAAGGTTTGAAAGTCCTGTACCAAGGATGCTGGAAATTTCAGCGTGGCTAGTCCAGCGCGTGCACATGCATCAACCGCTAACACCCCTGGTCCTCCGCTATTAGTCACGATTCCAACACGATTACCCTTGGGGAGCGGTTGCGAGGCAAAGACTGTACAGACATCAATGAACTCTTCAAGAGTTTTGGTTTGAGTAATCCCAACTTGTCGAAAAGCACCAGCATAAATAGCATGAGACCCCGCAAGGGTCCCTGTATGAGATTTTATGGCTTGNNNCTTGAGAACCCGCTGGTGTCTCACCGGGTTTTAACACAACAACGGGTTTAGTTGGCGTAATTTCTCGTGCTATTTCCAGAAAGGCCTTGGCATGCCTAATTCCTTCTATGTATCCCCCGATGATGCGGCTGGGTGTATGTGCCTGGAGGAACTGTAAAATTTCCTCTGGGCCCACATCAGCTGCATTTCCATAGCTAACGAACATGCTTAACCCCAACCCAACTGCTCGAGCTAAAGCAAGTACGACAGCACACATGGCTCCGCTTTGCGAGATGAAGGCAAGGTTACCAGGGTAAACCCGGTTTTCAAAGCTGGCATAAACGCATTCATGAGTTGTGGCGAACCCAGCACAATTGGGTCCAAGCATACGCATTCCAAATTGTTGAACGCGGTTTGCTAATTTCTGTTCCAACGCTTCATCACCAAGTTCAGAAAAACCCGAACTCATCACAATGATTGCCTTCACTCCGCTACGACCACAGGCATCAACAGCATCGATTACGCGGTCTTTGTGCAAGACAATAATCGCGAGGTCAACGCTCTGGGGGACCGCTTCAATAGATTGAAACGCACGACAATTCAGTACGGATTCGAATCGGGGATTTACAGGAAAAACTTCGCCAGGAAATCCTCCAGTTATGAGGCTACGAACTACTTGAAACCCGATTCGGCTCGGTTTATCCGATGCCCCAATAACGGCTATTGTCTTGGGACGAAACAGTGCATCCAAGGCTGACGGAGACACCAATCACACCACAGGCCAGAACATCCTCTAACAACGCTACTCAGTACAAATAACTCTGCAGTGCAATATGCATTGTTGCTTTAAGGCTTACTAGCCCTGCTCCTTCTTGTCGAACTCAGAAGGTTGAACTAATTTAAGTAATGATTTTAGCAATTTCGCGTTGGCGGGACCGAAGGGTTACTTCAGTAATTCCAAGAGCCGTAGCGACTGCTTGTTGTGAACGGGTTTCTCCTAGTTGTTTTGCTGCGAGGTAAATCGCAGCGGCCACATATCCCTTGGGATCCTTGCCCGACAATTGCAGTTTCTGAGAAGTAATGCCCAGGATCTCAATGGCCCGTTGCTCAACGGGAGCCGTGAGACCCAGGGCGTTGGCAAAGCGTGGGACAATGGATGAAAGGTTTTGACGCTTAGGTTTCAAATCGAGGGTTTTCACTAAGAGGACATAGCAGCGTTTAATGACTCTTTCTTCTTCAGTAGAAGTCTTAAGGACGCTATCCAGCGTGAGCGGAAAGCCACAGGTTTTGGCAGCGCCAAACACACATGCTGCCACCATGGCCTTGATGCTGTGACCACGGAGCAAATCGTGCTTGTAAGCTTTCCGATAATAAATGGCTGCGGTTTCACGGATGTGACCGGGAACACTGAGTTTTTCAGCCATTCGGCGAATTTCTGTAAACGCAATCGTAAAGTTTCGTCGACGCCAGGTCGATCGGGAGTTCCACCGCATGATGCGTTCTAACCGGCCAATCCCTTCAGGGGTGACACCGGAACCATTTATGCGTGTGGACACCTTGGTTGATAATCCAAAATCGGGGAGCATCTGTGAGAGCGGGAGTCCATTTGTATTCCGTTGCGCTTTTTCTTCAGGAGTAAATGCACGGACTCCAGCACGCGGATCAATCATCGATTCAGATAAAACCACGCCACAACTGGTACAAATCAACTCGCCCCGTTGAGGATCGTGTACAATATCCTGAGATCCACAATCAGAGCAACGGGTAACATCTGCATGCTTAGCTGCAGCTGCTTCATTGTTTGTGTACTCTACAGTCAAGAAGCCTTTAACCTCACTAGATAGGACCCGCTGCCAATTTTTTATAGCTCCGCACAAATAGCACTAAAAACATCAACTTTCACTTATAAACCCGCCAACTTTCTGGTAAACTGCCGTACCTGTCAGCAATTCATGAAAATGGATCCAGTGAAGGTCAGGAAATTGTTGAATGTGGAGGAATGTCGTTCCAAAATCTGTAAACGCCTTTTGAGGGAATACCAGCATGAAACGCTCCTATTGAATCTCGTAACTATTTTTCTACGGGAATCCGACCAACCTTCCATGGTGCGTCGGGAATGAGGTTTGTCGTATCTACTAAATGGTCCTTGTTCGCGCGCAACTGGGTTTCCTCATGGCGAAATTCTTGGTGGGGTGCAATGAGAACAATACAGTCAGCCTGAAGTGCGGTTTCAAATGTAGCAGGCGTGAATCCCATGGCGCGAATTTCCTGCTCGGAGAAATAAGGATCATGAGCGAGGATGGTTTTCGGATTGTACCGTTGTAGGTGTTTGAGAATTTTCAGGCTGGCGGCAAATCGGGTTTCTTTAACATCTGCCCGAAAGGATATTCCGAGTAAACTAATCGTTGACTCGCTTACTGATTTATTTTGGGCGTTAAGGCAGCGGAATATTAGTCCAACGGTATGTAAGGGCATGCTATCGTTGATATACCGGGCATCAAGGATGATGTTCGGGTCAACATCGTGTTCATATGCTTCGTTGATGAGGAACCAAGGATAAATTGGGATGCAATGGCCACCCACTCCTGCACTCGGTCGGTGAATATGACAATGTTCACTTGTCCCTTTGTTGGCTGCGGCAATAACTTCCCAGACATCGACGCCCAGAGGCTCACAGAGTTTGGCAAGAAAGTTAGCATACCCGATATTGACATCGCGATAGGTTCCCTCGGCAACTTTGACTAGTTCTGCCGTCAGGAGAGAAGAGGTCCGTACGACTTCGCCAAAGACTGCGTATATGCCTGCAGCGGCTTCGGTGCTGGCTTCATCAAGCCCTCCTACAACTTTGGGGAACTTGTAGAGATTCCTCGTTACACGACCAACCATGAGGCGTTCAGGGCTGTGAGCAAGACCAAAATCCTTCCCTCCCTTCAATCCACTAGCCTTCTCTAAGATGGGTTTAACTATGTGTTCGGTGGCGCCGGGAGGCATAGTAGTGGAGGTGATCACCAGGCTCCCTTTCTGCAGTCCCTTTCCCGCTACTTCGGAGGCTGTTTTAATTATTGAGTAATCTTCCTTGCCTGTTTCGTCAACTAACAAAGGAACGAGTAGAATAACAACATCTGCTTCCTTTGCCGCTGCGGTGCCATCCGTAGTGGCTCGAAACCTCTTTGCCTTGATGGCTTCGCGGAGCAGTTTTTCACTATCAGGTTCATCCACTAGCGGCGAGATGCCTTGGTTAATCTGGTCGACGATTTCTTGCTTTACTCGGACTCCTACAACCTTCGCGCCTTCCTTGGCAAGGGCTAATGCCATGGGGAGACCCATGCTTCCAATG
>SMTZ1_10006989_pt1 | contig 11353 bp, 8 predicted proteins | sample DeeMarSWOR136_30_FD_25667 | JGI IMG/M metagenome (IMG submission 25667)
TGTTTGATTCCATGGTTGTGGCCCCTTGTTCTGTGTCCACACTATCCAAGATTGCCACAGGTGTTGCAGATACATTGATTGCCCGCTGTGCTAGTGTGGCCTTAAAGGAGAAGAGGAAACTCATTCTCGTGGTGAGGGAAACTCCTCTGAGTTTGATCCACCTGCAGAATATGGCATCCTTATCCTCTCAGGGAGTGGTCATTCTCCCTCCAATACCTGCTTTCTACAGCATGCCGAAGTCAGTAGACGATGTGGTTGATTTTGTGGTGGGAAAGATCTTAGACCAACTGGGAATAGAACACAGCCTGTTCCAGCGATGGAACAGTACTCAGTTATCTGGATACATGAAAAAAGATGAACCCCTCTGAATGAAGATGTAATGAGAGGTAACCATTGTCTGAATCAAAATGAAGATGAAATTACTTTTGAAAAAGCAGCATTTCAGCAACTACGAGTGCAGAACAATTTCTAAAAAAGGTGTCTACCCTCCAGTGTACTCATGCTGGAGTCCCACCAGGGCTATGGACTGATAAAGAGACGTTAAATGATGCTATCAGAAGTCAGGCCAGAAGTATGGTCCCTTCATATGTGCTCTTTTCTCTAAAAGAACATGGGCAGATTCTCTCAGCATGCATAGTAACCTGGCCAGATACAATGAGAAATCCATTCTCAGCACACTTGACCCCACTGGATTACAGAAACCAGGTCATGGCAATTTTTGACAAAAAGTGTAGTAACGCCCTCTTTGTCCGGGGTACAGCACTCTCCCTTGTGGTTACCAATAGCAATACACCAGCCCAACACCTCTATACCTCTATTGGATTTCGCCTCGCATGAATGATAAGAACTTATACAGTATTTTAAAATATCTCTATTTCTAAATATTTATAGATAAAAACTAAATAATAAAAGAAAAATAGAGAATAATATTTATATCATAAAGTATTAATAGAATAAAAGCGTAGTATATGTAGGTTCGTTCCCATCGCAATCTTTATATAATTTGGAGCACACCTCATGTCATGAAAACTGCTCTCCTGATGGGTGTGCTGACAGCTCTCCTCGTGGTAACAGGTTATATCATCGGAATTGTATTCGGCATTGACCCTGTATTGACGGTGACAGTTGCCTTCGCTGCAGCTATGACCTTGAACTTTGTGTCATACTGGTATTCTGATAAAATCGTGCTCAAAATGTATGGTGCCGACATTGTGTCAGAGAATATTGCTCCTGAATTGTATTCCATGATTTCCCAGTTATCTGTGAAAGCGAACCTACCCATGCCAAAGATTGCTATCATCAACAATGAAACTCCCAACGCCTTTGCCACAGGCAGAAATCCTGAAAATGCAGTAGTAGCAGTAACCAGTGGCGCTCTCTCGTTGTTGAGGAGAGATGAACTGGCAGCAGTATTGGCTCATGAACTGGGCCACATCAAGAATCGAGACATGTTCATTTCCACTGTGGCCGCAGTGATTGCAGGCACTATTGGCTGGCTGGGGTTCATGGGAAGGTTCATGATATGGTCTCGGGGATCAAGAAGAGAGTCAGGATACACACAGTTGATAGGCCTTTTATTGCTGGCTGTCTTCATTCCTTTAGCAGCCATGCTGATTCGTCTGGCAGTTTCACGCACCCGTGAGTATGCAGCAGATTTAAGTGGAGCTGAAATTTGTGGTAAACCAGATGCTTTAGCAGATGCTTTAGTTCGTATAGAGGAATCTGTGAAACGCACTCCCATGAAACATGGCAGTCCTGCCACAGCCCACATGTTTATCATCAACCCGTTCAAAGCAGAAAGTTTGCTTCACTTACTGTCTACACACCCCTCAACTACCTCCCGGGTGCAGCGATTAAGAGAAATGGCACGCACTCCATACAGGTGATGGAGAAGGGGAGGGGCAAACCTTTATATTCTTCAAATGCTATTCTTTCTGCATGAAGGTGCCCCGCGGTAGCAAACTGGCATGGTATCGATTACCTGATATTCAGTTGGCGAAAATTGTGGAGAAGGCAACCCAGGAGAAGACAACAGGGTATATCAGACTCACTGCAGAAGAGAAAGATCTCATTGACTTCTACATATTCTTTTTGAAAGGAGAAATGGTAGGTGCATACTCAGAAACTCTTGAAAAACAGGTTTTTGGAGATACAGCCTATAATAATGCATTTTTTCCCTTTGATCGGGGGCTCATTGACCTGAGAGCTCTGGAGGAAGGAGTAATATCCCTCTTGATTGGAAACTATCCTGAGGCCAAGGTGAGTACGTCTGGAATTCCGGAAGTCCCTGAAAAAAAGGAAATTCCTGAAGATTTGAAGTTTCTGAGAATTGCTAACATGAAAGTTCCCTATGGAGTCCCGCTGGAATTTCAATTATCTGTGAATGTTACAGACTTCTGGGAGCTCTTGGAGGACATGGAGAGACGTTCTTTTTCAGGATACTTCAGAGTATTTGCAGAAGAAGATGAAAGTCCCAGAGATGGATGCATCTTCTTTTCGGAAGGGAAAGCCAGAGGTTCCATTTACGAATCAGGGTCTGAAGTAAAATATGGAGATGAAGCTCTATTCAAGGTTTTATTTACCTTTTCTTTGGAGAAAGGTGTGATCGATTTTCATGAACTGGAGTCTGCTCATTTGGATATGGTTTTGGAACATCCAACAGTGTCGCTATCGGGAACACCTCAGGAAGTCTTCCACCACATTGAGGAAGAGGAATTACAGGCAATAAAGAAAGCGCGTTCCTACTTTGGCATACCAGAAGGGGAACAAGTGGTTTCTTCCCAGGTGAGGGGATTGGCTGCATTTGAGATTTTGTTGAGAACACTCAAGGACAGAACCCTTGAAGGGTATGTTGTCCTATCTTCTCACGCAGGTGCAGGCATTCTCATCGTGCAGTCAGGACGTCCCAGTGCAGCGCTCTACCTGTCAGAGGGTGGAGAATTCACAGCAGGCCGTGCCCTGGAAGCATTTATGGATCAGATCCAGGAAGAAACCAGTGTTAAAATCTTTGCACTTTCACCCGAAGAAGTCCAGCAGGCACTGGGTCATGAAGAAGCGTCCATTAAATCTTCTGATTCAGTGAGTGAGGCCATCGTCCAGGAACTGGGAGAAGATTTCTTCGTAGAGATACGGGAAGCTCACAGGTTCAAAGAAGAATTTCGGAAAAAGAGGAAGAGACTGTAATAGGGAAAATCCTTAACAATCAGAAATTTTCTATCTGCACATCAGTACCACTTTCCACATTTTTTTTAACGCTGACAATAGATCAATGAATGAATCCCTCAATGAACCAGTACTATATCAATATTCTCAAGATTAAAAGCAGATCTTTGACTCCGAGCAAGCCAATACATTTTTTGCCATCTGTCACTGGTAAATGACGAATTTTGTTGTTTCGCATGATTCTGGCTGCATCTTCCAATTTTGCATCAGGAGAAATGCAGATAGGATTTTTCGTCATAATGTCTCCGACTTTTTCTGCACTTCTGAAGAACAAAGATTTGTATCCCAGCCCGCCAATACCTGTGTGGGGCATGGGGTTTGAGATCAGTTTCATCAAATCGCTCTCTGTCACTAACCCTACCACCTCCTCCTCTTTGTTGACCACTGTGAAGCACGTTTCTTCTTTCTTTTTCAACTCGTGCAGGAGATCTCGAATAGACATATCTTCCCGCACCGCATGGACCTGTCTCATAATATCTTTCACCCTCATCTTGGCAGGGAAAACAATCTCCCTGCGAGCTTCAGCTTTCTTCAAGCTTTTCATTTCTTCTAAAGCTTCATGGAGAAAACTCTTTTTTATGGCCATTATTCTGTGTACTTATTGAGATTTATAAGTGTTTCTCATCACCTTCCTCCAGCATTTCCCTCTTCTTCTTTGTGGGTTTCAAAAAAAATGTACAACCCTTTTTGCATTTCCAGAAATGGTTACGAACATCATGATTACCAGACCATCACAACAGATGGGTTCTGTCTGAGCAGTGTCATTGTTACACGTTCTTGACCCTGAAAAAGGGATTGAAAATGAGCGGGCAGCACAAAAAAACTTCAATAAATAGTCAGCTCCCCACGTCTTCAGCCTGTTTTCAGGCTTAGAACTTCACGAACGTGGCTTCTAATACCTCATCCAGCGCTTTCAGGTTTTCTTTTAGAGTCGTAATCTCAGTGTCTGCATTACACAAATCCAGCATTTTCACAGATGTGTAGAGGTTAGGTTCATCTTCTACCATTTCACCTTCAGCATAGATAATGTTTACATTGTGCTCTCCCAATAAGGTGTCTACTTTTGCCATAGCTCCCGGAATATTCTTCATCAAAAGGTTCATCTCCACGAGTTTGACTCCTGACGGAGCTAACCTGGTGATGACAGCTTCCCTGGTTCTCGTATCTGCTTCAATGAGGATGTATGCACCTGACTGGATTCTGAGTATCTCCGACAGTTCTTTTGGGAGATTTAGGGCTTCATCTTCAACCTTGACAATCCAGTAGTTTTTCATGGTAGTACCTCGCAGTTGAGATTCAGAACACATCTTATTAAACCTTTTGGCCCTGTAGGGTTTTCTCTATCTATCTAGTCACAGTCCTCTCCATGCCGACGATATACTGTACAAAAGCTCTGGAAGCTCAGGAGTATCCTCACTTTTCTCAGAATGAAAAAAGCGATTCATGAATTTCACGAAGTATGAAATCAACACATTTGCTGCAAAAGTTTCATTTTATCTACAAAAGATTCAGACGCATTGTTCTAATCGTCAATTTCTTTATATCTTCCCATCCACTATATAATTTTTTTCTAGAGTAATCCAAAAAGAAGGATATTTTTTTGGAAATTTCGCAATTAATCGCACAAATAAATAGGTAAGATTATGAATTTTTGAGAGATTATGAAAGAATTTTACTATTCAACCCGAAAGGCTTATATCTCTAAGATGAGAGTAGAGGATGATCAGTAAGACTGAGGAAATCTCTCAAGACGGAACGAAAGATTTATAAGTGTACGGTGGAAAGACGTAAGAAAAGGTGTAGAGATGGATAAAAGAGATCTCAAAATCTTGGAAAAACTGTATGAATATGGCCCAAAGAATCTGCCCCAGCTGGTGCGTTCTCTAGACATTCCTGAAAAGACTACCTACAGAAGAATTCGAAACATGGAACAGCGGGGTTATCTGATTGCAACGGTGAAGCCTAATTACAAAGCTTTGCGCATGCGTTACATCGTGGTCTTCTCAGAAGCTTTATCTCACAAGGCTAAAGACATGTTCTGCTCTCCCGATGTCAAGGGAGTGTCGAACTGCATCGGTTACATGAATGGTTACTGCACCACCCATGCGGTTGCAGAAAAGAACGTGGACGATTTCAAGAGATATGTGGAGTATTTGCGAGGTGAAGACATAATCTCCAAGTATCGTATGTATGAAACAGTGGGGTTCCATCAGATCCCGGTGCGTGCAGAGCCCTATCTTGAGAGAAACCCTTTCGATTGGGATACCTGGATTGGTTCAGTAGAGGAAGGAGAACCAGAGGAAGAGAGGAAGAGAAAGAGGAAGACAAAATTCGACAAACTCGATCTTTTCATGCTGAAGGAACTGGAGCTGAATCCCCGTCAGGAATGGGTGGAAATTGCTGAAAAATGGAAGAAGGTCACAGACGATGAGCTTTCCATAGACTCCTTGTCGAAGAAAATCGGTTGGCGGTTCTCAAATCGTCATCAGAACCTTATTGAAACATTTTTCGTGGCTGCATCCAAGATGCGCGGGGAGCGGCTGTTTGATTTGACAAACCTGTTCTACGTGACTCTGCACGCCAAGAATGAAAACTATGCCTACGGAATCGGCCAGGCACTCAATGGTCTTTCTGATTTACCAGCCTTCGCCTATTGGTCAAAGGTTGAGGGAATCCCTTCAGTGATTGTCAAGTTCCAGATGTACAAGGAAGACTGTTTTGACTTCTTTGAGGCTTTACTACGGCTACAGGATTCAGGTGTATTAACGGGAGCAGAAACTTACATGCTCTCCAGGCAGAAGGCACTCTCGAGGACGATTCCGCTGGAGTTATTCGAAAGCGGAGACTGGAAGAAGATCAACTTCGAAGACTACAAGGGGGGTGAAAAGTGTGAAGAAGTCTTCAGCAAATCTAGTAGCACTGGGAGGTCTGGTCAGCCCTGAGCAAGCAGACCTTTCCGGAGACTGCAACCCTGGGGTCAGATGTAGGTCATCGACGAAACCTGCAGGAAATCATCCGGACTAACCTAGGGTGCAACAGGTATTTTCTTTCTTTTTTCTTTCTTTTCACATTTCCTTTTTCCAAAATCTCTTCTTTCTTTGTACCTTTCTTCTAAAACGTGCAGAGAGTATACTCCAAAGAGAGGAAGTGCAATGTGCGACTTCCAGACCTGTCTTCTTCTGCAGCCAGATCACAGATTGCGTGTTGACCGAAAAGTTTATATATACCTAAAGTTAACTTAACAATAAGTAAAGGTAAGAAAGAGGTGATAAAATGGTATGGGATATCTTTGATGAGATACGAAAGATGCAAGAAGAAATGGACAGAGTATTTGATGACTTCTTCACACACTCCCCCTATAAACAGGTGGGGCCAGGCAGAGCGCTGAAAGGAGTTGAACATGGACGACAGATGCCAGCCCTGAGGAAGGCCTTTGTAGATGTCCAGGAAACTGATAAGGAGATCATTATTACAGCAGAACTGCCAGGAATGAATAAGGAAGATATTGAACTGAACGTCACATCTGATACAGCAGAAATCAGAACTGAAAAGAAAGAAGAGCGTACAGAGGAAAAAGAAGGTTACAGAGCATACGGTAGAAAGTATGCTGGCTTTTACAGAAGTGTTCCTCTTCCTGTAACTGTTCAGCCTGATGGTGCAAAGGCGAGCTACAAGAATGGTGTCTTAGAGGTTATCCTGCCCAAGAAAGAAGTCTCCAAATCACGCAGACTCTCAATTGATTAACATATTCCTCTTTCTTTTTTGAGGTGTAAAAATGGATGAAGAAGTTGTGTTAACTGTTGCAGATGCAGAAAAAATGGATGTTGGCAGACATGTAATCCGGTTAAGCTCTTCCATTATGGCCAAACTCGGATTGGAGGCTGGAGATGTGGTAGAGCTTTCAAGTACTCGTAGTGTCCCTGCTTTAGTCTGGAGGGGCAGATATGAGGACGAGGGGTTAGATGTTGTCAGAATGGATTCTATTTTGAGAAGGAACGCAGGAGTCTCTCTGGGAGACAAGATAAGAGTGAGAAAAATTGAATCACAAAAAGCCCGAATGCTGCATCTGGCTCCAGCAGAACATGAAATCACAATTCGCGGTGATATATCATCTTATTTCAGGGAGAAGCTCCTTGGAAAACCAGTAATCCAGAACAATGTCGTCCTGTTTGAGGTCTTTAACAATGTATTTCCTTTTGTGGTTACCAAGACTGATCCAAAAGGTGTAGCCATTGTCACAGTTGGAACACAGATCGAGGTGTCAACAAAACCAGTACGCATTTCTGAAATCTCCCGTATCCCTGAGGTCACCTATGAGGATATTGGTGGACTAGAAGAAGAGATCAGAAAGATCAGAGAGATGATAGAAATCCCCATGAAACATCCGGAAGTCTTTGAGCGGTTGGGCATTATTCCTCCCAAAGGTGTTTTGTTATACGGTCCTCCCGGGTGTGGGAAAACTTTGTTAGCAAAAGCTTTGGCTAACGAGATCAATGCTCACTTTTCTGTCATCAATGGCCCTGAGATCATGAGTAAGTACTACGGTCAATCAGAAGAAAATTTAAGGAATGTCTTTGAGGAGGCAGAAAAGAATGCACCTGCTCTCATCTTCATCGATGAGGTGGATGCTATTGCTCCCAAGCGAGAGAACGTCACCGGTGAAGTGGAGAGAAGAGTGGTTTCCCAGTTGTTGACCTTGATGGATGGGCTGGAAACCCGGGGGAAAGTGGTGGTGATTGCAGCCACCAACATACCCAATGCTATTGACCCTGCTTTGAGAAGACCGGGGAGGTTCGACAGAGAAATCGAGATTGGTGTGCCTGACCTTGACGGGAGAAAAGAGATCTTGCTGATCCATACCAGGGGAATGTCTCTGACTAAGGAGGTTGATCTAGACCAGATTGCAGGAATGACCCACGGGTATGTGGGAGCAGATATTGCAGCTTTAGCAAAAGAAGCTGCTATGAAAACACTGCGGAGAGTCATTCCCAAAATAACTGGAGAAGATGTGGACATATCTCAGGAGGTTTTAGATCAACTCGTGGTTTCCATGGATGATTTTTTGCAGGCGTACCAGGAGATAGAACCTTCAGGCATGAGAGAAGCCTTTGTAGAAGTGCCAGATGTGAAATGGGAAGACATTGGTGGACTAGAACAGGTGAAGCAAGAACTGAGAGAAGCAGTAGAACTCCCCCTGAGAACCCCCCAGGTGTTCCGGAACATGGGCATTGAAGCACCAAGAGGAATCCTTTTGTACGGACCTCCCGGGTGTGGAAAAACGTTGTTAGCAAAGGCTGTGGCTACTGAAAGCGAAGCCAACTTCATAGCAGTACGGGGGCCTGAGCTGCTCTCCAAGTGGGTGGGTGAATCAGAAGAAGGAGTACGGCGCGTCTTCAGAAGAGCCCGGCAGGTAGCTCCCTGTATTGTCTTCTTCGATGAGATCGATGCTATTGCAGGAACGAGAGGAGAAGAAGTGGGAACAAAAGTCACAGAGAGAGTGGTCAACCAGATCCTCACTGAGATCGACGGTATTGAAAAGCTGGAGAGAGTGACTATTATTGCAGCCACCAACAGACCTGACCTGTTAGATTCTGCACTTTTGAGACCAGGACGGTTTGACTCACTGATTGAAATTCCAATGCCTGATGAAGCAGCACGCCTTGCTATTTTCCAGGTGCACACGAGAGACATGCCAATAAAGGGAGTAGACCTCAAGGATTTAGCCAGGAGAACAGACATGTTTTCAGGAGCAGATATTGTAGCTCTGTGCAGAGAAGCGGGAATGTTTGCTATCAGAGAGAACATTGATGCACAAACAGTGGAACAGAAGCACTTTGATAAAGCTTTCGATAAGCTGACGAAAACCAAATCTACAGAACAAGAAACATTCTCAATTGTAAGGTAGATCAGTTTCTGAATTTTTTCCATTTTCTATTTTATTGCTATTTTCTATTTTTAAATTCACCTGAATTCCATCTATTTATGACAACAAGTTCACATTCTAGAGAACTTTTTCTTTTTTTTATGCCTACATGCAAACATTTTGCTGATAGAAAGATTCATATAATTACTCTCTTTATAAATTGTCGAATTTTCTCTCCAGATTGTAAATTTTATGACAAGAAATTGAACCCTTTTGTTGATTGCGATTATCTCCAGAATAGCTTAAATGCTATCTTTATGTCTTACAAACATGTACTTTTCATTGTTGAAAGCCATTATTTTAAAACCAGTTAAAGGGAAGTATTGCCATTAAATCAGGAATATAGTTAGGAAATTTATTTTCCTCCCTTTTTTTGTCAGAACACGGGGTGGAAGAAAAACTGACACATTATGAAATAACTGCATGGTGATGCAAAGGTTTATATAGGACTACACGAATCCTTAAGATGGAGGAAAGGATGAGAAAAGACTGCTGTGTCTATCTAACTGGAGGGTGTTGCCGGTAGCTACGGCAAGAGAGCGAGCAACCTCGTAGGTAGAACACGTTAATCCATAAAAGCAGTAACTGTCCTTCCTCCTCCTGGTATAGGAGGTGGAAAGATGAATGAAAAACTGCTAAGAACCCTAAAAAAGATCGCAGGAGACGATAGTGCATTAGAGCACTCTGAGAAAGTGCAGGAAAGAGTGTTATTTGGGATTTTGAAGAGAAACAGTAATACGCAGTTTGCAAAAGACTATTCTTTAGACAGTGTCAACAGCGTGGACGTATATACAGATCAGGTACCCATAGGAAAGTACGACGATTTCAAGCCCTACATCCATGAGATGAAGTTGAAAACTCCCCGTGTTCTTCTGGCAGAAGATTTTCCACGGTGGGCCCAGACCAGCGGAACTCTCTCCACGCCCAAGTTGTACCCTTTTCCTGCAGAAATGGCAGAGTATTTTGGTCAAACATTGGCCAAAATCATTTTAAGCTGCATAGAAGAAGAACCTGAACGAGAGAAGATTTTGCTGGGGAAGATGTTCATGGTGGTAGCTGATGTGGTCACCAAGTACATTGCAGGAAAACCAGTAGGATACATCTCAGGCATGGTATCCCATGATGTCCAGCACATCGAAGGCATGGATTCTATGTTCACTCCTCCCTGTGAAATTTTAGCCATGGGGAGCTGGGAAGCTCGCTGGCTTGAGATGGCCCGCTGTGCTTCACGCCAAAATGTCACGATGGCGTGTTCCACACCACCTATTCTCCTCTCGTATTTGAAGAGGGTCACCAATGAATACAGTTCAGTGTTGGATATTCCCGAAGACATCACCAAGATCTGGCCAAACATGGTACTGATTACAGGAGCTGGCGTAAAAATGTCCTTGTACGAGAAGCAGTATCAGAACATGCTGGGAGATCAGGTGTGCTGCAGAGAATTCTACTGTGCTACAGAAGGCTTTTTTGCCTATCAAAAAGATGGAAATGAAGGGCTAGTTCCCATTCTAGATCACATCTTTTACGAGTTTATACCTTTAAAAGAGTGGAACCAGTGTATACAGCAAGGAGAAGACTACAGAACGTACGAATTCACTGTGCTGCCCTATGCACAGGTGGAATGCAACAGAGACTATGTCATTGTGATAACTACACCCACAGGGTTGTACAGGTATGTCATTGGCGACATAATCAGGTTTGTACAGCCAGATAGAATCGCCTGGGTGGGCAGAATTGGCTGGGAGAGCAGTGTAGCAGGGGAGAAGTTAAACGAAATGCACATGTCCATGCTGAGGCAGTCTGTGGAATCTACTCTGGGAGTAGAAATTACCAACCAGATGGCAGCAGTAAAGGAGGACCCGCTCCGGTACGTTTTTGCATTCGAGTTCGAGGAGAATATAGAGCTGGACGAGATTATCACTGCAGTGGACAAATCCATCCGTGAAACAAACCCAATTTACGATCGTTTAAGAAAAATGAACATACTCAAGCGGCCTGACATTGTAGCACTGCAGACAGGTGCTTTTGATCGCTATTTCCGGTGGAAACAGGAACAGACAGGATCTTTAGGACAGGTCAAACCGCCTGTGTTTGCCAGTGCAGAACTGATAGAAGAACTGACAAAAACCTAGGTAAGAGGGATTGCATGACACAGTTTCTCCTCATGAGTGCACATAGGTGGGACCCACCATCACCCCCCGTCGCTTT
>SMTZ1_10021895_pt1 | contig 11350 bp, 11 predicted proteins | sample DeeMarSWOR136_30_FD_25667 | JGI IMG/M metagenome (IMG submission 25667)
CGCTCTGGACCCCTGCTTTCGCAGGGGTGACATCATGGGTGTTTGCTTTCCGAAATAGATACTAAATAGGTTGTATCGCCGGGCTTGTAATGAAGACGAAGGTGATGTTTCTACCTGGGCGAAGATTTTGCGAAGGAGTTGAAAAATGTATAAGAGATTTGTGTTTAGAGTGCTGGTCGTTGTTTGTTTTGGTGGGGTTGTGTTCAGCGCCGAGGAGGGCATTGAGGCAAAGGAATTGGTATCGAATCCCACGTTTAAGGCGGCGGAGAATGAAAAGTTGCCGGCTGGCTGGTCTGTATGGAAGCCTGTGTGGGACAAGGCGGCGTGTCGATTCAAAAGTGTTCCTGGTCGAGGCAAAAGATCCTTACGCAGTCGGTGGGATTGTTCAGGAAATCAAAGACATCAAGCCCGGGCAAGCTTATGCGGTTAAAGCAGTTTGTCGATTGCGCAATATTCCTACCCCTTACCAGTCGACATTGGCGCGTATAAGCTGGACACGTAACGGTAAGCTGCTTCACCCGGCTGGGATGCTTGTGCGAGAGACAATTCTAAGGGATGGCCTGGCGCAATTCGATGATGTGCTGATAGCACCTGAGGCGGCTGATAGTGCACGATTGTCACTGGAGGTTAAATGGCCGCGGGGTGGTTCGGTGATTTGGAAGCAGGCGAGTTTACAGGCAACGTCCCGGCCGGAGCCGCGGAAGGTCAAGGTTGGGACTGTGTATCTGCGACCCAGAAACAGCACACCGGAGAATAACCTGAAGCTCTGGTGCGAGCAGATTGATACGGCAGGTAAGCTTGGGCTGGATATTGTGTGCCTTGGTGAGACGATGACTATGGTTGGAACTGGCAGTTCTGTGAAAGACTGTGCCGAGCCGATGCCTGGGCCGGCCACAAGGCAATTAGCTGACGCTGCGCGGAGGAATCGCATTTGGGTGGTTGCAGGTCTTACTGAGCAAGTCGGCGATGTTGTTTATAATACTGCCGTGCTTCTGGACCGTGGAGGACGGATTGCCGGCAAGTACCGGAAGGTTCATCTGCCCCGTGAGGAATGGAAGAATGGTATCAGGCCGGGTGATGCGTATCCTGTTTTTGAAACGGATTTCGGAAAGATAGCGATTCAGATATGTTACGATTGGTTCTTTCCGGAGCCGGCACAAATTTTTGCCCTCAAAGGAGCAGAGATTATCTTTGCGCCGACATGGGGCAATACACTGCCCGATGAGGCCGGTCGGGTGAACGGCGAGTCGGTATTCCGGGTTCGGGCCCGTGATAATGGCCTGTATATGGTTCCATCGGTGTATAGTGGTAATAGTCTCGTGATTGACCCGATGGGAAGAATATTAGCTTGCAGCGGGGGTAAAGAAGGCATCTTCTGGACAGAGATTGACCTCAACGCGCGAGAAAGTCTCGAATGGGTCGGTTACTGGCGTTCGATCGGGCCGCGTCACCGCATGATAGAAAGTTATGGCCCTTTGCTAAATGCACCGAAGAAGTCATCGTACTGATTTGTGGCTTGTCGCTCCTAAAGAAAATAAACGGTTTTCGTATTGTGAGGGTTGAGATTGCCACAGTCGCCTGCGGCTCCTTCGCAATGACATTTGAGGCGCTCGCGATGATGAAAAAGATGTATGAGGATGACTATATCTTTCTTACGGCGAGGGTGTAAATCGGTCTTTGGTCTTTGAAGTATTTGCGTTCGAAGTTTGTGCCGACCCATTCGCTGGCTTCTGCGCCGGCAGGGGGGAGAAAGTCAATTTGTTCAAGCCGAGGGCAGGCACATTGGCCTGCCCCTACTGTGGGTTCCCGCCTTGCGGGGTTCCTCACGACTTGCTGTATCTGCTTAAAATACTCTGCGTGGTCGGTGGCGATTTTTAACTGTCCGCCCATTCTTAAACAGCGAATCAGATGCTCCAAATTAGCAGGGCAGATGAAGCGTCTTTTATGATGTCGTTTTTTCGGCCAGGGGTCGGGAAAATAGATTGCGGATTATCCGCACGTTTGTCAGGCCCCATCGCCCGATGCGGTCAACTGCGTAGCGGTAGTATTTGCGGGCCCATTCAATGCCGAGGAAATTGTCACCCGGCTGGGCCCCGGCCTGGTTGAGCAGGAATGTCCCCTTGCCGGAGCCGATTTCGATGTGGACCGGACCGGCACGTCCGAAAATCCGGACAAAATCGATTTTGCCGTCCAAATCTTCGGGATTTAGTGAGACCGAAGGATATTCCTTTAAGGTTCGCGCCATTCGTTAAATCAAGTCCAAAAAACACACGTTAAAACAATAAAAAGCAAACAGAGCCTGTATTATACAAGACAACAGCCGTTTGGGCGAAGATTGAAATTGCTTTTAGGGCTTTGCCGTGATTAAAGTGGATGCACGGAGTGTTCGATAAGAATCTGTGAACCTGATTGTTGGCTGATGCGTACTAATTATAGGACGTAATTGCAGAGGCCAAGATAAGGAAGTCTGAAAATGATTCTACAATTGGTCAGAGCACGGCGTAAGCAGATTTTAGTAGATATTGATACCCAAAAGGACTATCTTTTGGCGGGGGGAAAGGCGTGCATAGGGAATCACAGAAGGGTGTTAGCACATATCCGCAGGGTGATGGCCTGGGCGAGACATAGAAATGTCCCGGTAATCTCGACCGCCGAGGTTCACCACAATAATAACGGTGAAGTTCAAGGTCGCTATTGCCTTGACGGTACTGACGGGCAAACAGCGGACGGCAATACTGATTTACCCAGAGATATGCTTCGAAGGTACAGGCAGGTCATCCTTCACAAGCGGTGCATTGACCCCTTTGATGAGCCCCGGATTGACAGGCTGCTGAGCGAAGTGAAAGCCAATGAATTTATTCTGATCGGTATCAGTCTCGAAGGTGCCGTTGAGGCAACGGCATTGGGACTACTGCAGAGAGGCAAAAAAGTCACCGTTGTAATTGATGCGGTGGGTTCACATAATAAAAGAGAGGCCAAGCTGGCACTTCGAAAGATGGAGACTAAAGGAGCGAAGCTGATCGAGACCAAGAAACTCGCAGGAATATCACATCTAAAGCATGTTGGCGTATGTGATTGTGAGAGCTGCCGGGGTCAGAGACGCAAAGCGCCTATTGGGAACACAGAAAAAAAGAGCACCTGACCTTTTACATTGAGCCTTCGGCTGATTCGATTACAGGTTTTAAGACCACCTCATCATCCATTTAACTGTAGTTAAATAGTAAATCGAGAATAGACAATCGTAAATTAAAATGTTCCCTTTCTTTTTCCTCCTTGAGAAGGTCTTGGCTCGTTTGAGATGCCTTCTTACTATCTATAGGATTCGGGTAGATATTCCTTGAGTTCAACCCAGTAGATATCCGATATGGATATATTTTGACGCCAGCCGTTGCTGCGGTTGAAGAACAGATACTTCTTGTCCGGTGAGATTCTGGGGCCGTGCTCGATATAGGCAGTATTAATCCGAGGCCCCAGATTTCGAGGTTTGGACCAGGTTCCATCCGGTAAACGCAGGGTTAGGTACAGGTCCCGGTGCCCATAACCTCCCGGCTCATCCTTGGCGGTGAATACCATAAATGACTCATCCGGGGCAATGCCCGGATTCTTATTTCCCCCTTGCGTTTGGAACCGAAGTAGATACTGTTATTCGCTGTTAAAGAGCATGTCAATTCAATGGCAGGAGAACTGAGTGGCGGTCCGAGTCTCTGCGGCTTGGACCATCCACGGGCAGTTCGGTTGCAGCGAAACAGATCGTAGTGTTTGATCCACGGATGCCTGTCGCCGATAGTAAAGAAAATACTATTGGCATCCGGAGACAGACAGGGCGCCCACATACTCGTTGGAATACTTTTTATACGCTCAGGAGCTGTCCAGCCCTGGTCCGTGTTTTCTGTGATGAAAACACCTCTGAACCTCTGCCTCGGGCAAAGCAAAAGGTATTGCCATCAGCCGAGAAGCTCGCCCAGGCTTCCAACTGGTGTGGCCGTGTATCACAGATCAGTCCGGGGGCAAAGACCTGAGCGATAGGGCCAGGCGGAGTCTGTCCCAGGTAAGGTCCCACGGCAAACGGCTTTCCGAACACTGGGATAGAACCTACTCCCCAAAAAGCCACGAGACAAAGTATTTGATTCATTGTCTGTTTCATAACAGGTCTCCTTTTCACTCGCCTGATATTCCTTCAGGCTATCTATAGGATTCGGGGAGATATTCCTTGAGTTCGACCCAGTAGATGTCAGACGTGTCGCGATACGAATTCTCCCACCACCCGTTAGCGCGGGTGAAGAACATGTATTTCTTGTCCGGTGAGATACTAGGTGCTGATTCATGATACCCGGAGTTGATTCGAGGACCCATATTCCGGGGTTTGGTCCAGGTACCATCCGGCCGTCGCAGGGTCAGATACAGGTCCGTTTCCGTTCCGCGTTGTGCTCCCGGTCGAATGGAGTAGAATACTATAAAGGACTTATCCGGGGCAATTCCCGGGTGGCGGCCTGTAAGGTTGCCCTCTACATCCACACGGAAATTTATAGCCCGAAGCCAGGTGTTATCCACAAAGGGGGCAACCCAAAAACCGCCTCGTTCGTATGGTCCCTTGAGACCCCAAAAGTAGATACTGTTATCCGCTGCCACAGAGAATCCACCAAACGCTCCCGAGTCGCTGAAGGGTGGTCCTAACTCATGCGGCAAAGACCATCCCTGGGACGTGCGCGTGCAGCGATGAAGACTGTAGCGTTTGGACGGATCGTAGCTGTACATGAAGAAGACACTATTGGCATCCGGAGATAGACAGCAAACCCCCGCCTTGTATGGAATACTTTTTATACGCTTAGGCATTGTCCAGCCCTGGTTTGTGTTTTCAGTGATATAAACATACCCAAAACGGCTAAAACAAAAGGTGTTTCCATCCACCGAGAAGGTCCCCCAGGCTTCCCCCTGGTGTGGCCGCAATCCGGGTGCAAAGACCTGAGCCGTAGATCCGGGCGGAGTCTGTCCCAAGTAGGGCCCCTTGGCAAACGGTTCTGCAAATACGGTACTGTTCCCCCACAAAGCAATAGCCAAAATCCAAAATTCAGGATATTCTCTTTGCTTATCTTTCATATCGTATCCTTTCACATATTTTGCAACGCAGTTCTGCCGACACATAGACAAAAATAAGGCCTGTTTTTACCTTAAGCGGTATGCATATAGGAACTCACCATGGCGGATATAGAGCCTGCCGCCGCAGACCACGGGATGAGCCCAACTTTTTCCTATTCCGCCTTTTGGAAGCGTGAAATGACTAACCAGCTTGTGTCCGGCAGGAGTAGGTTGAACAAGACCCATAACGCCGTCTTCACTCAATGCGTAGAGCATTCCATCGGCGTATGTGAGCGACACGTCTACGCACTTATCCATATAGTGCGCCCGGCCGGTTTTCCAGTCCAGACAGACCAATGAACGGTTGCGGACGACGCCCGCGCCGTGAAGATCTTCATTGACCAAGATGACTCCACCGTGATGGTTTTCGAGTTGCTTTGTGCGCCATATTTCTTTGAGTGAGACCTTGCCGTCTTTGACATTGACCTTCCATTTGACGGAGCCCACCACGGTACTTATAAAGACCTCACCATCGTGGAAGATGGGCGTCATTATGTTCTCGTCATAATACGTTTCGTGTTTTGTGCGCCATAGCAATTCGCCGGTGTCGGCGTTCACGCCGATCATACTCTTGAGAGTCAGTGTTGTTATAATTCGCAGCCCTTCATGCTCAAACAAAGCCGGAGAGGCATAGCCGGCCAATTCTCCTGTGCTGGGTGCTTTCCAGACAACCGTACCATTTGTTTTATCAAGAGCGACCATACAGGTTTGTAGACCACCAAGACATGAAATCAGGTGATCACCATCAACCAACAAGGATTCAGATAGAGCCCATCGGGGAACCTTGCTTTTGAATTTCTCAATAATGTTGAACTGCCATATTATGTCTCCGGTTTTTGCATTCAGGCAGACAAGACTTCCATGAGGACTTTGATGATACAGCCTGTTTCCATCGATGGTTGGAGTTCCACGGGAACCGGGATAGGCTCCAGTCCATGACTTGCCATTTTTAACCTTCCATAGAACTTTACCATCTAAGTTTAATGCTATAACCACTGTATTGTTTCCGATACTACTGGCTGTGTAAATCATTCCATCGGCAATGGATATGCTGGAATATCCATGTCCCAGCCCCCTTGTCGTCCATATTAGAGTAGGGCCATTCACGGGCCACTTCTTCAAGAGTCCTTTTTCAGTAGAGATATTATCTCGATTCGGCCCGTGAAATTGGGGCCAGAAAGAGTTTGGGTCTACAGCGTAAGTTATGGTTGTCAAGAAAACACTAAGGATAAATATGAGAGAGTTTATTCGCCTTTTTATAGTTTCTGATTTGAACATCTGACTCTTTATCCGCATCATAACAGATTTCCTTTTCATAGGGCCCCTTTGCCCGTCTGCTATGCCTTGATGGAACCAATCCCTAAAAAGGCTGCGAGCCAAATGATGTTCTTCGTTATCTGCTTCATAACATATCTGCTAATGGATACTCAAACATACCTCGTGGATACTCACACTGTGCTTGGCATCTCCTGTTACGGTTAATAGTACATAGCGAACGTCCGTGGCTGGAAATGTGTCCTGTAACGGATTCATTAGGCTCGCGGGCGTTATGTTGGTGCTGTTGTCAACCAGGAGCTGGTAAGGATCGTCGAGGGTTGCCTTGGCTTCAATGATAAATTGACAGGACTCGGCCCCTTCACAGAACAGTGCTGTTTGATCGACCGGATACGCATGGCCCAGGTCGATTTCGATCAACTGGGGATAGGTCTGAACCTGCCATGCGGTATCCAGTTTCCCATCCAATGCGGCACCTGCGGGATTGTCTTGGATTTCATCTGAGCACACAAGGGTTTTACCCAAGGCGATATTACCCCCTGGCTTGACAATCTCCAGTGTGTCCATATAGAGACCTTGTTGGATTGTGTCAGCCTCCGGAATGATCATGAATGTATTAGCACCTAACCGTAAATTCAGATCATAACGGACAACAGACCAGGCATGCTGATCCCCGGTGGGGGCCAATTCAATAGTGATTTTTTTTCTACCTCCACCTTGGTCGTTGAGTATCGGTACAGCAAAAACGGATTCCGGATTGAGATTCATATATCGCATATAAGCGGTCCTGATCCCGGCTTTCGTGACCTCGGTTTCCCACTCTACCGAGCAGTCATCACCAGAGAGGTGAATATAACCCTGTCCTGAATAGTAGGGTTGAGTGGTCTCTATCGAAGCCCCCTGGAAATCAGCACTTTCTGCTTCCAGGTATTGCGAGGCGGCGATCGTCAACGAGTTTTGTACTTTAAAAATATTCGTTGAGTCACCGGTACCCTGGAGACCCGATATGGCATAGTCACCATGGAGACTATCAGCCCCGGCTCTCGCACCACAGTAGCCCTCAGGGGAACCGAAAATCGACACCAGGTCCCCGGATTGCGAGTAACGCCGTAAAAAGGTCTGACAACTCGTCCCCCCGGACGGTCCCCCTTGACATCCAACGCAAACCATATCGTGTGATCCATCCAGAGACAGAGCAATGGACTTTGTATTAGACCAACCGTTGTCCTGAAAACGACGCGACCAACCCTCCTGGCCCTTGAGGTTGTATTGAATGACCGTTGAGCGCCAACCGCTTTCCCTTCCGACCAGGTATACGTGCCCAAGGTCATCGGCACAGGCATTCATAAGACGTTCAAATTGATGCTCCAGAGGACACGTTTCAAGGAGGACACCATTGGCGTCAAAGGTGGCGACGTATCCAGGCTTGCCCACCAGAGCGACGGTTCCGTTGGGATCCACGCCCACACCCAGTCCGGTGTTCGCATAAGACTCACTGACTTGATTGAACCAGACCAGTTCGCCGGTTGAATCAAACTTGGCCACAAAGGGACATTCACTCATATACTCCTCTGTGGCGACGTTGCGGCCATCGCTCACATCGCTGACTATGCGGCAGGTCGTATTCCCGGCCACATAGCAGTTGCCGTTCCGATCCAGCTGGACCCCGCAGGCACCGTCAGACTGTGCACTTCCGAACTGTCGAATCCACACACAGGTACCCTCAGAAGAGATCTTGGCCACAAAGGCATCATGTTGCGTATCTCCGGTATCTTCGAGCAGGTTCGGAGCGAGTGAGCCGTTGGTTTGGCCGCCCACGAAACAGTTGCCTTCAGCATCGACCGTTAGACAGGAACCGTAATCAAAATCCTCGGTTCCCAATGGGTATATCCACATCAGGTCACCGTCCGGGTTGTATTTACTCAGGTAGGCATCTCTTTTTCCGAGATTTGGATATTCCGGGCCAAAATTTTCGGATGTATCGCCTGTGACGAAGGTACACCCGGAAACATCCCCAACCACAGCAGCAATAGTTGCACTCTGTAAGGACACCTTTTTCATCCAGGCCATTTCTAACTCCTCAGTGGCCTTAACGCACGTGCACAAGAACACCAAACAGCACACTAAAGCCAGCCGCCCTTCTTTTTTCATAGTCATGATTCTATCTCCTAATAAAATGGAATAAAATGAGTTGTTTTTTTGCCTCATACATAATCTCCCTTCACCAGGGGTAAACATCTGGGCTCTAATATGATCATCCCGCAAAAAAAGATTTGTTTCAGAAGAAAACTAAGCGAAATGAATAAAAATGTAAGATTCAATCAGCCACTGATTCAGTGACCCAAGGCGCTACAATCCGAATATATTTCCTTAAAATATTGAAACAAATCACACGATAATGGGATTATTACTATACTATGAGAGAGCTTCTAAAATGTGCTTGGCAGGAACTGAAACGTCGCAAGATACGCACCTGTACCACTCTGCTGGGCTATGCCTTGGCCGTTTTTGTCGGCGTGTTGTTAACGCATGCGCTGATTTGGACCCACCAGGCCGGTGATACGATCCTCAATCACACTGGTACACACTTTATCGCCTTTATTCCCACGGAACAGTCACTCTGTCCCCCCTGTGCGGCCCAATGGCTCAAAGAGCATGCTGCCGAGGGATTCACCGCCCTGGGGGTATCCACCAGCCTGATCCCCGCGGATTTTATCCCAAAGGTCATGGCCTTGAAGACCGTCGCGGAAGCCGCCGGCTATTTGCAGTACCGTTTACGAGACCCAAAGGACGATCACTTGCTCACAATAGGGGGTATGGATCCTAATAACCGTATCGTACTGGGCACTACTTGCTGTGCTGCCGGAGATATTGTGGAAGGGGAGTTTTTACCGGCCGACTGCAACAACGGTGTGATGCTGGAGCAGGCCTATGCCAAGATCAGAGGCCTGCATGCCGGTAGTCAGTTTGAGTTACTGGGTGAATCTTTTTCCGTGGTAGGTGTTGTTAATCCCGGTATACGTCCGGCCAAGGTCGATATCTACATGCACCATAGGGATGCTTCCCGTTTGGTTCGCAAACGCATGCAACAATCCGGCCCGGATACACTCTACAACGTGATCCTGGTAGAGGTGAGTAGCTCGGACGTACAAGAGGATGCCATGCGTGCTATCAAACTGCTCTGGGGGGATCTGATTATCTCAAGCTATGCCTGTTACAAACCAGCTGCCCAAGCCTCGGCTATCCACACCACGGCATTGGGCTCCTTGATTGTTGTGATTGGCTTAGGCGCTGTGGTCTTTGCGATGAAATCCCAAATGGCCACGGTTTTTGAACGACGCCGGGAACTGGGCATTCTCAAGGCCATTGGTTTTACCAATATCGAATGTGCCCAGCTCATATTCAATGAATCCCTGCTCCAAGCCCTGCTGGGAGGTCTTCTGGGTTGTGGGGCCGTTCTTTTTGCCCTGCTTGTTATTCCCGCCACCCAATGGGGCCTGCTCCCGACCCAGGTATGGATCATCCCCCGACTCTTTTTAATAGCCTTGGTTTTGTGCCTCTTGGGGGGTGCTGTAGCGGGCAGCATCCCTGCCCATTTGGTGGTGCGCACCTGTCCGTCAAAACTTTTACGTTGTGCAGAGTAAACATGAAAACATCCAATCTCAATCCATCCCATCCCATTTTACTGGAGTGTCTTAACCTAAGCAAGGTTTTTCATCTGCATGGCCGAGAGATACCCGTCCTAAACCGGGTTCAATTGTCCGTACAGCAGGGCGAGATCGTGGTCATCTCGGGACGAAGCGGTGCTGGCAAGTCCACACTTCTACATATCCTGGCTGGCCTTGATCGTCCCACCCAAGGCACTGTGACATTAAACAATCAATCCCTAACAACACTTTCCAATCAAGCCCTGTCACTCATTCGACAAACCCAGATTGGAATGATCTTTCAACGCTTCAATTTACTCCCCTCATGGACCGCCCTGGAAAATGTTCAAGCCACACTTTTCCACTCAACCCTGTCTTTATCAGAACGCCAACACCGGGCCCGTGCACTCCTGACCGACTTAGGGCTTGCCGAACGCTGTGATCATTTGCCCTTTGAACTTAGCGTCGGTCAGCAACAACGCGTGGCAGTGGCTCGAGCCCTGGTGAATTCACCGGCCCTTGTCTTTGCCGATGAACCCAGTGGTGAGGTCGATTCGGAAACTGGTACTGAAATCGTTAATTGCCTGGTTCGTTGTGTGAAAAAGCAAAACAGCACCCTAATCGTAGCCACACACGGGACCTTTCCAACCCACATAGCAGATCGGCGTTTACACTTGACTGCCGGACAGCTCACCGAATATCCCGCCTGAGCATCCCCTAAGGAATCACCGGATATCAGGCTCTATCTGAAAAATTGATCCGGCTACATCGACGATACGTTTAATATCTCCTGCTTCGCCGTCCTTGCCAGATCAAGGATTACCCTGGGGTCGGACTTGACTAAGTTACTTACTTGCAGCGACATTAATCCTGGGATGCGACTTAAAGAATGTCCAGGCAATCTCAGGTACGTTGCAGGTCGAAGGGGCAGGCATTCCATGGTCTTGGTTCTTGAGCTTGTAAAGGACAACATCAAGGGTGTTAGGATCATTCCTGATAACGATGGGAGTTGATTTACATCGGTTGCGGGCTGCCCATAGACGTATCCCATGTTCAACACCGAAGAAACCCCAGTTTGGTAGCCCATTGTAGTATAAAACTTTTTTATCCTGTGCCCCATGAAAGTGAATCACAGATACAGGCGGGCCTGGCACAAAATCGTTAAAGGCCAATAGGCCGGCCCATGGAGCAATCGCTGCAAACCGGCCCGGCAATCGGGCACCAAGGTGATGCGCCATAAATCCACCACTGGATGTGCCAAACACAAAGATTCTATTCGGATCAATCGTATA
>SMTZ1_10006997_pt1 | contig 11348 bp, 6 predicted proteins | sample DeeMarSWOR136_30_FD_25667 | JGI IMG/M metagenome (IMG submission 25667)
ATCGCCATCTCTATATGTGGTTTTTCGAATTTCTTCCAGGTTAACGGGCCATGTTTTGTCCCCTTGGGCAAATAGACCGCTGAAGTTTTATCGAGTATAAGTTTTTCATCACCCACCACAAACTCTATTTCTGCGCCCAGATATTCGGGATTGTCAGGGTCAGCACCGATATGTATAACAATTTCGTCGTAATCATGGGAATGACTCAGGACGTGGGGGTTGGGGTCTGGTATTTCATGTATCCAGCCTACTTCGATATATGTGTTGCTCCCGGGAACAAGGTCATTGCTCATGTAGGTTATTGTGGGCATGGTACGACCTTTGATTCCTGAGCCAGCGCCCACCTCACGAGCGGGCTTCTTAACCAGGTATTTTCCGTATTTTCCTTCAGCCATTAAACCGTTCCTCCTTTTTAATGTGGGCTGTTTTATATTAGAAACCCAGTGCTCTGGTTTTGTCAATACTGAGGAGGAATTTGGCTTGCTTGTTGGGGGGTGGGGTAAATGAAGAACAAACAGACCGTAACATCTTATCTTTATAATGTATGAACATATTCTACAAACCGACAATATCTGCTCACTATAGGGGTCTTTATCTCAAGTTTTTTAAGACGCTGTTCAATTTCTGCGTGAGAAGGGCTGACTAAAGTTACACGCATACTATCTGTCATCGCAGATTGCAACATTTGGCATAGTTGTTCATCTTCTTCGCGAAGCTTACAGCCAACTATCACTAGCTCCGACGCACTACGAATAAGGTTCTCACCAAATATCCAGACGTCTCGTAGAATAGGAAAGCGGGCATAGTCTTCAACCTTATATAAGCTGAAAGGTGGAATTACTACAGGCTCATAATAGTCTGTTCCAGAATGAATTAGGTTTTCTCGGGTTCCAGCCTTTACTAGGCTTATTTGCCCTCCGCCTACAATTCCTGCATTTGAGTGGATATACATAACTATTTTGCAGAACAACTCCTCCTCAGCAACGTTCCCAAAAGCAATGGCTCCACCCCTTGGATTACCCCAATTAATTGAGCCGTGGAGCTTGGCTAACGGCAAACTGTGAGCTTCTTTTGAAGCGTTGGGGAGATAGTGGAAACTTACCTCTTCTGACTCAAAGGCTGTTTCAGGCAGGGTATCATAGTTTAAAGTTACTATAGCACAACGGCTTCCGTTACCTTTGATACTAAGCGCTAGCTTTTGGTAACAGTTACCATCACGTTGGTATTCTAAGGAATATAAGCTCAATAATTCGTATATAAAGTAGCGACACTCACCCAACGCATTTGTAACAACCCATTGTCGTGATGAAGTATCGCTATCAGTCCTTTGCACCTTAGCATTTGCTGCAAACCTCCGGAACTCACGATCTAGCCAAGATAAAAACGTCTCAACGTCTACTTTAAGACTAGATGGAATAGCAATGCTGGCATGCCTTCCTTGAGCATTCAAGTAATTTATCAACTCTTGGACAAGATTCGGATATCGCTCAGCTGTTAAGATACCACGGTGAGTTCCTGCAACAAATAAGTCATCAGTTAAAGGAGGCCACCGGTTCTTGGGTAGATTTTCATCATAGCCATACGAAGCCCCGGCTCCAAGAAGATATACTTTATACTTATTCATAACATAACCCCCACACCCCATCCCCTCTAATCTCCACCAGCTTTACTGGCGTTAGCTTGTTGGTTAAATCTTTACTACTTTCAGTATAGACCTTTATGTAGTTATCGGTGTGACCTGACCAGATGCCATCAGTCTGCTTCTCCCATAATACGGGCATGGTCTTACCTATAAATCGCTGGCTGAAATTTTGGGCGCTGTCTTCGGCTAAGGTCAGCATTTTCTGGCTGCGCTGCTTTTTGATGTTGTCTTTCACCGGCTGCGGCATCCGGGCAGCCTGGGTTTCCTGGCGTGGCGAGTAGGGGAAGACATGGATTCGGGCAAACTCCATCTGCCGGCAAAAATCATAGCTCTCCTGGAATTCGGCATCAGTCTCACCGGGGAAGCCAACAATAATGTCGGTGGTGATAGCTGCCTCCGGCACCACAGGCCGAATTAGGGATACCGCCTCTTGGTAGTCGCTGGTAGAGTAGTGCCGTTTCATCCGACCGAGCACCCCGTCACTGCCGCTCTGCAAAGAAAGGTGGAAGTGGCGGCATAGCCTCTGGTCATGCCAGAGAGTGATAAGCTGGGGGGAGATTTCCCGGGGGTGGAGGGAAGAGAGCCTTAACCGGGTTACATCAGTCTCAGCCAGGATACGCTCCAGTAACCTGCTTAGATTAACCCCGTTATAGTTATATGAGCCAATCTTGACTCCGGTTAATACCACCTCTTTGTAGCCGTCAGCAATTCGATGCCCGACCTCGTCAATAACTTGGTCAGCGGGCAGGCTCTCCTCCCTGCCCCGCACCAGAGGCACAATGCAGTAAGCACAAAAGCTGTTACAACCATCCTGAATCTTGATAAGGGCACGAGTCCTGAGACCAGCAATATGGCTGCTGGCTGGATTGACTTGACCGCAGGCTGGACTGCTTATGTAGCCGGATTCCGCTAGCAGATGCGGTAGCTGCTGTTTTTGTTCGTTGCCCAGGACAAGACTAACTCCATCAATCTGAGCCAGCTCGTGGTGGGCTCGTTGGGCGTAGCAACCGGTGGCAATGATCAGGGCGTCAGGATTTCGCCGGTGAGCCAGCCGCAGCAGGTGACGGGATTTGCTGTCGGCGATACGAGTAACGGTGCAGGTATTTAATATATAGATATCAGCCCTATCAGTCGGGGATACAAGAGTGTAACCTGCCTCAGCGAACTGTTTGGCTAAAAGCTCTATCTCAGCCTGGTTGAGTTTACAGCCTAAAGTATCTAAGGCAATCTTTATCCTTTTATGCCCCTCACCCATCTCACCAACCTCAATCAGGGATTGTTTATAATTTCATTCTCTAATTGACTACCTGCTTAATGAGCATTATAATGTTCGTATTCTCAGACGGTCAAATTAGAACTGTCCCATCCCTTTGATAAGGGGGGATGAAAGGGGGTAAGGTTGGTAAACACCGGTAATAATAGGGTGGTGGTTACCGGTATGGGGGTTATATCTCCCCTGGGTCTGAATCTCTCGACCACGTGGGAGGCTCTTATCGCTGGTAAGTCTGGCATTGGCTATATCACTCTATTTGACCCTGAACCCTGTGAGACCAGGATTGCTGGTGAGGTGAAGGGATTTGAGCCTACCGATTATATCAACCGTAAGGATGCCCGCCACATGGACCGCTTTGCCCAGCTGGCACTAGCTGCCAGCCGGGAAGCCATGGAACAGTCCGGACTGCAAATTAACTCCGGTAACCAAGATAGTATCGGTATCATAACTGGCAGTGGTATTGGCGGGCTAACTACCTTGTTTGAACAAATCAAGGTGCTATTAGAAAAGGGACCGGGTAGAGTGAGTCCCTTCCTGGTACCAATGATGATATCTGACATGGCCGCAGCTCAGGTATCGATTGCACTGGGAATTAAAGGACCAAATTTCTGCACTACGTCAGCCTGCTCCAGTGGTTCAGACGCCATAGGAGCTGCTTACGAGCTTATTAACCGTGGTGATACCCAGGTTATGCTCGCTGGCGGTAGTGAGGCGATAATAAACCAGATAGGCATTACCGCTTTCAATGCCCTCAAAGCTATTTCAACAAGAAACAACGAGCCGCAGCTAGCCTCCCGCCCCTTTGATGTTGAGCGTGACGGTTTTGTCATTGGTGAAGGAGCTAGCATTCTTGTCCTGGAAAGCCTTACCCATGCCCAAAAGCGGGGGGCTCAAATCCTGGCTGAAATTATAGGCTATGGGGCTAGTGCCGATGCCTACCATATTACTCAGCCGGTTGATGATGGGGAGGGTGCTGCCAGAGCTATACGGAGGGCGATTAATAAAGCCGGAATCAATGCTAATGAAATTGATTATATTAACGCTCACGGCACATCAACACCACTAAACGACAAAACAGAAACGCTATCAATTAAGACCGTATTTGGTGATAACGCCTATCGCATTCCAATAAGCTCCACCAAGTCAATGATGGGGCACCTCATTGGTGGTTCCGGGGCTGTTGAAGCGGCGATATGTATTATGGCTATCCGGCACGGGATTATACCACCGACCATAAACCTTACCTACCCTGACCCTGAATGTGATTTAGATTATGTGCCCAATGTAGCCCGCCGAGCCAAGGTTACTACCGCTCTGTCCAATTCCTTTGGCTTTGGTGGTCATAATTCAGTCTTAGTCTTCCGACAATATACTGAGGCATAGGCTTGAACCATAGTCGTTGGAATCTTCTGCCGCTGGCTCCAGATGAACATTTGGCCAATGCTTCAGGTTTTCCCCGACTAATAGCCCAGCTCCTGTATAATCGTGGTGTCACTGAGCCATCCCAGCTGGAACTATTCATCGCTGCTGATAGGCGCCTGTCAGGTGACCCCTTCCTTTTGCCTGATATGGACAAGGCATTAGCCAGGATTTACCGCGCTTTATTTTCTGGTGAAAACATTGCTATCTATGGTGATTTTGATGTTGATGGCATCACCGGAACCGCTTTGCTTGTCCAGGGGTTATCAGTACTTGGCGGTAAGACCACCCCTTATATACCACATCGCCTAACCGAGGGCTATGGACTTAAAACGGCTGCTTTAGAGAATCTTTACCGGCAAGGTGTTAGCCTGGTTATTACCGTTGATTGCGGGATTACTGCCCTGTCCCAGGTTAAGAAGGCACGAAGGATGGGGCTGGATATAATTATTACTGACCATCATACCCCTCTAGCCGAAATCCCACCAGCCGTTGCCATTGTTGATCCTAGACTGCCCAACTCAGACTACCCCTGTTCAGAACTGGCTGGTGTCGGGGTGGCCCTCAAGCTCGTTCAAGCCTTGTTCCAGGGCGTAGGCAAGGAGAAACAACTGGATGGACTGATAGACCTGGTAGCCCTGGGAACTGTAGCCGATATGGTGCCTCTACTGGAGGAAAATCGATACCTGGTTAAGCAAGGGCTGAAGCTAATTAATACCAGCCCTCGCCTCGGCATCAAAGAAATGATAACCCGGACTGGGTTAAACATTGGCCGCATTGACTCCGAAGGTATCTCCTGGGTTATAGCCCCGCGGTTAAATGCTGCTGGCAGAATGGAGCATGCCATGACCAGCTATAAATTGTTAATGACAGACTCACCGCAGGAGGCGCAAGAGTTATCAATATGGCTGGAACAAAAAAACGCTGAACGGCAAAAGCTGACCACCAGGGTCTTGGCTAAAGCCAGAGAGCAAGTATTAGCTCAGGGAATCTCGTCACTGTTGGTAGCCAGTGATAAGGGCTATCCTGCTGGAATCGCTGGGCTGGTAGCTAGTAGACTATCGGAAGAATTTTACCGTCCGGCAATTGTTATCAAAATTGGCGAACAGGTGAGTAGCGGCAGTTGTCGCAGCATTCCCGAGTTTAATATTATCTCTGCCCTAAATCAGTGTAGTCGCTTCTTAGCTGAGTTTGGTGGATACTCCAAGGCAGCTGGTTTTACCCTGCCGACCAAGAATCTGGCTCATTTTCAGCAGCATCTTTCTCAACTTGCCACTACTCAACTAGCTGGGGTTGACCTTCGTCCTCGCTTGAATATTGATGTCAAGGTTACCCTACCCGAGCTTGGCGGGGATACCTTCAAAATAATTCAACAACTAGCTCCCTTTGGTCATGGTAATCTGCCCCCCACCTTCCTCAGCTGTAGGGTAGAGGTTATTGATTGCCAGACCATGGGTAATGGGGGACACCTGAGGCTGAAATTAAGGCAAGGCGGTACGGTATGGGATGGGGTAGGTTTCAGATTAGGTAACTATCTGGCTGAGGTATCCTCTCCCATTGACATTGTGTATAACCTGGAGCTAGACCGGTGGGGTGGGGGAGAAAGACTACGACTTAATATCTTGGACTTTGCCCCAGCTAGCTTTAGTCGAGAGCAGCTGATTCAGTGAGAATAGGGGGTGGGTCCCAGTTGAGTATAGGGTGCCCTCAGTACTTGTCGAAACTGCCAATTAAAACTTCTGATTATTTTACTTCTAATTCTTTGGGTACAGTTGGCTCTATAATCTTACAGAAGGCATCTACTATCTCGGCGTCAAATTGTGTTCCAGCACATCGCTTTAACTCAGTAAGTGCGTGTTGGGGTGATAGCTGCTCGTGGTAAGGTCGAGGAGAAGTAATTGCGTCATAAGCATCGGCTACAGCCAAAATACGGGCTTCTAAGGGAATAGTCTCACCTTTCAGGCCAGAAGGATAACCCTTACCATCATAGCGTTCGTGGTGATGTAGGATACCGGGTAGGCAGTTAACTAGATCAATGACGCGTCTAATTATCTCTACGCCAACCTTAGGGTGGGCTCTAACTGCCCCCCACTCTTCATCAGTCAAATGTCCCTTTTTGCCGAGTATAGAATCAGGGATACCGACTTTGCCTATATCATGTAGCAAGCTGGCAGCGCGGAGTGTAGCTATTCTGTCTTGCGGCAGACCAAGTACCTCAGCTATGGCTACTGAATAGTCGCTAACTTTTTTAGAATGTCCATAGGTGTAGTGATCCTTAGCGTCGACGGTGGCGGCTAGAGCGTAGATAATACTTAAGGCTCTTGGTCTCGCCTCAAGCTCTATGCCTATAAGAGGCGTTTCCGGTTTCACCATATCCGAGGATAAGCAGGTCCGGTTTCTTCCTGTTTGCTTAGCATGATACAGTGCTGCATCAGCGCAGGCAATAATTTCCTGTCTCATCACGCCATCAATTGGCCAATTGGCTATACCGAGGCTGATAGTGATAGGCATTGACATTGAACTCGTTTGTGACTCTACTGTTTTACGAATACGCTCCGCTACTATGTGGGCATCCTCGAGCTGTGTCTCAGGCAGAAGAATGGTAAATTCCTCACCCCCGTAGCGAAAAGCCATGTCTACACTTCGAATTGAGTTTTCAATGTATTTACCAATTTTTCGGAGGGCCTCATCACCGGCTAAATGTCCATAGATATCGTTATAAGCCTTAAAAAGGTCTATGTCTAGCATTGCTAAAGAGAATGTGGTGCCGAAGCGAGAACCTCTGGCAATCTCCTGCTCCAGACGCTCGTGAAAATGGCGGTGATTATATAAGCCGGTCAGTCCATCAGTATTTGCCCTTACTAGAGCTTGGGAATAAAGTTGGGCATTGGCTATTATGATGCCAGCTTGGCTGGCTATACTCATCACCAGCTCTATGTCATCGTGAGTGTAGATAGTATCTGATTGCTTTCTACCAAGGGCTAGAATGCCAACTAGCTTACCCCGGCTCTTAATAGGGCACAATAAACCCAGATTGGATACAGTTGTTTGCTCCTTTTCTGACTGCCATAATCCCTTAAATTCCGGGATGCTATCAATTTGATTTAGGTCAAGGGGGTCGTTATCTTTAACCAGCCAGGTTACAATTGGGCTATCAGTATTAAATCTAAACTCATCACTTAGCTCGCCTTCTGCTTCAGGATAAGTAAATTGCGTGGTGAAATCGCCACTACTATTATCCTGAAATAATAGTTTGGCTTGTGTGATGCGTAGAGCCTTGCTTATTGTGGGCAATATTTCACCTGCCAGTTCATTTAGATTGATGATGCTGCCCATTCTGCTGTTGAAGCTGAGTAGCGTCTGACGGTGTTCATAGGTTTCCTTGTAAAAGAAGCGGTCTACCCCTTCTTGAATAGCACGCCTTAGCGGACGGGTCACTAGAGCTAATAAGAGAACTAATACAGTGGCAAGTAATACAATGCTGTAGGTTGGTTGAGTTGGGAAGAATGCCTGGGCGAGGAATATTGAGCCTATATAAATGCCAGCAAGACAGGCAACTAAGGCAAAGTATGTCAGCCCTCTTCGCGCTACAAGCCTGATGTTAAGCAACTGGTATCTTAGGATAGCGTAGCTGATTATTAGGGCGCTAGCAATGTTACCAATATGGTCTACGGAATAGTTGGCTAGGGCGGGGCTAAGGTTAGTCGCCATAAATACCATCCATAAACCGGCAGCAGTCAGCAAGTAGCCGAGTCTATTTCTATCCTGTGGGTTAGTTGCGCTTCTAATTCCTTGTACTAGGTGGAATACTGCCGTTAGTTGAAATAGAGCTTCAAAGGGGACCAACGCATAAAATGTGTTGTCAAACGTGTGATATAAGATTCCATCAACCACATAGGAGCTTTTTAGCATACCACCCAGGCTGACAAAAATGGCGAGAGCTATTAGCGCCGTGTATCCGACGTATGTCATTTTTCCGGCAGGTTTGTTGAAGAAAGTGCGGATAAAATGGTAGTAGAAGACTGGCACTGAACCTACCAGCACAAGGAGGGCTCTATTCCATAGGAGTGTTTGGGCAGGAAAGAAATCAGCGTGCAGGACAGAGGAGCAAAGACTTGTTAGCATTGCTGCTACAAGGTATAAGATAAAGACCTTGTGCACTCTGGCTAGTGGGCGATTTAGAACAATGCCAATTAGCGTGATATAACCGATGACGCTAATGAGCGGTATTATAGCGTATATATTCACTCTGGACCTCGCCTCTTCCTGAAGCTCAAGTTAATGATTACCCTTCCAATATTATGTATAACTAGTAGTCATTATGGATTATAGTCTTAGCTATGTCAATAGGAATAAAGTATAAGAATGGCAGTGTTTTACACGTAAAGAATATTAAAAGGGACATTAGCCCTTTATAAAACAAATCCCCCTCTTCTTCTTAGGAGAGGGGGATAAAGAGCGTGAGGTCTACACAAACAAGCTATTTACTATGAACAGTTTCTGGTTGGCGTTCTTCTGTACTAGTTGCTACCACCTCGCGATGGGTGTTCATTAAGAAGTCTAACATGCTATCTGAGGGGTTGATGTGTGGTACCTTTAAGTGAGCCAGGTCGGCACCGGCTGCCTGCTGCTTGAGCATATAGGCTTGAAAGGCATTAGTGGGGAGGAGGGTAACCTCTACCGGTCTTAGCCCGGTGAACGACTCTAGATTGGCGTAGTCGCTATCCAACTCTTTGAGCTGCTTGTGTACGGAGATAGCCGCCTGCTCAGCAGGAATATATCCGTTCTCTCTGAGCTCAAGGTACAGGTGTAATACCGGTTTCTCTTTAGCCTCCTTGCGTACTGCCCAGTCTTTGTAGTCTACCCCTGAGTTCTCTATAGCTTGCCAGATAACCCCCTCAGTTAATCGGGTAAAACCAGCGATGTCAATTAAGTCATCTACGCGAGCGTAGAAAGCCATCTGCGGGATATCTATGTTAAGCTGGTCATTGCGAAGTGAGGTTATCTTAATCATATCACCAACTCTATATCTAACCAGGGCTCCACCGAGAAAGTTGGTTATGACCATTTCATATTTCTCTCCGGCTCTTACCTCGTCTAGCAAGACGGTTTTTGGCTGGTATGAGAGGTCTTCCTTTGATTTAAAACTCTCTTGCTCTGGAATAAACTCAAGGAAGTTGAGATGAGGCCAGAAGGTCATCCCCTGATGGTCCCAGGTTTGGGTGGCTATCATGGTAGCCTCGGTGCAAGCATAGATATCCAGTGGGTCTAGCCCCCACATCTCTTTGATTTTATGTCTGAAGACTTTAGTATCTGTACCGCTGGCTATCAGCCCCTTTAACGACCATACATCCCTAGGTAACATGGGGCGGTGAGCCAGTTTGCTTTTCATCGCTCCCTTTACCAGTCGGAGTAGAGCTTTAGGCTTGCGCAGGAAAGGTTTGATATTAATAGCTCCATTTCCCTGACTGAAGCGCTCACCTATTGCTACCAGCACGCTGGATATACCGCCGAATATATCCATTCCTTCAAATAGAGCTAGCTTGAAGCCTTGCTGTATCCTGTCGGCAAACTCCATTTTCTCAGCCTCATCCGATGGGGGCAAGAAGTCAAAGATGGCCTCTTCTTCCATCCTATGACCAGCTATGCCTGTGAAATAGGGTGCCGGAGCCAATGCGTAGAGATACTTATCATGCTCCCGCATTTTGACTTCTCCTCTTTGCTTACAGCTACCAAAAATTACTAGGGCAAGCATAACTGCCCCCAGCTCCTCATAGAGCCTGTTGGTAACCGGCAGCCACTTAAAGGGGTATTCACCGGACCTGCCCGAGGTATGCTGCCACAGTAGCGGCTTTTCAGGAAGTATATCTTTCTTTCGCTTCAAAAGATAAGGGGCGTAATCAGCATAGGTGGTAAGTGGCACCTGCTTGCGGAACTCTTCTACAGTTCTGGGCATGGCTCCATTCATAATTGTTCTGCCCAGCTCGCATCTTTTGAGTAGCTCTATCTGCTCCAAAAGTAGCCGCCGCTGAATCCTCATAAAATCCTCCAGGCTCAGGTCAATAAACCCGCAGCACCTCTGCCACAGCTCATCATATTTGCCTTGTTTTAGTAATTCATTTAGTGTAGCCATTTTATTTCCTCCTTTAACTGATATTTAGAATCTAGCTTGATTTAGAGTTCTTACGCAGGCGCTTATACTCTTTCTGTTGGGTAGTAGCATTGGCGTTTGTTTTCTGTAGCTTTCATAGCCATCAAATATCCTGGTGAAAACAAACTTGTCCTCAATGAGTACCAGCAGGATATCCAGAAAAATCCATATCGGTGCGGCTATAAGCAGTAGGCTTGACTTTGAAACTAGAATTAGAGAGAGCACAAAGAGGATGAACCAATGTACCCCTGGGTGACGGACAAGGGCATATAGCCCGGTTGTTATTAGCTTATTGCCAACGCCAGTGTCAACATATGTCTTACGGAAAGGAAGATTAATAAACAGGGAATATATTAATAAGAAGAGGGATATTGAAAGTAATACCCAGCCGAGCCAGGTTGACCAAACGGGTAATGGTAGCTTATCTGATTGGAGGCATACCATCGTTAGGGCGTAGGCTAGTAAGCCGCTACCCAAAACCCAGGTAAAAAGTTTTGCCCCTGGGATTCTTTTTAGGGAGACAATGTCGAAAAGGTGTACTACGATGAAACCAACAGTGCCTATAGCGATGTAAATCACAATACCTCCTCTCCTCATTCGACTATCGCAGATTGTGCTGGCAATGGGAAGGTATTGTGTTCTAGAATAATGTTCTATTAAATCTGGATAATTAAAAATCCCCTCTCCTTTTGTATTGAAGAGAGGGGAACAAAATGGTTTTTGGGGAAAATTAAGAATTCTACCGAGTGCTAAGAAGGTAAAGTAGATAATGAGCTCGTTCAGATAGATAGGTGACACTATAATAGTGTTACTATGAGAATAATAAGTGGAGTGGTTCCTGGAGTTTCTCGCCTGGCGAAGCT
>SMTZ1_10006999_pt1 | contig 11347 bp, 8 predicted proteins | sample DeeMarSWOR136_30_FD_25667 | JGI IMG/M metagenome (IMG submission 25667)
TTGCTCTCTTGATGCCGTAGTCGTTGCTCACGAGACCGAAGTCAGAGTTGACTTGGTGGCTTCGAGGGCACAATACATGTTCGTCAGAAGTTCAGCCACTATGGCTCATCGCTGTCGTGACCGTTGTTGCGAGGGTGCGCGTTGTCGTAGACCTCTTTGAGTCGCGTCATGGTCAGATGCGTATAGACCTGTGTTGTGGACAGCGATTGATGGCCGAGTAACTCCTGGACGCTCCGCAGATCGGCGCCGTTGTTCAGCATGTGCGTCGCGAAGCTGTGCCGCAGCGTGTGGGGACTGATGGCGGGATCCAATCCGGCCATCTTGAGGTACTTGTCCATCTTGCGGCGGACGCTTCGCGTGCTGAGCCGTCGCCCGTGCTTGTTGACGAACAGCACTTTGGAGTCAAAGTTGCTGTTGCTCTGGGCGCGCTTGTTTCTGTACTCCATGTAGTGCTGAATGACCTGCAGGGCAGACGAGCCGATCGGTGCGATTCGCTCCTTCTTGCCTTTGCCTCTGACGTGCACCACCTCGCCCAGGAAGTCGATGTCATCCATGTTCAGCGCCACCAGCTCGCTCACCCGTATTCCGGTGCTGTACAGCGTCTCGAGAATCGCTCTTTCTCTTGCGCCCAGCCACGTATTCACGGGCGGTGTATTGAGCAGTCTCTTGACTTCTTCGTATTCGAGATGGCGCGGCAGCTTCTTCTCCTGTTTCGGCGTCCGAATGGAGACAACCGGGTTGGAGGTGACATGGTTCCGCTTGACGAGGAACTTGTAAAAGCTTCGCAGCGTGGCCAGCTTGCGTGCGATCGTGGCCTTCGAGTACTGCTTCTCATTGAGGAAAGCCAGATACGCCCGCACGGCATCGGTCTGTGCCGAAAGGAGCAACTGATCGACTCCAATATCCACCTGGGTCGCCACCGCCGTCGCCAGGTCACCTTCGTGGTGATGGGGTGACATACGTTCGCTCTCTCGTGAAGCGATCTCAGACCGACCCTTCAGAAAGCCGCAGAATTGTGTGAGGTCCGCGCCGTCAGTACCGAGACAGGCCGGATCTACTCCACCATGGCCGAACGGTACTATCAGCATCCAAGTTGCATGATCATGCGAATCGATACCAGCACTGGAGATGCCATGGCCGCTTGGGGTGAGCGAGCATGGATCAGTCACATGCTCATCCATCCCCATCGACCTGACTTGATCCTTTTCTGCCATGAGGGTGGAAGCTACGTCAGCCAGCGAATGTGGACCATAGACTTGTCCAAGCAACGTGGCCGCAAAGCCCAGCCGCTGTATGCACAGCGTCCAGGCGAGTTCTGTGTCCATGAGTATTTCACACGGCAGGGTGAGGTAGGTTTTCAGTATGAAGTCGAACGAGAAGGTCAAATAGAATACTATAACTGTTTTATTCGACCTGATGGAACATGGATACGACAGTTTCTGCTGCCAGGTCGCCGACCTGGACATATCCAATCCAATACCGATAACACATTGGTAGTCGGTGATTGTGGCTACCTGAGCCCGGATGACAAGGACGGTCGTAACTACATGTCGCTGATGACGCACGAGAACGGCCGGGCGCATGTTCGCCGGTTCTGCCGCCGTGTACCCGGTAAGACACAGTACAGCCACGGCCATCCGATCTTCAGCCTTGATGACAAATGGGTTCTCTACAATTCGAAGATCGGTGACAAACACAACATCTACATGACCGATGTAAAGAGTATCTAAGCCTACGCCGGCGATCTATACAAGAATGCCCGATTGACAGGCTTCGAAACGTGACAGAGAGCGCCCTGAAAATGTTCATGTTGACCAACTCGCCTTAATTTCAGTATCATCTATTGTGGCTTCACGAGAGCCGATAATTGTTCCTAAGGCGATGAGCATCAAAAACGGCAGAGTCCTTGGCCATGACGGATCCAAGGAACGGTGATCAATGAGAAAACTGAAATGTGTTAATGAACCGCATGAAGATTCTTCAGCGGTGGACCGACTACAGTCGCTGGATGCTCTGCGAGGCTTGGACATGTTCCTACTTGTAGGATTTGGAGGCATCTTACGCGCCCTCCCACAGATATCAGATAATGTGGTTTTCAACTTCTTGGCCCAGCAATGCCGTCACCCAGAGTGGCATGGCTTTACCCTGTGGGACTTGATCTTTCCGCTCTTCATCTTCATCGTTGGGGTGGCAATGCCATACTCCTTTGATAAGAGGCTTCGGCAAGCAGGCGGAAAGAGGAAACTCTATGTACACATAGTCGTCCGGACGGTTGTGCTCTTTCTCTTGGGACTCGTGTTCTGGGGTACACCGGGTGGTGCGCACCCGACATGGGGTTATTATAGCGTGCTCTATCGTATCGGCATCAGTTACTTTTTGGGTGCCATCATCATTTTGAACACCAAGCCACGGGGCCAGGCTCTTTGGGCCTTTGGGCTCGTCGTAGGTTATTGGCTGGTCATGAGGTTCGCTCCGGTACCCGGTCACGGGGCAGGGGATTTCAGTGAGGCGGGATGTCTTACCACGTTCATCTCTCAGAAGATTTCCGACATCATCTCGCCTAATTTCAGATATGTTATATCAATCAACCTCCTTCCGACGGTGTCAACGGCGTTGTTTGGAGCGCTTGCCGGCCAGTGGCTGCGCTCCTCATGGAGTCCAAGCCACAAGACGATAGCCCTTCTTCTTGCTGGAGTGGCTTTTGTCGCTTGCAGCGCTCTGGTGCATCTGTCATTCCCCATAAACAAGAAGCTCTGGTCCACGTCTTTTACGCTTCTCACTTCTGGCCTGGGCCTATTATTGCTCAGTTGTTTCTACTGGCTTATCGATGTGCGAGGGTTTCGACGATGGGCATTCTTCTTTGTTGTCGTGGGGATGAACTCCATTACTATATATCTGGGATCCAGGCTCATTGACTTCAATGGCATCGCCAATGTCTTTGTTGGTGGTTGTGCGGATTTATTCGGCACGGGAGGGCCACTTGTCACTGCTACAACCGCCGCGGCATTGAAATGGTTGTCTTTGTACTACCTTTATCGAAGGAGGATCTTCTTCAAGATCTAAGCGGATTGCGCTGCGGAGGCTTTGTAATGATCCCCAGATATTCTTCTTCCGTTGTGACGAACATCAACTGTCATTTTTTGAAAGAGTTCACCTATCAAAAACTCAAAGTCAAACACAAAAATTTCTGTTACCACAAAAAAATTTCTTTGAGGCATCCATGTCATAAGGCACTTGCGAATGTCACTCACTAATTGGCGCCGTTCATTGAAGACGATTCACGCCCGATAATTTTTTTCACAATTCCTCTTGGGTACAAAAATTCACATGTATTCGGACTTGATTTGCAAAAATTGGTATTTATAGTGTCAAAATGGTGCCAAGAAGTCACCATATAAATTGCGGTGTTTCCCAGCTCTTGAAAGAGGTGACTTTGAGTTTGTTCTGTCACTCCTCAGAGTCTTCAATTTGTGCTAGTTTTGCTCGCCACTCTTGGGCTTTTTCTGGTTTGTTCCAGGTTTCATAGAGGTCGATCAGGTTGTTCCATGACTGCAATATGTATGGGTAGATAAACTGAAAAATCGACTAAATGTGCCAGTGAAATGAGCTTTTTAATAATTCTTGAGCACGTTGAAAAGATGGAAGGGAAAGTGGAGAAATTTAAAAAAGTAGAGCTGTTCATTCTTGAGGTAGTAACAATAGTGACAATCCAGATTACAGATGGAACCAGTTGGCTTGGCAAAGACCTTAAACTCAACAGAAGCTTTGGCCAAATTTACGTCTTACTTTTAAAGAAGAGAGCCTGCCGAAGATTGATCCGGCAGGCTCGATACGATTATGCTTCATCTACGGTGCACTGCGTCTTCTGAATGTACGAACAAGCTTTGTGCCCGTTATCTTCTGGCTCCATCTGGAGCTCGTCAGTTCTCCTGTAAGCTTCGAATCTGCCAATTTGCCTTCAAATCCCATCTCAAATGTCTGATCCCCAAATTCCATAACGATCTTGAAACTTACCCGGTCACCTTCAAGGTTGACTTTCTTGACGGGAACAGCCCCATACAGTGCGCTCATGTCCGGATTGACCCTCAGTCTCTGCTTGCGAGTGCCCCGCTCAGACACGGCTTCCAGATTCCATATGCCGATGAGAGGAGCACCAATCCGTTTTCCCTCAACCGTCATCTCTCCTCTCTGCGACTTCATCACACCGGAAAGCGTATCCGTTTCCCGCTCGATGGTTCCTTCAAAGGTCGCCTCCCATTGACGGTCCTCAGTTTTCCGTTCCATTTTGAAATTTAGGTTGCCACGTTCATACTGTACTTCTGGGATTTCAATTTCGCCCCGCTCGCTTCGCCACTGAGCAGTGAGGTTGCCTTCCTTGTCAGCCTTGACAACGAGCGTGGAAGTGATTTCCCGATCCTCCCGCTTGAGCGTCATTTGCCATGTCCCGACGGCGCGGGGGATTCGAGGCATCGGCTTGCCCTCGATTTGATACTCTCCTCTGTCACTTGACATGGTTCCGGACAATAGGCCATCCTGAATTGTGCCAGTGAACTTGGACGTTGTGGTTTGACCGTCACGACCGCGACTGGATCGGGTGAAACTGAGTTTGCCGTCCTCATATTTGAAGTCTTTCAATTCGCTAAGGCTCATAAAACTGATCCATTGACCGGTCCGATTTCCCTCACTGTCGCGAGAAAACGAAATAATCGCTTCTCTCTGCCTTTCGCCCGCTTGATACTTAATCTGCCAGTCGCCGTACAATCCTCCTCTGCGAGATGAAGGCGGCTGAGCCCGAACCTGTGCCGAAAACATGATCAGAACCATCAGTGAACAACACAGCGCCGGCTTGAAGAGTGTTTGGCATTTCATGACATGCACCTCCAATAAAGGTTATCATTTACCAGCCATCTTCTATGTCATCGACTACCGCTTGTCAATAAGAAAAGCTTTCTGTGCAATTTAGCATACAGCGTCTATTATTCTACCGGAGGATTTGCAGAAAACAAAGTCCAATCGTTTTCTGGGCAGAGCGCGCAAACGCAAAAAGCTGCCCTCGCTCGCAATACAAAAGACCGTTGATAAGGCGAGGGGGCTTGCGGGTGGGGGAGGAGATGGATTCATGAAGCAGGAATGGGAAAGTGAGGCTAAATTAACGGATCCTACTATTCTTTACCCTGAGAAACACATCAGGTTGGTCCGGATCGTGGCCAAAAAGCAGCAGCTCTCGGTCGCACAATTCGGGATGAGCTAGGTCTGAGGGAATACCAGCTGACAGCGCAAATCCAACAGCTACGTTCTCTGGCTTTTTTCTCCAGTACACTGCCAGGAAATCAGGATGCCGCAGCAACCGCGCTGTGTCCGGACTGTCTCGCCACGACCAAGCGGACAGCAGCCGCATCTTGTTGGAGTACCACTCCGTACGCTTCAGACGGAGCGTTTCCAACATATTCTTGCCACCCACGGACTGCAAAAAAGCATGTTCCCAAGCAAAATCCTCGGGCTCCAGCAACTGCATGGTGAGTGCCGATCTGGCGTTTGCGTGTCCCCTCCAGATGACTTTATTTCCCGAAATGGACAGTTGATGGGTGGTTGGATCACTGTGCACGGTCCAAACGAAATGATTATAGCCCCTTGTTGTACTGTTGCTCAACTGCAGTGTATCAAAAAGCACCATCCATCCGCAATCAAGTAGGAGAATATGCCGCCGGTACTGGTGGATACCCAAGTGGCCAGGGAAGGCATTGGTAGCATCTCCGACTCCGTAAGAGAAGCCGTGCTCGGCTCTAAATGCAACAATCTTCACATCGATGGAAGGATCAATCAGAAAATCAGCGCCATTGACGGTTACAACGTTTTGAAATGCGCTGCCCCGCCGTGCATAGCCCGGTGGAACAACGAAGTACTGTCCCCGCGCAAAAAGGGTGAATGCATTGTAGTCCGCATGTGCATGGCTATAGTTGCTCGAACTGATTTGCTGACTGCCACGAATCCTTCTTGCACAGCAATGGCCGGCAAGAGGTGCGCATGCAAGTGAGACCACCGCCGCATCATTGTTCCAGCCTGTCCGCAGGATGACGACACCTTGGTTTTCAAAATGCCAAGCGTGCGGCAGCCGTGTGGGTGGCTCACGTTGTACCGTTGGATCATACCAGAGTACGTTCCAAGCAACACATTGGGAGTCAGTATACGGATATTCTTTCGGCTCACCCGTGTAAGATAAGTCCTCGTATGGAGCCTGGTAAACGCCCTTTGGTCCGGATCTCATATCGAACTGCTCGTCTCGGTCCGCCAGCCATTGGGCATAACCATCCTGGAACAACGAGGCCAGTCTTCGTAACAAGTGGCAGGAAGCACTGCCGCTGGTATTGTAGCGACCGCTGCGGAAAGAATCGTTCAGATAAACGTAGCTGTTATCTGGCAGCCAATGGTAAAGACGATACCTGATGGTGTTCCTGATCCAAGGCACATTGTGCAGATTCTCATCGACAACACTTTGCCAGGCACCGCAAAACCACAACAGGGGCGCCATGGCGTAGCACCAGTCTGCTACCCCTTCGTGCCAGGCACCATCCTCACCGAGCAAGGATAAAGAAAAGTCGAAATCTGCCTTAGCGGCGGCAGCCCATATACTTGCCTCTTCTACTTCCCCTATTAGGGCCAAGGCAGCTTCGCCATATCCCCCTACTGGGATCCAGTGATCATGGTGAATGTAAGCCTTCGCCCACCATAGTTGTCCTCTGGAACCAGGTATGGAGCCTTGATAAAGCCGCCTGACCAAGTTTGCCAGATTTGTCCTGAGCATATCGCGCTCGTCGCCGGAGAGATGATGGTAGAGCCAATCATACACTCTGGCGAGTCCCGCAGCATAAGTACCGAAGCCATAGTTGCGCACCTCATTGCGAGGGTAATTAAGCATCTGGACTATCCATTTTCGGCAAAGCTGCAAGTATTCTTGCCGTTGACTCAAGATGTACGCAAGTGCTACATTAGTTACGAATGCCCCACTCTGTTCCAGAGCAACCTCTCTTCCAGATGGATAGGGCATATCTGAGGGCGACCAGCTTCGGTTCCGATCCACCCACTCGTAAAGCATCTCTGTATAATGGTGGTGTGTTCGTTTCGTCCGATGACGCAGTTGCTCCAATCCTTTGGCATCGAAATGTAGCGATGGATGTTTGGGATGGATGTTCGCAAGCCGTGTGACGAGTGTCCGTGATCCTTTCGAAAATACTCTGTCGCCCTCAGCGGCGAGTAGGCAATCTCTTCTCCATTGTGCTTCTACAGCGGAGAACATGCTGGCTGTCGCTACCGATTTTCTCAAGAAAGCACGGCGACTAAGCGGCTCTACGATTCCTGCTCTGGTTATTTGGTTAGAATTCCAAGCCTTGGCCATGCGATAATGATAACAAATACTTAGACGGTTGTCACACTATAGCCCCACGCCAACTGGAAGCCGGAAATGGCTGCCCTAACAGGTCTACAATACAAATAGGCCATTGTGGGAGGCAGCAAAAAAGGCGACAAGTATATGCCTCACAGAAACGTTCACCTATAAACAGCTCAAAGTCAAATACTAAAATCTCTGTCAGCACAAAATGGATTTTCTTTGAGGCATACACCTTACGACGTAAATGGGCACGTAAAGCGGAAACGCTGAAACAGCCAAGCTTTTGCCTAAGGTGGCGCGCGCCACATTTCTATCCCGATGTGTGCCAAAACAGTGTGAAAAAGTGGATTCTTCACGCCAGTACCTCGCTCTTTTCGTGTCTGATGCGACATGGCGTACTGAATTTGTCATGAAGTCATTGAAATTGCGATGTAGTCTTGTTATAAGGATAGTTTTCACATATCTGAGCTATGAGTCTTTACCAGTCTTTTGTAGTCTTCACTTTTCGAAGGACGGCGCTTATGTGCAAAAAGAGAAATGACTTCATTTCTTCTGTTTTGGTGCTGGGTTTAGTTTTAACGAGCGTAGCCGAAGCTGTTGATCCGAGTCTTGTTGGATGGTGGAAATTTGATGAGGGAAGTGGCTCGATGGCCGCTGATTCATCAGGTAATGGTAATCATGGTTTTATCACGGGTGCCGTCTGGACAAAGGGCAAGACGGGGCAAGCCTTAGATTTTGATGGAGCCAACGACTATGTGCGTATCGTGGTAAATCCGGCGCTGAATAATCTCAACGCAATCACAATGGCGGCATGGGTCTATCCCAGGGCGGATGCTCACTGGCATGTCTTGGACAAAGGAGACGGAGATAAAAGGATATACGCTGAAGGGGTGAGCTTGACCTTAGACGGCCGCGTGAGATATACCGGTACTCATGCCTACGCCCAAAGTCTCAGCAATACTTTGGTTCTTAATGTCTGGCAGCACGTGGCAATGACCTGGAGCGCAACCGACAACATAACCAGATTGTATCATAACGGTGTTGAGGTAAGTTATTCGGGCCAAGCAACGGGTTCAGGTAGCGTTTTAGATGATACGACTCAGCCTTTTGTCATCGGTGCAAGAGGTAATTTGGACATAGTAACCTTCTTTAATGGGATAATTGATGACGTACGAATCTACAACCGGGCTCTATCGCAAGACGAGATAAGAAAGTTAGGAGGTCGTCCAGAGGCCACGAATCCCGCCCCAGCTGATGGTACCCTCCATCAGGATACATGGGTAAACCTTAGCTGGCTGCCTGGAAACCTTGCAGTCTCGCACAATGTGTATTTGGGCGAGAATTTTGACGATGTGGATGCCGGCATCGGAGGCACCTTCCAAGGCAATCAATCTGTGGCGTCTTTTGTTGCTGGCCTGCCTGGATTTGCTTACCCGGAGGGTCTTATTCCAGGGACAACCTACTATTGGCGAGTCGATGAGGTCAACGACCTGGACCCAGAAAGTCTGTGGAAAGGCAATGTCTGGCGCTTTACGCTCCCTCCCTGGAATGCCTATAATCCCTACCCGGCTGATGGCGCGAAATTTATAGATCCGAGTGTGACCCTTAGCTGGATCCCTGGTGTCGGTGCGAAATTACACACCGTGTACTTTGGCAGCAATTTTGACGATGTGAACAATGCCACTGGGGGCACCTGCCAGGGAGTTCCAACCTATACTCCTGGCCCCCTTGAATTAGGGAAGGTTTACTATTGGCGGGTCGATGAGTCAGGTGGGCGAGGCAGCGAAACGTATAAAGGTGATGTCTGGAGTTTCAGAACAATACCCATTATACCCATTACCGATCCTCATCTTGTTGGATGGTGGAAATTTGATGAGGGAAGCGGCACCACGGCCACCGATTCATCCGGTCATGGTAATCATGGCGCTATCATGGGTCCAGCCTGGACAGCAGGTAGGGAAGGCCAGGCCCTGAATTTTGATGGAGTCGATGATTATGTGCGTATCCGAGCCAATCCTGCTCTGAACAACCTTAACGCCCTTACCTTCGGTGCCTGGATTTATCCCAGAGTGGATGCTCACTGGCATATAGTAGATAAAGGAGCAGGAGACAAAAGATTATATGCGGAGGGAACAAGCTTGACTTTAGACGGCCGTGTAAGGTACTCCGGTACCCATGCTTTCGGACAGAGCCTTAGCAATACTCTAGTTCTTAATGCCTGGCAGCATGTGGCGTTGACCTGGAGCACTTCAGACAACACAATGAGAGTGTACCACGATGGAGTAGAAGTAAATTACACAACTCGTACCAACGGTACTGGAACTGTTAATGATGATACGAACCCGCCTTATACTATAGGCGTAAGAGGGGATATTGGAGGTCCCTGGATGGGAGATTACTTTGACGGTATGATTGATGACGTCCGCATCTACGACTATGCAATGTCGCAGGCAGAGATTCCAAAGACGATGAGAGGGGACCTGCTGCGTGCCCGGAATCCAAGCCCGGCCGATGGATCAACCCCTGACATCAAAGAGGCAACGCCTCTGATCTGGTTACCGGGAGAGAAAGCTGCTCAGCACGATGTGTACTTCGGCAAGGATAAAGTTGCTGTGGATATTGCCGACGCATCCGATACGACCGGCATCTATCGAGGCCGGCAGACCGTCGCAACCTACACCCCGCCTGAAGGCGTTGAATGGGACGGAGGGCCGTACTATTGGCGAATCGATGAGTTTAATACGGATGGGACGATCACCACAGGTGGAATCTGGAGCTTTACGGTGGCTGACTTCCTTCTCGTGGATGACTTTGAGAGCTGTACCGATGATGACGCGAACAACGAAGCCATCTGGCAGCATTGGATCGATGGCTTTACTGTACCCGGCAACGGTTCACAAGTCGGCGAGTTGCTACCGCCGTATGCCGAGCAGACGATTGTCCATGGTGGTCGTCAGTCCATGCCGTTGTATTACAACAACACGGCTGGTGTCACGAATTCGGAGACCGTGCTGACCTTGATCGCTCCGAGGGACTGGACCAGTCACGACGTTGCCGAATTATCGTTGTGGTTCCGGGGAGAGTCAGCTAACACAGCCGAGCCGTTGTATGTGGCGATCTCCAACGCTGGCGGCGCGCCCGCAGTAGTAGCCGACGCCGATCCGGCAGCGGCGACGATTGATGTCTGGACCGAGTGGCGTATCCCGCTGCAGGCGTTTGCCGATCAGGGCATCAACCTGAGAAACGTGGATAAGATTGCGATTGGCTTGGGTGGTCAATCCGGCATGGCATCAGCCGGTGGTTCAGGGAAGATGTATATTGACGACATCCGATTATATCGACAGTAACAGCAGCCGCAGAAGTGGTGATGTCACAAGAAAATAAAGTTGGCTTCAAGGGTGCCGTATCGATCTCAGGTATGGTTCCCTTTTGCTTTCAGAGCATTATCGATAATTACTACAGATGGTTATAATTCGGGCAAAAATCAGGCAGATTGATAAAGATGTCAACGCCTTGTTATTTTGGAATAGGCGATTGAAAACTATGGCGTTAAAGAAAAATGCTTCCTTGGTCAAAAATATAGTATTTTTTAGGACTTGATAGGGTAAAAATAGATATGGTTTTCCCCGTCGCGCAGCCGATGGGTGAAATCGGCAAATTAACGTGTTAGGGGGCCTTTCTAGCAGCCGTAGAGGTCATGTTGGTGACCGGACGTTTTGAAATCGAGGCCCCGATTGTGGTATTATTGACAGTGTCGCGTGCAGGAGTACCGATTTATGAAATTAAATCGCAAATCCCGGTTGAAGCGAACAACAATAGTCTTAGCCTTTATTGTTCTATTGCATACATCAACCTCCTGTTGTGAGCGAATGCAACATGAACACGAGTTTGGAGAACATAGACTGCATTCTCATACCTTTGAATTTGGCGTATCAACCGGCTTTGTGCGGTTGGAGCCGG
>SMTZ1_10024131_pt1 | contig 11347 bp, 6 predicted proteins | sample DeeMarSWOR136_30_FD_25667 | JGI IMG/M metagenome (IMG submission 25667)
CGTCTTATTATCAAGGGAGTGACCGGTTCAAAAAATATTCTTGATTAGGAATATCGATATGTTGACGAATGAAAAACCAGAAATTGCTTTTTTCAACGGGAAAATAGTTACCCTTGATGCAAGTGATATGATTGCAACGGCTGTAGCGATAAGGAATGGCCGCGTCGTTGAAGTGGGCTCTGATGAAGAGGTCAAAAGGATTTGTAGCCGTGAGACAAGCCTAATTGACCTTAAAGGAAGGGCAATGTTGCCCGGGTTTATTGATTCACATACCCACCTCGGCGCTGCTTTGCTGAGTTTTCGTTATTATGTAGATGGACGTTGCCCACCCAATAAATCTGTCATCGATGTTCAGGAGCGCATCGAACAGAGAGTGAAGGCGACTCCGAAAGGAAATTGGATCATTACAAACATGAGCATATTCGCTGACGCTAAACTGGCAGAGAAGAGATATCCTACTAGAGAGGAATTAGATGCGGTGGCCCCAGAACATCCAGTCGTTTTGCTATCTACCGCTCATACGCAAATTCTCAACACATGCGCTTTGAGGTCAGCGGGCATCGTGAAAGAAACTCTCGATCCTCCTGAGGGTAAGATCGAGAGGGACGAGACAACTGGGGAACCTACGGGAGTATTGAGAGAATGTAACAAGATATTGCCCCTATCCCAATTTACTTACGATCAATTGAAGGAGACCATAAGAGATGGTGCCAGTGAATATTGGGTTAAGCAGGGGATTACTATGGTTTGCTCATTCGCGGATTCGCGTGAATTCAGAGCCTATCAGGAGCTTCTGAATGAGGGCGGTCTGCCACTGCGTATTCGGGCAATGTCCCCGGATCCCCTCAATGAGCATGGTTTGCTTATGGGTTTGGTTAAACTTGGAATACTTCCTGGGTTGGGAAATCATTGGTTAAAAATTGGCGGTGTGAAAATCTATACTGACGGAGCATTCATGGGATTTTCAGCAGCTACATACGATCCCTATTTGAACATGTCAGTTAGTGATTATCACGGCATATTCAGGCGTGACCCGCGTACATTGGACGAACTGGTCCTCAAAGCCCATAACAGCGGGCTACAAATCTGTATCCATGCAATTGGAGATAAGGCTCAAGATTTGGCACTAAATGCCTATGAAAATGCCCTCAGGGAGAATCCCAGATCTCATCGTCATCGGATCGAGCATCTGGGGAATCTTATGACGAGTCAAGATCGAATTCGCCGGGCCAAAGCGCTGGGTATCGTACCGGTCACCACAATTGAGTGGTTATACGCGTATGGGGATTTTGTAGAGCTCTATTTGGGTCCGAAAAGAAAGGCACAATCCTTTCTCTTAAGGTCTATGATTGATGCTGGTCTGACGCCTGCTAATTGCTCGGATTGTCGCGGGGCGGAACCTTTATCCATAAACCCGTTTTTCAGCATATGGTGTGCCGTGACTCGTCAGACATATTTCGGAAAGAGACTGATTCCTGATGAGGCGATTTCAGTCAGAGAGGCTTTACGTCTCTATACCAGGAACGCGGCCTACTGTAACTTTGAAGAGGAGTTGATGGGTTCCATTGAAACTGGTAAGTTAGCAGACCTCATTGTTATATCTCGTGACATTTTGACAATACCAGAAAACGAAATTAAAGATATTAAAGTGGATATGACTATCATAGATGGTAAGATTGTCTACCAAAGACAGTGACAGTATTCTGCATAACCACATTTAATGGGGAAATTGGGTTACCTCGAGAGGAGAAAGGGACGTTCTTAAAATTATCAGTTTCTCATAGGCATGGGGACAGGACCTACCGTTGAATAACCGATCCTGGCCCGATTGCTCAATGCAACGGTGTGGGCAAGAGTCGTGCCCCGACCTAACCCACCTAACCAAACCTTTTAGGTAGTTCTGCCCTATCTGCCCCAGATGCTCTCACTTAAATAACCAAGCCCCAGATCATTGAGGGTTGATTTCCAGGGTTTACCCGTCTTTCTATCCCAGCCGCGTAACTCATAGTACTCTCTGACCATGCCCTCGAGGTAGGGTCTAATAGATTTTCCCTTGACCGGTCCATATTTGGGTGCTTCAAAGAGCCGATCTGAGAGTACGTAATCATCCTCAGGCGTTAATCCACGCTCAAGGGCAAAAACCCGCTCCATCGTAGCCACTCTCTCTCCAACTCTCAATCCCTCCTCTTCGGTAAAATCCCACCCGGTAGCCGCGGATAGTGCTTCTGCCACCAGGCCGGCACCACCTTTGACACCCCAGACTGCGAACCAACACACACCCACGCTATCCGCTGCCCACATCTTATACCCTGAAGTTGCCTTGATCGAAGCTGCCTGCCCCCTCCAGTCATCAGGAGGCAGCTTTTCCGGATAACCGATTGAGGGCTCATTTCCAAATGTGTCACAGCCCCCTGAAAACCATCCGGAACCTGTCCCAACTGCCTGTCCCAGGAGTGTTCCCCAACCTGATCTCCAGTCGTGGCAATTCATGCTTGATCCTTTTATGTGGACAGCCGATCCGGGTATACCGAGAATCTCGGCCACCCGTTTTGGACCCTTTCCGAGTAGTTCACCGATGCCTTCCTTGTGGGCAGTTTTCCTTATGAGTGTCTTCATAGTCTCCGCATTTCCGAACTCCAGGACAAGACCATCGGTGTCTTTTTCCGTCAGGATGCCTTTTTGAAAAGCCTCGATCGCAACCCCGATTGCGCATCCCACGTGGCTTGACTCCATCCCGTACCGATCGCACATATCCAACAGGACCATGTTTGACCCGGGATCCGCTATTCCCAGATTGGAACCGACCCCTTCCAGATTCTCGGCACCCCCACACGGATACGTGACGGCACCCTTTTCAGGACCATGAAGAACCTCATAGCGGTAAGCACAACCGATGGGGCACCTCCAACACGATAGTGCCTTTATGTCATTTTTCGACATCCCTACCGCATACTCGGGAAATGGCTCCCCGCTGAAATTATTGTGCGTTAAGAGGCCCATATCCTTAAGCCCCTGCATATCGGATTTAGGTATACTCGCGTTCGTTACAACAGCTGCGACAGACTCATTCAGCACAACCGAACGCCATTTTTTGGCTACTTCCTTGTACCTCTCAGCCTCTGCTAAAGGCATCGGCTTGGGTTTGCCTGAGACTATCATGGCCTTCAATCGCTTGGATCCCATAACCGTGCCTACGGCGCTGTGAGAGAAAGAGTGATTCCTATCATTACAGATCATTGAACCCTCAACAACGTTTTCGCCCGCCGGCCCGATCGCCAAAACACTGCACTCCCCACGTTTCTTACAGTTATGCTCATTGGCCAGAATATCCTGGGTATCGTAGGTGTCCTTTCCCCACAGGTGACGTGCTGACTTCAATTCAGTCTTATCCTCTGTAATAACCAAATAGAGGGGGTCCTCCTCGCATCGACCGGTGAGGATTATTCCATCATATCCGGTCCATTTTAGATTGACGGCAAAAAAGCCATGGGTGTGTGATCTGCCTGCCGTATAGTGATTGTCCCCGTTTATGGATACTGCGGTCAGGTTCGTGGCAGCAGGTGCAGGTGTAGCTGTCAGAGGGCCTGTGAAAAAGATCAGAGGGCACTCCCTATCCAGTGGTCCAACTCCCGGCATAGCGAGATCCATGAGGTAGTGCAAACCGAGACCATATCCGCCGTTAAACTTGCGCAAGAGGGGTTCTTCACAAAGATCCCTAACCTCAACCTTTCTATCTGACAAATCCACATACAGAACTTTTCCAAGGTACCCTTTTACCATTTCTTACCCTCCTTTTTTTTCCCAGAATCCGGGCAACCCGGGTACGACCTGATTTGTATTTCGGGGTGTTCTCCGGTTCCTACCAGCCACAGTAGGGAACATACTTGCCGTGTCCTGATTCACCAACGGTTTTCCCGTCAACAATCACCTTTTTGCCGCGAGACATGACCATCTTCAGCGGGGCACCCATTACCTCCAAGTTCTTATAGATGGTGTAATCGGAGCGGCCCCTAACGTCGTCATCCGTAATCACATGACGCCGTTTGTCATCGAACAGAACAACATCCGCATCTCCACCTTTAATAATCGCGCCCTTTTTGGGATACCACCCCTGGGCTCTTGCAGGGTTCGTTGCGCAGACCTCAACCAGTCTTTCAACGCTGATACGATCCCTGCCAACGCCTTCGGTCCAAAAGGCAGGAAGATGGCTGTCAAATTCATTGCCGGGCAGTCTGGGGTTCCAGAAGGTCGCTTCCCCATTTCTTAGCTTTTCAGCGGCGGTGACACAGCCATGATCTGTTCCCACACAGTCCAGAATTCCATCCCTCAGCCCTTCCCACATTCTTTCGTGATCCTCTGGATATCTGTTGGCGGTCCAGTTCACCCCCAGGCGTGGATCCACACCGCGCTCGGTATATTCCTCCTCAAGACATGAGCGTGTTATCCTGTTGGTATTGGTCTGACCCCATATCTTTACCCCTTGTTCTTTCAGCCATTTGACCACATCAACCTCTTCCTTTGATGTGAGATGAACGGGGATAATTGTAGCACCGAGATGTTTGGCCATGAGACCTGCCGTGATAACCTGATAGGCAAGTTGAAATGCAGGCCGTGTTTCAGTGTTGGCTCGAAGGTCGTTGCGTCCCATTTTTTGAAACTTCTCCCTCAGGTGCTCAACGACAAAGGCATCCTCTGCATGAAGCTGGCACAATGCAGGATAGCCAAACTCACCCATGAGCTCTAACATTTGATACAATCCACCGTTATGTACACCCCCGCCAATCACCTCGCCGCCTTCGGAACCGGGCGCGCCAACCATGTATGCCTTGTGATGGGTTACGCCCATCTTAAAGAGCTCTGGCATCTCTTCTATGTGTTTCTGACACGTAGTGACGGGATAGAGCCCAAAGTCAACGTATGCCTTATGATTGCCCCATTCGATAAGGGATTCGATGAGCGGTTTGTACGGATCATGGCGCAGTAGAATCCACGTTGAAACCGTGGTAATTCCCCCAAATGCAGCAGCCTCTGTTTCCCGCAGTAGGTCATCCTTCTTATCATCGGTGATGTCCCAAAAACCGTCAGTCTCGGTCACCCGGCTGATTATGTGACTTTCACAATCAACACAGCCAGGTATAACCCAGCTACCCTCAGCATCGATCACTTCTTGAGCCTCTGGCAAATTATAGTCTGTCTCCACGCCAAGAAACTTCCCTTCATGAATTATGACCCCTCCCATAACAATACCTTCAGGAGTTACAACCTTCCCGTTCTTGATTACCGTATCTACCTGCATGTTCTTACTCCTTTCTTCTTCACTTATGTATCTCCTAGTTTTCTAAAGCTTCCGTCAGCGACAAAGAAAAGCAAAGAAAAGGGGACGTTGTTGAAAATTATCACTTTATAAGGCCATGGGATTATGATGAAAAGTAACTGCTTTCAAAAACGTCCCTCTTTTCTTTAAAAAGGATCGTAATATCTATCCGGCAGAACACAAAGGGTGGTTATCAATCATCCCTTATTCAAATGATTTCTGGTTATTTCAAAGTATCTCATGATGATGTGGTGAGGAAAAGGACTGAGTATTCTGCGGTGGCCAAGGCATACCAGGGATTCTCTGCAAATGTAAGGAGGGACAAGGCCTTAAGAAAAAAGGTTGACGGCGTAAAATACTTGATATCCAATATATGACCCTTTTTCTCCTTTTTCCAAACGGCTTTAACCCTCATGCCGTTTTTGACCTTCTTTCTCACCGTATCCAGATCACTCATGTCAAATCCGCCGATCAAATGGAGAAAGTTGACATCTGTTCCATCAAGTCTGATCAACGCTGAAATAAATGGCGGCTCTATGGGCTGGGCAAAGTATCTATAATTTGTCAGGCACCAGGCAACAACGGTCCCCTCCTGTGAACATTCAATCCACTCCAATGTGTCTATAAAACACCTTGGGCAGAATGTCCTTGCCGGCACAAGGACCCTGTTGCACTTAGAACACCTGCTTCCCAATATCATTTCCTGTCTCATCCCCTCAAAAAACCTTGTCCATGTTTCCCCATATGCCAGCCGATATGGAAGTCGGACCTCTGTTTCTATTGTCTTATACTCCTTGACCATCATTTCCTCCCCCTCTTGCCTATAGCTCTGAGCCAAGGATAAGGACACCATTAAACTGATCTATTCCGCCCATGGCATGGGCTAGGGCCATCTTGGCCCCTGGAATCTGGTGATCTCCTGCCTTGCCCATAACCTGCATGGCCGCCTCTGCCACCCGGATAAGCCCTGTTGCGCCTATGGGATTTGTGCAAAGCACCCCTCCTGATGGGGCACAGGGTAACTCACCCTTTCTGCCAAATACGCCCTTGAGAACCAGGTCAGGTGCCTGGCCAAAGTCACAAAAGCCAAAGCATTCATAGAAGAGCATCTCCTGATAGGTGAATGGATTGTAAAGTTCTGCCACATCCAGTTCTCTCCTCGGATTGATAATCCCTGCCTGCTCATAGGCCTCCTTGGCCGCACCCACCGCAGATGGCCATACAGCCTTATCACTGTCCCCAAAAAACTGTTCCTCACCCCGATAACCGACACCCTTTACCCATGCAGGCGTCTTACACACCCTCTTTGCCACCTGCTCAGAGGCAAAGATAACCGCACATGCCCCATCGGAATTAGGGCAGACATCATAGAGCCGGATGGGGTAGGTGATGATCTTGGCATTCTTGACATCATCTATGGTGAGCCTGACCTTCACATGGGCATAGGGATTGTCAAAGGCACTATCATGATGGCTCACAGATATGAGAGCAGCTGCCTCCCTTACCTTTTGTTCCGGGATATTGAACCTTACTGACCATCCTTGACTCTGCATGGAGAAGACTCCAGGGGCACCTGAGAGGAAATATCTCTGGTAGAAGGGGTCCATCACGGTGGTCATGGTAGCCTGGCTGTCTCCCTCATTCATCTTTTCATGGCCAACTGCCATGATAACATCTGCCATGCCTGAGGACACCCAGTAGTAGGCCGTATGTGCTATAGAAACCCCGGTTGATCCGCAGGTCTCTGTCTTTAGTATGGGTTTTCCCACAGCCTGGATCGCATCTGCAAAATAAAAGTGGGTCATGGCCACTCCCTCCATCATGGAGGGCATTGTACCGGAGACCACCCCTTCTATATCATCCGGGGTTAGCCCGGTATCCTCAAAAACCGCCAGCACGGCCTCCCTAATGAGATCCGGATAGCATACATCCATCCTCTTTCCATGTCTGCTCTGTCCTGCCCCTATTATCGCTACTGCTCTTCCCATATAGCCTCTTATCTCCCAAGGATCACAACAGCGTGACACTGGCCTGCAAAACCGTGGGTTCCATGGGCCAGTGCTGTGTTTACCTCTCTGTCCACCTGTCTCTCCCCTGCCTGACCTCTGATCTGAAGCACTGCCTCAGCTACCCGTTGGAGCCCTCTTGATACATAGGGATTGGTTGCAAGTAGGCCACCTGAGGGATTTACAGGCATATCCCCGTTCATCTGTGTTGCCATGCTGTCAATCAGTGTGCCACCTTCACCCTCGCCACAGAAGCCTAACTGCTCACACCACAGTAATTCCTGGAATGCATATGGTTCGCTGATCTCGGCGAGGTCAATCTCTTTGCGGGGATCCCTGATACCGGCCATCTTATAGGCTACAGCCGAGGCATTCTTTAACTGCCCTTTCAAAAGGTCCCTGTCTCCCAAATAGAAGGCATCCAGGGAGCAACCATAGCCCTTGAGCCAGACGGGTTTACCGGTCAGCTTCCTTGCCTTATCCTCAGAAGCAAGGAGCACTGCCACCATGCCTTCAGATTTTGGTGCACACTGCCATTCGGTCAAGGGATCAATAATCCTTTTGGACTTAAGGATATCATCTACCGTATATCTGCCCTTGCGATGTGCATATGGATTCCATAGGGCATTGCCAAGGTTTTTCACTGCCACCTTAGCACACTGCTCTTCACTGACTCCATAACGCTCCATATACTGTCTCATCTGAAGGGCAGCAGCCATGGTCTCATTGACACCAATCGGCCTTTGGTAAAAGGGGTCAGTAAAAAACTGGGTTATGGTGTCATTTTCGGGGTTCTCCGATCCCTTGCAGAGGCCAACGGCAAGTGCTGTGTCGTAATGTCCTGATAGGATACGCATGGCAGCATAGGATAGGGCGAAGATAGACTCCCCATCCTGGCGTGTTCCATTCTTAAGAAATGCCCCTACGGATTCCCAATAATAGGCATTTGCGCATGATATCCCCCCATGAAAGACATCGGAGGCCGTGCTAACAACGGTTCCCAATTCCTCTCGTTTCAATCCCGCCTTATCCAGGACCTCTTTTGTGACACGATAGGCCTGATCGTAGAAATTGTCCTTTGAGTCAGGTCCGGAGATCTGAGCAACCGCTACAATTCCCACTTTCATTGTCATTTTTTGACTTCCTATTTTTATTCTGGTCCTTACTTCCTGTTATGTAAAGCCACTGAGGAACCGGCCAAAATCAACCTTCCTTTTCACTTTAATTATTATTAAATTTATTTTGTTAAATTTACATTAATTCCTTTTGAGTTTTGAGACTGCCCATTTTTTTAGGCTAACCTTATCGACTTTCCCGGCTCCCAACAATGGCCAATTATTTCCTTCTATAAATAAGACATTCTTTGGAATCTTAAATCTGGCCATCTTATTTCTGCAAAATTCTATTACATCATCTTTTCCTAAGCTTACCCCTTCTTTTACTTCAATAACCGCAGTCACGGCCTGTCCCCATTCCTTATCTGGGACCCCTATGACCTGAACGGATTTAATGCCCGGCAGCTCTTCTAATAAGACTTCAACCTCCCTTTCGGAAATATTCTCACCACCACTTTTTATTATCGTCTTATAACGTCCACGATAGACTACATTACCGTCTTCATCCATCCAACCATAATCGCCGGAATGGAAATAGCCCTCTGAATGGATCGTCTCCTTTGTCTCCTGAGGGGCTTTGTAGTACCCTTGAAACCTGCTCCATCCCCGCAGGCACAACTCACCCCCTTCATTGGGAGGAACTCTCTGCCCAGTATTTGGGTCTACCACTTTAGTTTCTATCCCTGGCCATGGTCTTCCATTTGTAAATTTTCTCACCTTATAATCGGCCTCATTTGGCAGGACGCTAACGCCAGTTCCTTCGGTAAAGCCATAATGATGGGCTATTATCTCGAGTTTTGGAAATATTTCTTGACATCTGTCGTACCAGTCTGGCCCAGTTGCAAGAAGGACAAATTTCACTGATTTTAGATCAAAATCCTTAAACTTCGGGTGGTCACTGATTGCATTAAAGTGAGCATCAAAACCGCAATATAGACTTATTTTCTCATCTTCAATAATAGGAAGTATTTCGTCTGGTACGAACTCGTTAACATACACCGAGCAGCCTGCACTCAAAGCTCCCAGAATGTAATAGACGCACCCTGCGATATGATAGAATGGAAAATAGCACAATAATCTGTGTGATGAGTTGAGATTAAACGTCTTACCAAACAGACTTGCACCAATACCTAATAGACTAGTATGACAGTGCATGGCGCCCTTAGGGAATGCAGTACTCCCGGATGTAAAAAGGATGTTACAAATATCATTTGGTTTCACTTGATCCAGAAGTCGATCAATATCATCTTCTTTATAATCAATGCCCAAATCTATAACCTCATAATAATCGTAACAATAAGGATAGGTATGTTTCTCCGGACTGAAGCAGATTATCTTCTCAAGGGAAGGGAGTACCTTAGATTGGATTTTCTTTTCCTTGGCTGAGGCTATTTCAAAATCAACTTCCGATAGAATTTCGAGGTATTTTCCGTACCTTATTTTATCAGTGACTATTAAAGCCTTTACATCTGCTTGCTTTATAATGAATTCGATTTCCCTTTTTTTGAAATTTACATTAATTGGTACTATTTTGGCACCTATTATATTAAGCGCATATTTCGCATAAATCCACTCCGGAACAATTCCAAAAATAGTGCCTACAGAGTCACCTTTCTTAATTCCTAATTTATCAAGCCCTACTGCCAGCTTGCAAGCTACATAAAAAAGTTCTGAATAGGACAACCTTTTGTATTTTGAAGCTATTGCCTCTTTGTTTCCCCATCTTTTAGAGGCTTCTTTTAACGCTTTTCCAATTGTCAAATTTTTCCAATCTAACTCACGATCTTTTTCTCTCTTTAATTTCATGTGGGCTCTATCCCAACATCCTTTTGTAAGGTCTTCTTTCTCTTTTTTGAGAATACCCTTATTTACTTTTTGAGTAGATGTCTTTGGAAGATCTTTTCTAAATTCAACATAACGGGGAATCTTAAAATAGGCGAGTCTTTCTTCACACCATTCAATAACCTCCTCCGGTCTTAATTCCTCATCTTCTTTCTTAACAACATACACCTTTACTTCTTCAATCCTCATGTCATCAGGAACGGCTATAGCTGCAACGTCGACAACCTTAGGATGCAAACGAATTACCCCTTCTACTTCAGCGGCAGAAATATTCTCACCGCTTCTTCTAATCATATCCTTTTTTCTATCCACAAAATAGAAGTGACCTTCTCCATCCCTTTTACAAAAATCTCCAGTGTGAAACCATCCATTTTTCCAAACTTCTTCAGTAGCCTCTGGATTTTTTAGGTAGCCTCGCATATAACCCTTTCTTCTGTTCTTTGGGTCTGAAGAACGGGTTACCAATTCTCCTACCGCTCCGTAGGGTATTTCATTTTCACTTTCATCGACAATTTTTGCCTCTACTTCTGGCAGCATAATGCCAAACGAGGCAGTACCAATTTTCCTGTCTTTCAATCTTCTTCCAGTAAAAAAGGCTCCACCTCCACCACCTTCAGTTGAACCATATACCTCTAGCAATTCCACATTAAATCTCTTTTCAAATTTCTCATGAATATCTTTAGGAACTCCTGCGCCTATTCCATATATCTTTACTGGATTATAATCATTTTCACGTTCAGGAAGACTATAAAGCATCGCTGGAATGACCCCAAGATAATGAAAAACTGTTGCCTTTTTTGCTCGAATGGTCTCCCACCAGGTAGAAGGATGAAATCTGTCCATAAGTATTAAACCTGCTCCTGATAGGAGAGCCCCCATTGTAGAAAGGGTTTGAGCATTCATGTGAAAAAGCGGGAGAGGAGTCAATATTCTATCAGTTGATTTTATCTTATGGTCTCGGACATACATTTTCCCTAGTTGCAAATAATAGGATTGATCTTCGATACATCCTTTTGGTTTTCCTGTTGTTCCCGATGTATAAAGAATTGCGGCCTCATCGTCCATTTTGA
>SMTZ1_10007001_pt1 | contig 11346 bp, 6 predicted proteins | sample DeeMarSWOR136_30_FD_25667 | JGI IMG/M metagenome (IMG submission 25667)
TCCTTGTAAAGATGGAATTGAATGACGAAACATGGCATGTGGTAAAAGATACTCCTAAGGTAACAGGGTTTGCGGGCAATCGGCTCCACCCGACCCCCCTTTCTGATAAGGAGGCAGAGGAACTCATCGTCCAGATCACGGAGGGTGCTTATATACCCAAACCGAAAGTTAGCTTCAGCGAAGGTGAGAATGTGCGGGTAGTTGATGGTCCTTTTACCAATTTTGTGGGTACAATCCAGGAGGTAAGGTCTGATAAGAGGAAAGTAAAGGTGCTCATCAGCATTTTCGGCAGGGCGACCCCCATAGAACTGGATTTCATTCAGATCGAACACAATTAACAAAGGGAGGCAGTATGGTGCGGAAAAAAGAGGTAATGGGTTCCATAAAATTGCAAATAGCGGCTGGACAGGCTACCCCCTCCCCTCCGGTGGGTCCTGCTCTAGGACAATATGGCCTTAATATTATGGAATTTTGTAAGGCCTTTAACGAAAAAACTAAAGGGCAAGAAGGGACTATCATCCCTGTTGTTATTACCATTTACTCAGATAGAACATATACCTTCATCACCAAAACGGCACCTGCCTCATTTCTCTTAAAACAGGTCGCCCAGATAGCAAAGGGATCTGGCGAACCTAACAGGAATAAGGTGGGAAAGGCTTCCAAAGAACAGATCAGCGAGATAGCAAAAATTAAGATGCCTGATCTCAATGCAAATGATCTAGAGGCGGCAATCAAGATGGTTGAGGGAACTGCCAAGAGCATGGGAATAGAAATAGAATAGGGTACAATACTATGGCTAAGAGAGGGAAAAAATACATAGAGAGCAAAAAAAAGATTGATCGAGACAAGAGGTATAATCTGGAAGAGGCCTTAGATCTCTTGCCAGATACCTCTTATATCAAGTTCGATGAAAGTGTAGATATAGCCATTAAGCTGGGCGTGGATCCCAAAAAGCCAGACCAAATGGTCAGAGGAACAGTGGTCCTCCCCCATGGAACGGGCAAGGAGGTAAAAATTTTGGTCTTTGCTCAGGGAGAAAAGGAAAAAGAGGCAATGGACGCTGGGGCTGACTATGTGGGGGCAGAGGATTTGGTGGAGAAGATATCCAATGGTTGGCTGGAGTTTGATAAAGCTATTGCCACACCTGATATGATGAAGCTTGTAAGCAAGTTGGGCAAAATCTTAGGGCCGAGGGGCCTGATGCCCAATCCAAAGGTAGGTACGGTAACCTTCGATGTCGGTAAAGCGGTGAATGAAGTTAAATCAGGCAAGGTAGAGTTTAAGGTGGATAAAGCAGGAATCCTTCATGTTTCTGTCGGTAAAGTTTCCTTCGGTCAAGAGAAGTTGAGAGAAAACATCCTTTCCCTTTTGGACTCCGTTCTAAAAGCAAAACCTAGCTCCAGTAAGGGTGCTTATTTGCGGGGGCTTGCGCTTGCAACTACTATGGGTCCAGGGATTAAGGTAGATCCTCTCTCGGTGAAAAATCTTATGAGAGCATAGTACTCGGATAGCAACAAGGAGGGAGTAGGTTTGCAGAGAAAACAAAAAGAGGAATTAGTGACAACCCTGCACGAAAAATTTAGAGAGGTTAAAACCGCAATTTTGACGGATTTCACTGGTCTGAACGTGGAACAAATAACCCAGCTCCGACGGAGATTGAGAAAGAGCGCTGTTGAATACAGGGTAGTTAAAAACACCCTTTTGCAGCGCGCCTCTCAAAATACTGATATCGGGCTCCTCGCAGAACAATTTGTTGGTCCCATTGCCATTGCCCTTTCATATGAAGATCAGGTGGCACCGGCAAAGATCTTGACAGCGTTTAGCCAGGAGCAACCTGCTTTGGAGATAAAGGCGGGCGTTACAGAAGGAAAGGTTTTAATGCCAGAAGATATCAAAGCCCTAGCCTTTCTTCCTAGCAGAGAAGTTTTAATAGCCAATTTATTGTCGTCACTTAAGGCCGTCCCTACTCGTCTCGTCCACGTTCTCAACAACCCGCTGCATAGGTTACTATGGATCTTAGGTGGGATTAGGACAGGAAATGAGAAAGGATAAGAGAAAAAATGTATTGAATTCCCCAATGAAAGCTTAAGGAGGTAAATAACGATATGGCAAAGGCGAAAATTACAAAAGAAGATGTCATTAAGTATATTGAAGAAATGACAGTACTTGAATTGGCTGAGTTAGTCAAAGAGTTAGAGGAACGGTTTGGGGTTACCGCTGCAGCTCCAATGGCCATGGGTGTCGCTCCTGGAACAGCAACAGGTATCGCTGCTGCAGCTGAAGAGGAAAAAGTGGAGTTCGATGTGATGCTGACATCTTTTGGTGACAAAAAAATACAGGTCATCAAAGGGGTGAGGGAAGTAACCAATCTTGGGCTTAAGGAGGCTAAAGATCTAGTCGAGGGGGTCCCCCAGGTGGTTAGGGAAAAGGTATCAAAAGATGAGGCTGAAAAGATTAAGAAAAAACTCGAAGATGCTGGGGGAACGGTAGAAATCAAATAAAACAACAAAGGATTGAATACAATCAAGAGGGAACTTCACATCTTTGTAGTTGGTGGAGATTTAACGAAGAATGGGAAGTTCCCTCTTCAACCAGGTTCTAATTTAAGCAAAAGAGGTTTTTAAATGGAACGTTCCATAATTGATAGTCGGAGGCTTAGAAAGGATTACGGCAAAATCAAGGAGATCTTGGAGATATCGAACCTCATTGATATCCAGCTAAGCTCCTATGAGAATTTCCTTCAGAATGATATCTCTCCTGAAGAACGCAAAGATATAGGTCTTCAGGGAGTATTTAAACAGGTCTTTCCCATCAAAGATTTTTATGAGACAGCAGAGCTGCGTTTTGTAAGGTACCGGTTAGGTAAACCAAAATACGATGTAAAGGAATGTTTATTACAAGGGATTACCTACGCTGCTCCCTTACGGGTAACCATCCAACTCATTATCTATGATGTCCAAGAGGGGGTAAAGACTGGACAAATAAAGGCTATAAAGGAACAGGAGGTATACTTTGGTGAAGTCCCATTAATGACTGACAATGGGACTTTCCTCATTAATGGCACAGAGAGAGTCATTGTAAGTCAACTTCATCGTTCACCCGGTGTCTTTTTTGATCAGGAGTTACCCAAGACCCACATAGGGAGACCCTTATGTTTTGCCCGTATCATTCCCTATCGCGGATCATGGATCGATCTTGAGTTTGACCAGAAGGATATCCTCTATGTGCGGATTGATAGGAGGAGAAAGATCCCAACCACTGTCTTTCTCAAGGCCCTCGGTTATTCTTCTCAAGAGCTTTTGGATATCTTCTATAAGAAGGAGAAAATCATCCTCGACTCCCAAGGGTTTCGTAAAGAAGTCGAACGAGAACTACTTGTAGGACAGAGGGCTCCGTCAGATATTATCGATCCCACTAACAATGAGCTGATCGTCAAAAAGAACAGAAAAATCACTGAAGGGATTATTAAAAAACTAGATGCTGCAGGTATTTTTAGACTCTCAGTCGAACCGGACACATTAGTGGGAAAGATAGCTGGCCGAGACATTGTAGATCCCGCCACCGGAGAAATTTTTATAGAGACCAATCAAGAGTTAACTGAAGAGAATATCAAGGAGCTCAGAAAACGAGGAGTGAAGGAATTTGAGATCCTTCTCATTGATGAAGTAAGAAGTAGTCTCTCTATGAGAGAGACCCTCTTGGCGGACAAAATTTACCTTTCTGACGAGGAAAAAGAGAACTTACCCCTTGTCGACCCTCTCATTATAGCCCAAAAAGAGAGGGATAAGGCTATCATTGAGATATATCGACGTTTGCGTCCAGGGGATCCTCCCACCTTAGAAACAGCCAAAGCTCTGTTTAATAACCTCTTCTTCAATCCAGAGAGATATGATCTCTCCAAGGTGGGAAGGATGAAGATAAACCATAAACTGGGCTTGGACGTTTCCCTAGATGAGACCACTCTCAGACGTGAGGACATCCTGGAGGTGGTCAAGTACCTCATTGGCTTAAAGGAAGGAAGAGGGAGCATAGATGATATTGATCATCTTGGCAACCGAAGGGTGAGGACTGTAGGAGAGCTTTTGGAGAATCAATTTCATATAGGTTTGATCAGGGTGGAGAGGGCCATTAAGGAGAGGATGAGCTTGCAGGAAGTAGAGACTTTAATGCCCCATGATCTCATTAACTCTAAACCCCTCACCGCAGTAGTAAGGGAGTTCTTTGGCAGCAGTCAGCTTTCTCAATTCATGGATCAAACTAACCCCCTATCTGAGATAACCCACAAGAGAAGGTTGAGTGCTTTAGGTCCTGGCGGGCTCACCAGAGAGAGGGCTGGTTTTGAAGTACGGGATGTCCACCCCTCCCACTATGGAAGGATCTGCCCCATAGAAACACCAGAAGGGCCCAATATTGGACTTATCGTCTCTTTGAGTACCTATTCCCGAGTAAACGAATATGGCTTCATTGAAACCCCCTATCGCAAAGTAGAAGGAGGTCGTGTCACTAATACTATTGAATACCTCTTCGCCTTGGATGAGGAGAGATATACCATTGCTCAGGCTAATGCCCCTATTGACGAGGAGGGACGATTTACCGCTAATTTAGTGTCTGCAAGAAAAGCGGGGGAATTCATTATGGTGCAGCCAAACGAGGTAGATTATATGGATGTCTCTCCCAGACAACTGGTGAGTGTGGCAGCTTCTCTGATACCCTTCTTGGAGAATGATGACGCCAATCGAGCTCTAATGGGATCAAATATGCAAAGACAGGCGGTATCACTACTGCGAACAGAGGCCCCACTAATCGGCACTGGAATGGAGAGAATAGTGGCCAGAGATTCGGGTGTCACCGTAATGGCCAAAAGAGACGGTGTGGTAGAGAGTGTGGATGCATCTAGGATAGTGGTTAAAGCAGAGGACGGAGGAGATGAAGAGGGGGTGGGAGTTGATATCTATAATCTAATCAAATATCAACGCTCTAATCAAGGAACGTGCATCAATCAAAAGCCGATTGTAGCCAAAGCAGAGAGCATAACAAAGGGGGAGGTCATCGCTGATGGCCCTTCCACCAATATAGGTGAACTTGCTTTAGGGCGTAATGTCCTTGTCGCCTTTATGCCTTGGGGTGGATATAACTTTGAAGATTCCATGCTGATTAGCGAAAAAATATTGAAGGGAGATGTATATACCTCCATTCATATCGAGGAATTGGAATGTGTTGCTCGTGATACTAAACTTGGCAAGGAGGAAATTACGCGTGATATTCCCAATGTGGGTGAAGAAACGCTGAAGGACTTAGATGAGAGCGGAATCGTCCGGATTGGGGCTGAGGTGAAGCCTGGTGATGTTTTAGTAGGCAAGATAACCCCCAAAGGGGAGACACAACTTTCCCCCGAAGAAAAACTGCTGCGGGCCATCTTCGGTGAAAAGGCAAGTGATGTAAAGGATACCTCTTTGCGGGTCCCCCATGGAATCGAAGGGGTGGTGATCGATGCCAAGGTCTTCACTAGGAGAGGGACCGAGAAGGACACGAGGGCAAAAGAGATAGATGAAGAAGAAGCCAGAAAGATCGTCAATGATCGAGAAGCTGAGATCGCCATCATTGAAGCTGATATCAAAGAACGTGCCCGAGAACTCCTGATAGGAAAGAAAACTACAGCGTCTTTAAAAGATCTTCTTAAGGGAAAGATTTTGGTGGAGGCAGGAGTGAAGCTTACCAAAGAGGTGCTCCTCGGGATACCATGGGATAAGTGGAAAGAGTTTTTTATCGACGATGACCAAAGCCAAATTGAGGTGGATCAGCTCGTAACTGTTGGGATCAAAGAAATAGAGAACATAAAGGAAAGGGCAGAGGAGAGGTTAAAAAAGTTGGAAATTGGAGATGAACTCCCACCTGGGGTGAGTAAAGTGGTAAAGGTTTATGTCGCTATGAAGAGGAGACTCGCGGTGGGGGATAAAGTATCTGGGCGCCATGGAAACAAGGGGATTGTATCAAGGGTATTACCTGAGGAGGATATGCCCTATCTGGAAGACGGAACCCCCATGGATATGATTTTAAATCCCCTAGGGGTACCTTCTCGGATGAACCTGGGCCAAATTTTAGAAACCCACCTCGGTTGGGCAGCGAAAGAGTTAGGGAACAAGATTGACGAATATTTGAGCAATGGCAAGGAGATAGAAGAGCTAAGAGCTTTTCTCAAGGATCTCTTCGATAAGGAAGAGATAAGGAAGGCCATCGATAAAGCTGAACAAAAACAACTTTTGATGTTTGCGAAAAAGTTAAGGGAGGGGATCTATATATCTGTCCCTGTCTTTGATGGGGCATCAGAGGAAGAAATCAGGTATGCTCTGGAGAAGGCAGGTCTCCCCGTCTTAGGTCAAGCCACCCTCTATGATGGCCGCACCGGGGAACCATTCGCTCAAAAGGCTACTGTAGGTTATATGTATATGCTCAAACTCCACCATTTGGTGGATGATAAAATCCATGCTCGTTCTATTGGACCTTACTCCCTGGTCACGCAACAACCTTTAGGTGGTAAGGCCCAATTTGGTGGACAGAGGCTAGGGGAAATGGAGGTCTGGGCTCTAGAGTCATATGGGGCTGCTTATGCCTTGCAGGAATTTTTAACCGTTAAATCGGATGATCAGGCTGGCAGAACCAGGGCATATGAGGCTATTGTGAAGGGGAAGGATGTACTCGAGCCAGGTATCCCAGAGTCCTTCAATGTCCTCGTCAAGGAGCTCCAGGGGCTCTGTCTCAATGTGGAACTCTTGGAGGAAGAAAAAGAGATCGAAGAAGAATCCTAACTATAGGGAGGTTTTGTCTTGGAAGAATATCTACTCTCATTCTTTGAGAAACCTAAAGATCCATCAAGCTTTAGTGCTATAAAAATTTCTGTTGCCTCCCCCGAGCAAATCAGAAGTTGGTCCCATGGGGAGGTAAAGAAACCAGAGACCATTAATTACCGCACCTTCAAACCTGAGAGGGATGGCCTTTTTTGTGCCAGGATATTCGGCCCTGTAAAGGACTATGAGTGCAACTGCGGAAAATACAAACGGATGAAACATAGAGGCATTATTTGTGAGAAGTGCGGGGTTGAGGTGATTCAATCCAAGGTTCGAAGAGAGAGGATGGGGCATGTAGAGCTGGCAGCACCAGTGGCCCATATTTGGTTCCTGAAGAGCATCCCTAGCAAAATCGGGACGGTACTTGATATGACACTGAAAGAGCTGGAGCGGGTTCTCTACTTCGAATCCTATGTGGTCATTGATCCTAAGAAAACTCCTTTCAAGGATGGGGATTTGATCAGCGAAGAAAAATATCGTGAGATAAAAGAAAAATATGGTGAGGATGCTTTAGAGGCAGGGGTAGGAGCTGAAGCCATCAAACGGCTCCTTCACAAGGTAAATGTGGAGGAGGTTGCCAATCGCCTCCGTTTCGAGATGAAGGAAACTCAATCTGATGCAAAACGTAAAAAGTTGGCTAAACGTCTGAGGATCATTGAGGCCTTTAGAGACTCGGGAAACAAACCAAACTGGATGATCTTAGATGTTATCCCCGTTATACCTCCTGATCTAAGGCCTCTTGTGCCACTGGATGGCGGTAGGTTTGCCACCTCTGATCTCAATGACCTGTACAGAAGAGTAATCAACAGGAACAATCGACTGAAAAGGCTCCTGGAGTTAAACGCCCCGGACATCATCATACGCAATGAAAAGAGGATGTTACAGGAGGCTGTGGATGCCCTCTTCGATAATGGCAAGAGAGGGAGGATAATCACCGGAGCTAATAAAAAACCTCTGAGATCTCTGAGCGATATGCTTAGGGGGAAACAGGGAAGGTTTCGACAAAACCTCCTGGGTAAAAGAGTAGACTATTCTGGGAGATCTGTCATCGTCATAGGGCCAGAACTACGTTTGCATCAGTGTGGTCTTCCCAAGAAAATGGCCCTAGAGCTCTTCAAACCCTTCATTTACAGCAAATTGGAGGAAAGGGGATATGTGACCACTGTCAAAAGCGCAAAGAAGATGGTAGAGAAAGAGAGGCCTGAAGTATGGGATATTCTAGAGGAGGTAATAAAGGAGCATCCCATCCTCCTGAATCGGGCCCCTACCCTGCACCGATTGGGCATTCAGGCTTTTGAACCCCTCCTAATAGAGGGTAAAGCCATACAACTTCACCCTCTTGTCTGCCTCGCCTTTAACGCCGACTTTGACGGCGATCAAATGGCCGTACATGTTCCTCTCTCTGTGGAGGCGCAGGCTGAAGCGAGGGTATTGATGATGTCGACCAATAACATCCTCTCCCCCGCTCATGGAAAGCCAATCATCGTTCCCACTCAGGACATCGTCTTAGGCCTCTATTACATGACCCGGGAGAATGATTATGCAAAAGGGACTGGAAAGATATTCGCAAATCCTGAAGAAGTTAGGATCGCATATGACGCTCATGAAGCTGAAATACACGCATCCATTAAGGTGAGAATGAACGGCCAGTTAGTGGATACTACCGTTGGAAGAATTCTCCTTAAGGAGGTTGTTCCCGAAGAGGTCCCTTTTGGATTGATCAATAGAGTGATGAATAAGAAGGCGGTTGCCAACCTTATCGACTATACCTATCGGGTAGCCGGTAACAAGAAGACGGTCATCTTGGCAGACAAATTGAAAGACCTTGGTTTCGCCTATGCCACCATCTCTGGTCTCTCCATCGGGATAAAGAACATTCACATTCCTTCTCGCAAGAGCGAACTTCTAGAGCGTGCCACTAAGGAGGTGGAAAAGGTTAGACAGCAATATGTTGATGGTCTTATCACTGACGGTGAGAGGTATAATAAGGTCATCGACATCTGGGCTCAGGTTACCGAAGAGATCGCCGATGAGATGATGAAAGAGTTGGGGACAGAAAAGGTGAAGGACCTCCATGGGCAAGAAAAGACCATATCCAGCTTTAACCCAATCTTTATGATGGCAGATTCGGGGGCCAGGGGGACTGCTCAACAGATACGCCAGTTGGCCGGGATGCGGGGGTTGATGGCTAAGCCCTCAGGAGAAATAATCGAGACCCCCATTACTGCCAACTTCAGGGAAGGGCTCACAGTGTTGCAGTACTTTGTATCCACTCATGGGGCACGAAAGGGTCTGGCGGATACCGCTCTCAAGACGGCCAACTCCGGCTATCTCACCAGGAGATTGGTGGATGTGGCCCAAGACGTGATCATCACCGAATTCGATTGTGGCACTCTGGATGGAATATATGTCTTATCCCTAGTCGAGGGAGGAGAAATCATCGAAGCCATGGTGGAAAGGATCTTAGGGCGAGTGGCCCTCGAGGATATCAGGGACCCCTTTACAGAAGAGGTTATCGTCAAGGCCAACGAGGAGATAGATGAGGAGGCAGTACAGAAAATTGCTGATGCGGGGTTGGACCGTGTAAAGATCCGTTCGGTGCTCACCTGCGAGTCTAAACACGGAGTCTGTGCCCTCTGCTATGGACGAGATCTTGCTCGGGGAAGAATCGCTGACATCGGAGAGGCAGTGGGGGTTGTTGCTGCTCAGTCTATCGGTGAGCCAGGAACGCAGCTCACTATGAGGACCTTTCATATCGGAGGTACAGCAAGCAGACGTGTGGAAGAGACGGCTCTCGAGGCCAAGATGGATGGAACGGCTAAGTTCATCAACATCCGAACAGTACGCAACAGGGAAGGGTTATTGGTTGTGATGAGCCGTAAAGGTGAAATTGCTGTCTTGGATGAAGAGGGGCGAGAGAGGAAGCGCTACCCTCTGGTATATGGGGCTAAATTGAGGGTAGAAGAGGGCCAGAAAGTTAAGGAGGGAGAACTGATAGCAGAGTGGGATCCCTATACCATCCCAATTATTACAGATATTCCGGGGTGGGTGAAGTTCGGCGATATTATCGAGGGAGTCACCATGCAAGAGCAGGTAGATGGGATAACCGGCCACGCCCGCAAGGTCATCACAGAGAGCAAGGACCCCGATTTTCGACCTCGGATATCCATCAAACAGGAGAGAACTGATGAGGGAGGGAAAAAAATTCTTGAGACAGCAGCCAGGTACATTTTGCCTATAGCGTCCAATATCTATGTCAAAGAAGGGGATTTCGTGGAGGCAGGTGACGTCTTGGTGAAGATTCCGCGAGAGACCACAAAGACCAAGGATATCACCGGAGGGCTTCCTCGAGTGGCTGAACTCTTTGAAGCGAGAAGACCTAAGGAATATGCGCTAATAAGCGAGATAGATGGAACGGTTAGCTTTGGGAAAATGGTGAAAGGGAGGCGGAAGGTGGTTATCACCCCTGAAGTTGGGGAGCCAAAGGAGTATTCAATCCTTAAGGGCAAACATGTCAGTGTACACGAGGGGGATGTAATCAAGGCAGGAGAGCCATTGATGGATGGAAGCTCCAACCCCCACGATATCCTCAAGGTTCTTGGTGATAAGGAGTTGGCTCGTTTTCTGGTTGATGAGATTCAGGAGGTATATCAACTACAAGGTGTCAAAATCAACGATAAACATATTGAGATCATCGTCCGGCAAATGCTCAAGAGGGTGAAGATCCGAGACGTAGGGGATACTAAGTTCATTGTCGACGAACAGGTGGAAAAGCAGATCTTTCAGGAAGAGAACGAGAGAGTCCTCAAAGAAGGAGGAAAACCTGCCATTGCTGATCCTCTCTTTCTGGGAATCACCAAAGCATCCCTCATCACAGACAGTTGGGTCTCAGCTGCCTCCTTCCAAGAAACCACCAGGGTTCTTACCCAGGCAGCGGTAGAAGGGAAAGTAGACTATTTACGGGGGCTTAAAGAAAATGTGATCATGGGGAGATTGGTACCTGCTGGAACTGGGAACCTCAGTTATCGCACTATAACCCCCCTCGTAGAAGGTGCGTATCCTCCTCCCTTTGATGAAATGGAAATAGCAAAGGGGGAGGATAAGGGAGAAAGCGAGGACGTTACCCCACTGGCGGACTAATCTAGTAATTTAAGCTTTTTGGTGGCAATTTCCGCCTGAGGCGAACGCGGATATTCTTTAATTACCTTTCTGAAGAGAATTTTGGCATCGACTCGATCTCCCAAATTCAAGAAGGCAAAACCCTGTTTTAAGAGTGCGGAGGGAACTTTATCCCCCTGGGGATAGTGCTTGATCACCTTCTCATACTCTAATATAGCCTTTTCATAATCCCCCTGCATATAGAAACACTCAGCAAGCCAAAATTGGGCATTATCCCCATACTCAGACTTCGGATATTTTCGGAGAAATTCCTTGAAAAGACTCAAGGCAATGGGATAGTTGCTCTTTTTGAAGCTATTATAGGCCCTCTGATAGGCCCCCT
>SMTZ1_10007002_pt1 | contig 11346 bp, 13 predicted proteins | sample DeeMarSWOR136_30_FD_25667 | JGI IMG/M metagenome (IMG submission 25667)
TAAGTGCCCCAGACTATAGGCAATGATTTGGAATGGTTTCGAGAAAAGAAGGTTTCCTCGAGCAAAATTTCCCTGTAAAATATTGATCTTTTTACCTCAAGAGCATACTTTAATAACACATACCGAAAATATAGGCTGTGGCGGAGTAAGAGTAATCATTGAAGGGGGCCTTAAGCTTTTTTCCATTGTAGGTTTAGAGATATTTATTACCCCCGATCAACCAATAAAGTGTAAGGGGAAGATAGTCTGGCAGCTAAAGACGGCAAACCCTCTAACTAACGATATTCTTTTATTTGATGTTGGATTAGAATTTATTGATATTAAAGATTCTGATAAAAAGAAAATTAATACTTTAGTAGAGAACTTACTAAAAAAAGAGGAATGTTAGAAAAAATAAACTCCCCCCGAGATATAAAGCAGTTAAGCATTGAAGAGCTAAATATTTTGGCCTCCGAAATTCGTAAGCTCATTATCCAAAGTGTATCTAAACGTGGGGGGCATCTTGCCTCATCTTTAGGAACAGTGGAAATTTGTTTAGCGCTCCACTATTGTTTGGATACACCCAAAGATACCATTATTTTTGATGTAGGACACCAAGCTTATAGCCATAAGATAATTACGGGAAGACACCAGCTGTTTTCTAAGTTGAGAGAATATAAAGGTATCAGTGGCTTTCCTAATCCTGAGGAGTCCATCTATGATATTTATATTTCCGGACACGCTTCAACTGCGGTTTCTTGGGCCCAAGGTGTTGCCCAAGCCAAGAAATTTAAAAAAGATAAATCAAAAATTGGGGCAGTAATCGGTGATGGGTCTTTAACAGGAGGGATGTGTTTTGAGGCATTGAATAATTGCGGTCATAGTCAAAGCGATGTCTTGATTATCCTTAATCATAATGAGATGAGCATTTCTTCCTCTGTAGGAGCTTTAAGTAATTATCTTAATAAAATAATTTCTTTACCTATATATAATAGAATTAAGAAAGAGCTGGAGACTTTTTTAAAGCACTTACCTAGCTTTGCTAAAAAATTAGCAAATAAAGCAAAAAGATTTGAAGAAGCAATAAAAGGCTTAATCATTCCAGGAATATTTTTTGAAGAGTTGGGTTTTAGATATTTTGGCCCCCTTGATGGGCACCAATTAAATATTCTTATACCTACCCTTAATAATATACTGTCTCTAAAAGGGCCGCGCTTTTTACATGTGATTACCAAAAAAGGTAAAGGGTATCAATTTGCCGAGGAGAATGCAGAGATTTTTCATAGCGCTCCTCCCTTTTCTATAGAAACAGGAGAAGCTTTTAAAAAAAGAAAAGATAGTTTTAATAAAGTATTTGTTGAGAAGTTAACCTCATTGGGAGCAAAAGAAAAAAGGATTGTAGCTATCACTGCGGCCATGGCTCAAGGCACAGGTCTAAGCGTTTTTAAAGAGGTATTTCCTGAGAGATTTTTTGATGTAGGTATAGCTGAAGCACACGCAGTAGGCCTGGCAAGCGGTTTAGCCAAGGGAGGTTTGAGACCTTATGTAGCCATTTATTCTACTTTCTTACAGCGTTCTTTTGACCAGATAATTCACGACATTGCATTACAAAAGCTTCCTGTAGTATTTTGTATAGATAGAGCAGGTTTTGTTGGTGAAGATGGTCCTACTCACCATGGAGTTTTTGATATAAGTTATTTAAGGATGATTCCTCATATGGTATGTATGGCTCCTAAAGATAAACCAGAGCTAGAAGATATGCTGGAATTCTCATTACATTTAGACTTGCCCTCTAGCATCCGTTACCCTAAAGGGGAGGTTTACACCCTAAGAGGAAAAGAAAAGATCGTATTGGGTAAAGCACAAGTATTAAACGAGGGAAAAGATATTTGTGTTATAGCTTTAGGCTCGATGGTAAAAGAGGCACACGAGGCAGTTAATTTTTTAAAGAGAAAGGACATAGATATATTTTTAGTTAATGCTCGGTTTATAAAGCCCTTAGACGAAGAACTTCTCAAATTCATCGGAGATAATTTTAAATTGATTATTACTATTGAGGAGGGTGTTTTAGCGGGAGGATTTGGAAGCGCAGTGTTGGAATTTTATGAAAGTATAGATTATTTAGATAAGATAAAGATAAAAAGAATTGGCATTCCTGACAAGTTTTCTACATTTGCTAACCGGAGGCAACTCCTCAAATTACATGAATTAGATAGTGATTCCATCTCCAATAAGATAACAAATATTTTAAGAGAAGAGCTTTTATGGAAAAAATAAAACCCACCAGGAATCCTTCAACCTTTTCCTTAAATAGTAAATCCCGATCTAATTGGGTAAGAATTGATAAAGATAAGTGTAAGGGATGCGGTCTTTGTATTTTATGGTGTCCATTGAAACATTTAGAACTTTCTTCTGATTTGAATAAGAGGGGAGTAAGATATGCCAAGAAAAAAGAAAATACATCCTGTAGTGGATGCGGGGCCTGTTTCTTAGTTTGTCCTGATTTTTGTATCGAGGTTTATGAAAAAGCCAAAAGTGACAGGTAAGAAAATTTTGATCACCGGTAATGAGGTAATAGGAGAAGCAGCAATTAGGGCAGGCTGTCGATTTTATGCTGGATATCCCATTACTCCTCAGAATGAGTTAACCGCTTATATGGCGAAGAGGATGTTCGAAGAAAAAGGAGTATTTATTCAGGCAGAGAGTGAATTGTCAGCAATAAATATGGTTTTTGGTGCCTCAGCAACAGGGTTTAGGGCGATGACCACTTCCTCCAGCCCAGGCATTTCTTTAAAGCAAGAGGGTATCTCTTATTTGGCTGGTTGTGAGCTTCCTTGTGTCATTGTGAATGTTATGCGGGGCGGTCCCGGCTTAGGTAATATAGCACCCTCGCAGAGTGACTATTTTCAAGCCACCAAAGGTGGCGGACACGGTGATTACCATTTGATCGTATTGGCACCATCTAGTGTTCAAGAAGTTTTTAATTTAACAATTTCATCTTTTGATTTAGCTGATAAGTACAGAAATCCTGTAATAGTCCTTTTAGATGCCTTTTTAGGACAAATGGCAGAACCAATTGAAATTCGAAATTCGAAATTCGAAATTCGAAATTACAAGAAGAAATGGGCATTAACTGGAGCAAAAAATAGAAAGCCTAATATAATACGGTCGCTTTTTTTAAAGGAGGGTGCTTTAGAAGAACATAATTTTAAGCTTCAAAAAAAATATAATCAGATAGAAGAAAACGAAAAGAGCTATCAGTTAATAGACACTGATGATGCCCAGATAATCTTTGTTGCCTATGGAATATCTTTTAGGATTGCTAAAGAGGCAGCTAAAATTTTGAGCCCAGATATAAGAGCGGGAATTTTTAGACCAATAACTTTATGGCCCTACCCTTACCAGGCTCTAAAGAATATTTGTAAGGGTAAGAAGGCGATCTTTGTTTTTGAACTCTGCTTGGGACAAATGCTAGAAGATGTAAAGCTAGCCCTTGAGGGGTGTTCACCCATTTACTTTTATGGCAGACCCGGTGGAGGTGTATTTACAGAAGGCCAGCTTGTTAATTTTGTTAAGAAGACTTTAAGAATGGTTTAAAATTATCTTTTTTTGTAGTAAGGTATAGAATTTATACAATGTCTATTGCAAAGCCTAGGTTGAGGATAAAATTTAAAAAACCAAATTCTCTCAGATGTGTAGATACACACTATTGCTCAGGTTGCGGTCACGGAATTGTGCATAGATTAATTGCTGAGGTAGTAGACGAGTTACATATAAGAGAAAAAACTGTAGGCATTGCTCCTGTAGGTTGTGCAGTTACTGCTTATGATTACTGGGATTTTGATGTATCTGAGGCTGCCCATGGGAGAGCTTTAGCTTGTGCTACAGGAATTAAGAGGTGTAGACCAGATTTAGTGGTATTTACTTACCAAGGCGATGGTGATTTAGCTGCTATTGGCACAGCAGAAACTCTTCATTCTGCTAATAGGAAAGAGATTTTGACTTGTATTTTTATAAACAATGCCTGTTACGGAATGACAGGAGGACAGATGGCACCTACTACCTTAATAGGTCAAAAAACAGCTACTACTCCTTGGGGAAGAGATCCTCAAAGAGGGGAGGGATACCCTTTAAAAATTTCTGAAATTTTGGCAGGATTAGCTGGCGTGGTTTATGCAGAAAGAACTACGGTTTGTAGTCCTCAAGATGTAATAAAGACAAAAAAGGCCATAAGAGAGGCTTTTTTAAATCAGATAGAAAAAAGAGGTTTCTCCATAGTAGAAGTGCTTTCGCAGTGTCCTACTATTTGGAGGATGAGTCCCCAAGAAGCTGTTCAATGGGTAAAAGAAGAAATGGTTAAGGAGTTTCCTTTGGGAAGAATCAAATGAAAAATTCCAAATTAGAGGAGAAGGTTTTGATTGCTGGTTTTGGTGGCCAAGGCATTATGCTTTTAGGAAAGATTATTGCTGAAGCCGCGGTTTTAGAAAATAAAAATGTAACCTATATACGTTCTTATGGGGCAGAGATGCGCGGAGGAACAGCACATTGTTCGATTAAGTTAAGTAAAAAAGAAATTGCCTCACCAGTCTTTGATAATGCCACTGCAGCTATAATTATGAATCAGCCCTCCTTAGAAAAATTTAAAAATAGATTTACCAAAGAAAGCATTGTTATTGCCAATGGGTCTTTAATAAAGATAAATCCTAAGATTAAAGGTGTAAAGTTATATTTTTACCCTTTAAATGAAATGGCTAACTTTTTAGGTGATATAAGAGTGGCAAATATAATTGCCTTGGGTAAATTGTTAAAAAAATATAGCCTCATTAAAAAAGATTCAGTAATCAAAATTTTAAGAGAGTATTTTAAAAGCAACCCCCATATCTTAGAGTTAAACCTAGAAGCATTTGCGTTGGGATGGAAGAAAAATTAAAGGTTAGATTTGCCCCTGCTCCTACGGGATTCTTACATATTGGAAGTGCCAGAACGGCCCTTTTTAATTGGCTATTTGCTAAGAGATACAATGCTCAGTTTACCTTACGCATCGAGGACACGGATATCAAACGTTCACAGAAAGAGTTTTTAGAAGAGATTTTAGATTCTTTAAAATGGTTGGGTATAGACTGGGATGAGATTATCTATCAGTCTCAGAGGTTAGATATTTATGGTCGCTATGCTCGGAAACTTTTAGATGAGAGAAAGGCATACCTTGAGAAGGGTGCAATAATTTTTAAATATGAGTTCAAGAATGTTAAATTTGAGGACTTGATTAGGGGCTGTATTGAGTTTAATGAACTACCCAAGGATACTGAGGTTTTAATTAAATCTGATGGTAGACCTACATATAATTTTGCCTGCTGTATAGATGATAGCTTATTAGGGATAACTCATGTTATAAGAGGTGAAGACCATATATCTAATACCCCTAAGCAGCTTCTGATCTATGATGCTTTAGGGTTTAGGCCTCCCTGTTTTGCTCATCTTCCTATGATTTTATCTAGCCAAGGCGGTAAGTTATCTAAGAGATTGGGAGCGACCTCCATCAGAGAGTATAAAGATATGGGATATTTAGCTGAAGCGATCACTAATTATCTTTTGCTTTTAGGTTGGTCACCTGGTAATAACCGTGAGATTGTAACTTTGGATGAGGCAGTTAAAGATTTTGAGATAAGGAATGTGAATAAGACGGGGGCAACATTTTCTCTTGAGAAATTGGATTGGATAAACTCTGAGTATATAAAACAACTTTCTTTAGAGGAAATGGTTTCTTTTGCCCAAGAATATTTAAAAAAAATAAATTTTTTGCCTCAAAATACTGAAAGGGATTACTTAAAAAAGGTGGTTGAACTTTTTAAAAATAGAATTTATAAATTGTCTAATTTAATGGACTGGGCTTATTTTTGTTTCTACAATGATTTTACTTATGCGTCTGGTACAGAAGATATCTTAAAAAGGGATTTGTCTAATGAGGTAATAATTTTAAAAGAAAGGTTGTTTAAAATAAATAATTTTGATAAAAATAGTATAGAGAGGGAATTCCGCGACACCGCTCAAAGCTTAAATTTGAAGACATCTGATTTAGTGCACCCTACGAGAATTGCTTTAACAGGGAGAAAAGTAGGGCCAGGGCTATTTGAAACAATGGAGGTCTTAGGTAGGGATAAGGTTTTAGAAAGATTAGGAAGGTTAGTTAGATATTGGAAAGAGGAGTGCTTGTGAAGAAGGTAACTTTTTATTTTTTCCTTTTGGGAATAATAAGTCTTACTTTAGGATGTACTAATACTTTTAATGGTTTTAGGAATATTGGTGGGGCAGTGGGGAATGTTTTCAAGGGAATTGCCAAGGACAGTCAACAAAACTGGGAAACTTTAAAAATGTGGGATGAGAAATTTAAAGAGGAATGGTGGTAATCCCATAATTGGCAAGATTAATGAGTTCCCCCTTTAGGTAGTTTAAAATTTATTTTCCTTTAGATAAGAGCGACAGAGGTAAAAAGGATAAGCTTTAAATAGCAAGAGAATAATTCTTTTCAATAAAATGCCCTAATTTGCATTTATCTTTTTCACTTACTTCCAAGAATTCTAATCCCGCATAATACCTTTCAGAATAAGGTCTTTTATTACACCATACAACTTGAGCGGTCATTTCTGCTGTTTCATCAATTAAATTAATATTTATCCTTACAATCCTTTTAAAAGATAAAAAATCTTCACACAGAATCTTTATACCTTTTAAGCTCAAATCCTTACCTACTGTATAAAAAATATTTTTTCTTTCGGGTAAAATAATACCTCTTAAGGAAAAAAAAAGGCAAAATCTTTTATCTTTTCTTCGTTCTTTCATTTTCTAATAGATTAGGAGATTAGAAGAAACTTATCTAATATTTATCTGTAAAATATAACATATTTTTATCAAAACTTCAAACCCATTGATTATTTTTTTGCACTTTTTACTAATAACAGACTCTTGCCGAATCATCTATAAGTTAAAAAGGCCTTTATTTTATAAAATTTAACTTAACCAATACCTATAGTAGGCTTTTTAAAGTTTAAAATATTAGAGAATGCCTTAGAGCTGAGGTGGGAAATTCTTATTGAAAAATTGCTTGGTAAAGGATATGATTATTTATGAAAGTGATTGGCAAAAGTAAAGTATAAATGCACAATTATAAACTTTAAATGAGTAAAAAATAACATAAATTTCTTCTTAAGAGGGGGATGGGATGCCGGAAAAGAGAAAATTTGTAAGGCTTAATATAAAGATACTAGCCAAATGGAAAAAGATTACTGGGACGCCGGATACCAAACTAAATAATTTAGATATAATTAGAAATATTTCTAGAGGGGGAATCTGCTTAAATATGCATAAAAAATTGAAAATTGGAGATAAGTTGCTTTTGGAGATAAAGCTACCTACAAAAAAGATTATTAAGGCAAAAGGGAAAGTAGTATGGATTAAGGATATGGGAATATTAGACTTAGAAAGAGAAGAGGAGTATGAGGTAGGAGTTGAATTTTCAGAGATGTGTAATGAGGATAGGCAAGAGATTAATAAATTTTTGTTCGAATCTCTCGCCTACTGATATTTATATCTTTGGCAAGTGGATAATAAAGGTTGTGCCTTTTTTTGGATAGCTTTCTACAGAAATATTTCCCTTATACCTTTGGACAATTTCATAACAAATTGCTAATCCTAGTCCGGAACCTTCTCCCATACTCTTGGTAGTGAAAAAAGGGTCAAAAATTTTATCTTGAATATCTTCAGAAATACCTTCTCCCGTATCCTTAAATCTAATCTCTACATATCCATTATATAGTGCTGTATAGATATTGAGGGTACCACCTTGCTTCATTGCTTGGCAGGCATTCTTAATAATATTATTACATACCAATTTTAAACGATAATCGGGTAATTTGGGTAGATCAGGGTTATAAAACTTTTCTACTGTAATATTATAAGCAATCACCCAGTGATTAAGCATATAAAGACTTTCTTCAATTGTTTGGTTAATATCAATCGTTCCTTCCTGAGGGGAAAGACTCCAGGAGAAATCTAAAAGAGACTTTACTAATTTTGCAATGCGATTTAACCCTCTTTTTACTTCTTCCAAATACTCCTTAGTAATCCCATCTTCCTCAAGGCGGTCAAATGCTAAATTCACATAGCGGATAACGCCGTCTAAGGGGTTATTTATTTCATGGACAAGGCTGCCAACGAGTTTACCTAGAGAGTAAAACTTTTTGTAGTGGTCAAAAGATTTTTTTAGATTCTCTAACTCCTTAGTTAAACTTTCGTTGAGTTCCTTTTGCTTTTTAAAACTGTCTTCGCTTAATAGGTTAAGATCTTTATTCCTTACAGTATCGAAGAATTTCTTTTGTGCTGGTAAGGTAATGCAGGCCCCAGAGAGTGAGGTGAAATTGTTAATGTTTCTTTTTTCTTTCATTTCAATCGAGGCTGGCTGAAAACGTTTACAATACCTTTAGAAAATCTATATAACATATTTTTAGCACAATTGTCAACCTACTGTCATATTTTTTTTAAACCTTCCTACAATTCTCCTTTATTGTTGCTATCAATTAGCTTAAATTTGTCCTACACCTTAATAAAAGAAATAGGTAGTATAATTATTTGTTCACATTTCTATAAACCCTTTCATTGTTAAAAGAAGACTTTAATAAATTATAAGACATTTTAAATCTTGACCTATTTTTCCATAGTAGTATTATTTATTCATAGACCAAAAAGCAATCAGGTAGGTCTAAAACAATAGGATAATTTATAAGGCAGCTTTCCAAGATTAGTTGCCACTTTTTTGTTTAAAAGGGAGGAGCGATGAAAGTAAAAGGTATACTCCTAATTGTGCTTGGCATCTTAGGTGCTATATTTGTCTGTACATTTGATATAATCGTAGGAAAACCGGTAAATGATATAACCGGCCCAAAATCAATATCTGCTCTTATAATAAGTGGACTTTTTATAGTAGCAGGGATTCGACTTCTGTTAAAGAGTCCAAAAAAATAATTAAGAAAGAACCTTTTATAGCTATAGTAACTTTATAATCCTCAATATCTTTTTGCCCGGTGGTGTAATAGGTAACACGCTTGGCTCTGGACCAAGTATTTCTGGTTCGAGTCCAGACCGGGCAGGTGGTTGATAATTTGAAAGTCAAGGTTAGGAATAAAGAGGATAGAAGTTATGGGGAGGTGGTCTCGGAACAAATATTGCCCTTCGGGCATTTTGACTTCATCGGAAATTTGTTACGAGTCCAGATCGGGCAACCAGACCGCAAAGTGAAATTCGAGGATTAAGTTCAGGTCCCCTAACATTTAATTTTAAAATGGCTTTTTATTAGAAAGAAAGCGTTCCCAGATAATATTTCCAACCCATCTTGTTTTCCTTTATATTTATGTGTTATATTTGAATGGTAATTTTTGGGAGGCGAAGGTATTTTAATAAAAATAAAAAAATAAGGTAGAGCGCCCCTTTACCATAAAGAAAATATAATGGATATAAAAGAAATATTTGCGATAGTAATGAGAAAAGGGGCTTCCGATTTGCATCTGAGTGTTGGTTTACCGCCTATGATACGCCTTAACGGACATCTAGAAAAATTAGGAGAAACAAAACTCAAGAGCACAGATATTGTAGCAATGTTGGAGGCCGCCATTCCCGATGGAAGAGCAAAGTCTGCGTTTGAGCGAGGAGAGATAGATTTAGGAATAGAAATTGATGGTATAGGACGCCTTAGAACCAATATCTATCATGATAATAATGGGATATGTGCTGCCTTTCGTTTAATACCTAACCAGATATATTCTTTAGAGGAATTGGGTCTTCCCAAGGGTGTTGACAGAATTCGTTATATGCGAAAGGGATTAATCCTTGTAACAGGTAGTGCAGGAAGCGGAAAATCCACAACACTTGCTTCAATAATTGATAGGATTAATTTTGAAAGGCAAGGCCATATCATAACTATCGAAGACCCAATTGAATTTGTTCATAAACATAAGAAGTGTATTGTAAATCAGAGAGAAATTGGTATGCATACAGGATCTCTTTCGAGTGCACTTCGTGCTGCCCTTCGTGAAGATCCAGATATCATTTTTGTCGGGGAGATGAGAGATTTAGATACTATGGCTATGGCGATTACTGCTGCCGAAACTGGACATCTTGTTTTGTCCACACTCCATACTAAGGGTGCGGCCCAAACCGTAGATAGAGTAATCGACGTATTTCCCCCATATCAACAGGAGCAGATAAGGGTTCAATTGGCAGATACATTAGAAATGGTTATTTCTCAAGTGCTTGTTCCTTCTATTGATGGCAAGAAAAGATATCTTTCATGTGAAGTGATGGTTACTACCCCTAGCATCAGAAATCTTATTCGTGGCAAGAAGACTTATCAAATAAAATCGATGATTGAAACTGGCACAAAGTTTGGGATGCAAACATTAGAAGAATCATTGAAGTTTTTAGTGGAAGCTGGTAAGATTTCTAGAGTATCAGCTTCTCAATGGGTGTCTGATAAGAACTTATTTGCAATTTACTAAACAGCAATATATCAGTATAAATTTTAATAAAATTTCTCACAAGATTCTTCCTACAAAACCCCCTAGATTTTATTTTAGATTACAATAAAGCCTCATAAATTATCCTTGTCTTTTATATAGGTTATGATAGATTATTTAGATAAATGATTAAAGAAATTTTTAATCCTAAATTGAAAGAACCTATTTTTATTGCTGCGTGGCCAGGGATGGGAGAGGTTGCCTATAGAACTGCCCTTTTTTTAAGAGAGGTTTTGGATTTTAAAATGTTTGCTAAGTTAGAAGCAACCGATTTTTTTAAACCAGCAGGAATAACTGTAGAAAAGGGTATTCTAGGTCTTCCTCATATGCCTGCAGGATTTTTCTATTATTATAAGCCAAAGAACAACCCTCATATAATTCTTTTTTTAGGCGAAGCTCAGCCCCCTTTAGAATATGGACAGGAATTAGCTACTAGTGTGATTAGTTTTGTTAAAAAGTATAAGAGTAAACTTCTCTTAAGCTTTGCTGCCAAGCCAGAACCCATAGACCATAAAGCAGAATCAGGCGTGTGGATTACTGTCACTCACAAAGAGGTCTTGGAACGATTTAAGAACTTTAATCTAAAAATTCTTAATGAAGGCCAAATAAGCGGTTTAAATGGTCTTATTTTGGGAGTAGCAAAAAGGCTAAATTTAAAAGGTGTCTGTTTCTTAGCTGATATTCCCTTTTATACTGTCCAAATAGAAAATCCCCGAGCGAACATCAGCATCTTAAAAATTTTGGATAAATATCTTAATTTGAATCTCAATTTGACTCCTCTCGTTGAACGGGCAAAATTTAT
>SMTZ1_10023823_pt1 | contig 11345 bp, 11 predicted proteins | sample DeeMarSWOR136_30_FD_25667 | JGI IMG/M metagenome (IMG submission 25667)
ATTCTGCCCGTGAGGCTCATGATAAATCCAGATAGAGTCTCGTAGTCCCCTTCGGGCAATGCCAGGGCAAGTTCCTCATTAACCTCATCGAGATCCCTTGATCCTTCAATGATGATCCCCTCCGGCTCCCCTGCGGGCTGCACCACTTCAGGCTCGTCGTGTTCATCCTCAATTTCACCCACAATCTCCTCGACCAGATCTTCCAGGGTAGCGATTCCCGAAACCCCTCCATACTCGTCCACAACCACTGCCAGGTGTTCTCCCCTGGCCTTCAGGTCCAGCAGCAGGTCGGCGATGCTCTTGGTTTCCGGAACGACGAGGACCGGCCTCATGAACCTTCTTATCGAGGTATTCGGGTCCTTCCCCACGAGGTCGCCAACGCTGACATACGCTATGATATTATCTATTCTCTCCTCATAGATGGGGAGACGGGAGTGACCTCGGTCCCCGATAACCTTGACGGCACTTCCGACCTTCTGGCGTACCTCGATGGCATCAACAGCCACCAGGGGAACCATGGCCGATTTGACCGCCGTTTCCCTGAACTTGAAGATGTGGTGAATCATATCCTGCTCGTGTTTTTCCAGGATACCCAGGCGCCCGCTCTCCCACATCAGCACCCTCAGCTCGTCCCGAGTGACGAAGGGATTCTTGCGACTCTCGTCCCCCATCAGGGCCGTCAGCCTCCTCGTAAGAAAGGTTGAAAGGATCACCAGAGGCGAAAAGAGAAAGGAAAAGAACCTGATAACACGCCCGATGCGAAGGGTAATGATATCCGCATGCCAGTAGAAATAGGCCTTTGGAACGGCCTCGCTGAAGATTAAGATGACCGGGGTCATCACCAGGGTGGCGACGACCCCGCCCAGGCCTTCATAGTGCTTGAGGAGTGTCCCGGCATAGGTGGCCGCCATTACAACGCCCAGGACGATGAAGATATTGGTCCCGACCAGGGTCGTTGCGAGAACCCTCTCGGGCTTGGCCAAGAGCTTCTCGACAATCTGGGCCTTTCTGTCAAGGCCTTTTGCCAGGTGGTGAATCCGAATCCGGCTGCACGAGACCATGGCCGTCTCGGCCCCGGAGAAGAAGGCGGCACAGATAATACACGCAATAATGATGAGGATATAGATCATCTATGTCCGTCCCCTAATGCTCAATCTCCCTTTGGTAACCTGCATCTTGACGATTCGTCTCGGTTCCGCTTCCAGGATCTCGAATTCCAAATTTCCGATGCGCACCTTCTCCCTGGCATTGGGTATCCTGCCCAACCGGTTGATCACGTATCCCCCGATACTCTGGGCCTGATCATCCGTGATGTTCGTCTTCATCTGCTGGTTGAAGTCCTCCACCTCCATGGTCGCATCCACTTCGATCCGATCCGGCGAAACCCTTTTATACGCGCCCCACGCCCTCCGTCTCTTATCGGCTATCTTCCCAACAATCTCCTCCAGGAGGTCGTCCATGGTGACCACCCCCGATACGACCCCATACTCGTCGACGGCCACGGCGAGATGCTGCCGCTTGGATTGGAATTCACGGAACAGCTGGTCGATCTTCTTCGTCTCAGGGACGACGTAGACGGGTCGAAGGTAATCCTTCAGCGACTCCTCCTTCGGCTGACGGAGAAAGTCCTTTATGTGGAGCACCCCGGTGATATTGTCCTCTTTTCCCTCATATACGGGCACTCTGGAATACCCCTTCCTCTTGAGGAATCGAAGGGCCTTATCCACAGGGAGTTTTGCCTCTATGCTGACCATCCTCATCCTCGGGGTCATGACCTGTTCCACCCTCTTGTCCCCGAAAGAAATTACCCTCTCAATCAGATCCCTCTCCAATAGGTGAACCGCCCCCTCGGAATAACCGATGTCCAATGCCGTCTTCAGTTCCTCCTCCGTTACCATTTGGGAGGGAATAGGCTTCTTAGTCACGGCGCCAACGAAGAAATCCGTAATCCACCGGAGGGACCTTCGGGCAGGGCTAATAACCATGGAAAAGAGGTTTAAGGGGATGACTACCAGCGGAGCAACTTGTTCCGGTCTCTCCACGGCGATAATCTTGGGCATGATCTCGCCGAACAGGAGAATGAGGAGGGTCATGGCCAATACCGCCACAAAGAGCGCCGTGCCACCGGAGAAGAAATGGGAAGAGATGTTTTCACCAAGGCTGGATGAGGCGACGTTAACGAGCATATTCCCGATGAGAATGGTGGCAAGGAGTCGGTGAGGATTGGCGAGCATCTTGGCCACGAGCCTTTTGGGCGACGAAGGGCTCGTGGTCATTTGCCGAACCTTAAGCCTGCTTAAACTGAACAGGGCCGTCTCCGAGCCCGAGAAAAAGGCGGAAAAACAGAGCAATATGGCCAGGCCGATGAGCTTGATCGTCATGGAGGGAGATCTCCCATATACTCATACATAATTCTGTAATCAAAGTCCCTCTTTGTCAACAAACTCCTCCGAGATCTCTAAAAAGGCCCTCTTCGCAGCTGAAAAATATTTTCCCGACTACTCTAAAAGAATGTAATAGGCGAAATCATTTTGCTTTCCCTCCTATCACGATCTCGGGGATTCTCAAGGTGGGCTGCCCGCTGGCTACAGGGACGCCCTGGCCCTCTTTCCCACAAGTCCCAATGGTGAATCCGAGGTCATCTCCCACCATATCGATCTGCTTGAGGACATCCGGCCCGTTTCCCGTCAGAGTGGCCCCCCTCACCGGGTCTCCAACCTGCCCATTGACGATCAGATACCCTTCGCTCACCTCGAAGACAAAGTTTCCATTGACGGTGTCCACCTGGCCCCCGCCCATCTTCTTCACGAAGAGGCCCTTATGAGTGGATCGGATGATCTCCCCGGGATTTAAGGACCCAGGGGCTATGAAGGTATTGGTCATTCTCGGAACGGGCTTGTAATGGTAGGATTCTCTTCGCCCGTTTCCCGTGGACTGGACCCCTCCCTTTCCCGCCGTGAGCCGATCGAAGAGATAACCCTTAAGTATCCCCTTATTCACCAGGGTTGTCCTCTGGGAAGGGGCTCCCTCGTCATCGAAACAAAAGGATCCCCTTTTCTGGGGAAGGGTAGAATCGTCTACGACGGTGACCAAGGGAGAGGCTATTTTCTTTCCGACCCGATCCGCATAGACCGATAGGCCCTGCTGGACCAAGTCAGCCTCCAGGCCATGGCCGATGGCCTCGTGAATCATGGTCCCGCCCGCCTCGCTGGAGAGGACCACCGGCATCCTTCCCATGGGGGCCTCCCTTGCCTCCAGCATCAGCAGGGATCGGTTCGCAGCGATATCAGCCACGTGTTCCGGGGAATATGCATCGAAGAGCTCGAATCCAATGCTCCCGCCGACGGGCTCATATCCCGTTTGGGTAATTCCATCCTGAACGGAGACGACCTGAACGAGAAAGATGGTTCCAATCCGATTGTCCTCAACAAAAACGTCCTTTGAATTGGCCACCGTCACCCTCTGATTGTAATCCCTGTAGACGACCTTCACCTGTCGCACCCGTTGATCCCTTGAACGGGCCCTTTGATTGCCCCTCTCCACCATGGAGACTTTCTTGGTCATGGGAACACCATCTGGCAATAAACGGACTTCAAGGCCCGCCGAAGAAGGTTGCGTGGCCAATTGGATATCAACTGGCTCCGCTTTAGCCCCCACGGCACTGCTCACCGAACTGGCCAATTCCTCGAGGTCTTTCTGGGAAAGTGCATTACAGTACCCATATGAAGTCTTTTGATCGAAGATCACCCGCAGACCCACCCCAGCATCCGTTCCCGTAATTATCCGCTCAATTCGATCATCCTCACAGACGATGGAGCACGTGCTCGTCTTTTCGAGGAAAAGCTCGGCAAAGTCCCCACCGTTTTTCAGGGCTTGCGTCAATACCTTGGAAAAGTCGAGTTCCGCAATCATCGGGACACCTTGTAATTCGTTGATGGGTATTCGATTCGGTCGATTGATATCTCATCCCCGAGCCCTTCCAAGACCATTTCCATGTCCTTTTCCAATCCCGGTGGAACCATCACCTCCACTATTCCGCTCTGGGGATCGATGGTCCTGAGCACCCCAAGCCCTTCATAGGACTCCAGGATGAATTTCATGTACGCAATATCCCTGCGATTAATCTTGAAATACCACTGAACGGTATCCATCTCCCCTCAACTCAGCCGTCTTTCCCCTGTCAGGACGCCCCGTACATCTCCAACGAGAACCACATCCTCTATGGCGCCCTCTATGGGCACGAGATTCTTGGAAGCCCAACCTTCTACCCTTCCCGTCCTCGATCTCGTGATCTCCCTGTCCAAGAATAGAGTGACGTAATATTCCCTGTCCCTTTTATTTCCTCCTTCATGGCGTCTTCGTGTTTCTTCCTCCTTTGTCGCAATCTCCACTTCAATGGTGGAGATTCCGGCCTTGGGGATAGTCCTTATCCGATATCGCTTGCCCCGTTGGATCTCCCCATACACTCCCCGGCGGAAGTTATAAAAAGCTGTTAAGAAGTCATCATATACAACCCCATCGGGGATTTCTTCCTCGCTCCGGATGAAGAGCCCTCTTCGATTCATCCTCCTCTTTATTAGCCTTCTTGCTCCATAATCGAAAAAGGTAATCTTTTTCCGGACCTTTTCCCCAATCACAATATCCTCTTCGAACCGAAGGGGCCTAAACCTCTTTCCCCCATCGATTACCTCCATATACGAAGTGTAGCTGTCTCGGCGATAACGAGTCAGCCATCCAATGAGCCCCGAGGTCTCTCCCTCCAGGGTAGCCCTGTAAACCTGGTTCCCTTTAGCCTTCTCGAATACGACCCGCCCCATGGCTGCGGGGTTAAACCATAGAAAACGGAATTGATACCGAAGCTCCTCCCCTCGGAAAGAGGAAGCGATGTCTTTCTCCTGGCTTTCGGCTCAATCAAGGCGAGGTGCCCATGGTGGATGAAATTCATGCCAACTATGGGACGAAGAAGGGGGAGGACCGCTCCTAAAAAAAATCCCCTTAGGAAAGTCCTTCTTGAAAAACGACTCATTTCTTCCCTCCTCCTAGGACCTCCCTTGGGAAACGCTCCGCGAGAGTAAGGCGCATCCGATGGCACCGTTGAATTCGGGGCGCACCGTTGAATTCGGGGCGCTTTGGGACGATGACTGGGACGTGAACGGAGTGCTCAAGGAGTTTCGTAATAGCCCTGTTCTTCGCAACGCCTCCGGAAACGACGATATTTTGACGGGGAAATCGGTTGATCAAGGGAAGCACGCGCCTTACCACCGAAAAGTTTACCCCCGCACAGATTCTGGGAATTGGGATCCCCTCGGTAATCTTGCCGATCATCTCGGATTCTCCAAAGATAGCACAGGTAGCATCGAGCTCGATGGGATCGTTGTACTGGTCCCCTAAGTCCCTGAGGGATACGGCGAGAACCCTCGCCATATTCTCCAAGTACCTCCCGCTTCCCGCGGCACATTTATCATTCATGAGGAAATCCCTGACCTTCCTCCCCTCCACGTAGGCCACCTTGGTATCCTGCCCCCCTAAGTCGACGAGGGTAAAGTCCCCTAATCCGGTCTGGAATATTGCCCCCTGGGTATGGGCCTGGATTTCCGTGACGTTGTTTCCCCCCGAGAGGTTGATATTGTTTCGACCATACCCCGTGACGGATATCCTTGCACGAGGATCGATGGGCAGATCAAGTCGATTAAACTGAACCCGAAGCTTTCCCTCCCTTATCGTGCCATACCGCTTATAGAAGGGGAGAGTATCGAAGCTCCTGGTTCTTACGATCCCACTTCCTTCCATCAGGACAATCTTTACCCTTCGGCTTCCCAAATCGATTCCGACATTCATGGCGAATCATGCCCCTCCTGCTTCCCCTTCAGCATTTCGATGAAACTCTCGATCCTGACCTTTGTCCGGGCATCCAAAGAGGTGGGCTTATCCCCCTCTATCGTCAATATCGGCAGATCAATCTCGTAACGGAGTATCAGATCCTCTATCTGCCTGAAACAGAAGGATTGGACGTAATGGATTACCCCAACAATTCGTCTTCGTTGTACCTCCCCCCGGATATCCCTTAGCCGGGAAAAGATATCATAGGGGTAGGTGTATCTTAGGTACTGTTCCAGGAGGGTAGTCGTTCGGTAGGGCATGCTGAACTGCCGCTGGGTTTCATTGAATACCACCCGAGCACCCAACGCCTCGATGAAGGAGTAGAGATCGTCATATATGGGAGGGACCCCTACATACCCCAATGCAATCTCTGTACCGAACCTATCCCGGCCCTTCACCTCCTTGAGAAAATCCTCCACCTCTTTTTCGAAGGCTTCAAAGTCTCCCTTCATGTCGCTTGCATTCACCAAGAAGTAATGGTTTTCAAATCCGCTTACAGTGCCTGCCTGCCAGGTTAATTGATCGATCAATGTCAGCCTTTCCCTTATCTTGTCCAACCTCATCTTAACACGCCCGGTAGCGGCCTCCGTGACGCCGAAGTGGTCCATCATCTTCTTAATCTGAAGATGAAGCAATTCCTCATCCCGATCATAGGGGTAGGAAAAGGGGAAGATCTTAACCCCCTTCAATTGGAGGGTTTCCATCAGGGCCTGGGTATTACTGCAATCGCCCTGGGTGACGGCGATGACCTCATCCAAACCCGACCTCTTGGTCACCGCGTAAATCCCCTTTATCCAACCGCACATATTCCGCGGGAATCCCTCCAGCTCAGCTTCCTCGACCAAGGCCTTTTTTTCGGGATGGGTGATGAAGACGTTGTTGAGGTCTATGGGTGTTTCTCTTGCGGCGAATAGAATCTCTAGGGGGATGGTCGTTGTGAATCCGATTCTGCCCACCTTGGTGCTGGTCCCCAATCTAGCCAACGAACGTTCTGAATGATTTCACTATACACCAAACCAGGTGGGATGGCAATCCCCATGACGGTCCCTGATCCACCATCAAGGCATCATCTGCGGCGTTGCCTTCTATCGCTCCTCCTTGCGGCGTATTGCTCCATACGCCTCAGTCGTCGCTCCTCGACGCCTTGCATCTAATACCTTCCTGGTGGCCAGGAATACTCCATGACCTGCTCATTTCAGTTTCGATACCTAAATTAGGCGGTGGATTTTGGGGTTCTCCCTGTATATGGGCTTAAGAGGGGATCATTTTTTGAGGAAAAGGCTCGGTTGCTCAAAGGCGTTCTGCTCTTCTTTCTCGTTGGGTATCGAATCAAGAGAGGAGCGGATTGCTGTCTAACAGGTCATGCTGAGGGATAATGGGGTTCCTCGGAAACTCGGGAACTCCCCATTCCCCGATTGACGGTTGAAGTGAACTATGGTAAATAATCAGTATGCTTACGCTATCGAAAAAGAAATATCTTATCTTTTTCCTTCCCCTTCTGGTACTGTCCTGTTCTCAGATGGGAACGGGGGTGAAACCCAAAGGCCAGGTGGGAGACTCCCCTGTACTCTCCGAGAGGGACCAAAAAGCCTCCCTTGCCTATCACCACTACATCCTCGCTCAATTGAAAGGGCAAGAAGGGAACCTGGAGGGAACCATAGATGAATTGAGGAGGGCTCTTGCTTACGACCCAGGATCAGCTTTTCTTCATGTCGAACTGGCCCGCCTGTACATCAGGAAAGGGCTAACCACTGAAGCTATTGCGGAGTGCGAGGAAGCCCTTACCATTGACAAGAACTTCGTGTCAGCCCATGTTGTACTCGGTGGTCTCTACTCCACCCTTAAGAAGAATTCAAGTGCCATCGAACACTACCGTGAAGCCCTGAGGATTGACCCCGAAAACCAGCAGGCATATATCTACCTCGGTTCATTATATCGGGAATCTCAGCAATACGATAAAGCTATTGAGGTCTTGAAGAGATTGATCGTTGAGTCCCCAAACAATATCATGGGACTCTATTACCTGGGGAGAATCCACGCAGAGATGAAGAGGTTCGACGAAAGCATCGGCTACTATGAGCAGGCTCTCGCCGTCAAACCCGATTTCATATCGGGTTTAATCGACCTCGGAACCATTTATGAGATCCAGAAAAAGCCGGAAATGGCCATTGAGGCCTACCAAAAGGTTCTAAAGATCGATTCCGAAAACAGGGCGGCCCGTGAGCGACTCGGCCAGTTGTATCTTAAGGGAAACCAATTGGAAGATGCCTTAAATCAATACCGGGAGATTCAAAAATTTGATTCCGAGGACTTGGACATTAGGGTTAAGATGGGGCTCGTCTATTTCGAACAGGGCAATTACGATGATGCCATTTTAGAATTCAGTTTCGTCCTGGCGTCCAATCCAAAAGATGATAAGGTGAGGTTCTATCTCGCAACGGCTTATCTGAAGAGGGAAAACCACGAGCAGGCTATAACCGAGTATATGAAGATCCCCGCAGAATCGACCCTCTATGTCGATTCGAGGGAGAATGCCGCTCTCATCCTCGAAGATCTGGGGAAATTGGATGAGGCTATCGATCTCCTGGACAGATCGATTCAGATCAAGCCCAAGGAGGTTGGGTTCTATCTATTGCTCTCCTCTTTCTATGAACGGGGAAAACAGGAGGAAAAGGCCCTCGAAGTGGTAACAAGAGCCCATCAGATCGATGAGAAGAACACGGATGTCCTTTTCCGGATGGGGATCCTTTACGACAAACTCGGTAAATTTGAGGAGCTGGTGCGCCGCATGAGGGAAGTGATTTCGTTAAACCCCGAACATGCCGACGCTTTGAACTACCTCGGCTACACCTTCGCAGACAAGGGAATTCATCTGGATGAGGCGCTGGAATTGGTCCAGAAGGCCCTCACATTGAAACCCGAAAGTGGTTATATTACCGATAGCTTGGGCTGGGTATATTACCGGAAGGGGGAGTATGAAAAGGCCATTAGAGAATTGGAAAAGGCTATCGAATTGACCCCCGATGATCCTATCATTAGGGAACACCTGGGGGACGGTTACCTCAAGGTCAACCTGGTCGAAAAGGCCCTGGAGCTTTACGAAAAGGCAGTGCAACTAAAACCCAAGGAGGATCAGTTAAACCGCTTGAGGAAAAAGATCAAGGAGATCAAGACGAAAAAGGGAGCGGCTCCTTGAAAGCACTTCTTTTGAGAGGGGGATTGTTGATCTTCTCCCTCTCATTCCTCTCGAGCTGTGCATCGCTGTGGCCGGCAAGGGTCCCGAGGGAAATCCTCTCCTCCGGTGATCTTCTCCAAAGGGTAGAGGCAAGAAATCGGCGAATCCAGTCCATGAGGGCCATAGTGAGGGCCACGATCAACCTCGGAGAACAACACTTCAGGCTGGAAGAGCTCATCATCGTCAAGAAACCCGCTTCACTGAGGGTAGAAGCCCTCAGCCCCATTGGCCAACCCCTGCTCTATTTGACAACGGACGGCGAAATTTTCGAAATCCTCATTCCCAACGAAAATCGTTATTATCGGGGAACATCGCCCCTGAAACACCTTCCTGCCTTTTTCCCCTTCTGCCAGGGGATAAAAGAGATTATTCCAATGATGGTGGGGGAGGTGAACTGGGCGGATGATGAGCACCTTGCTATCCACTATAGTCAAGGGGATAGGCTCTATATTATAGAAGAAGATATCTCAGAAGGGTCAAGGCGGATATTGTGGATAAACCCCTTCCATTTTGCCCTGGTTAGAGCCGCTGAGCTTGATCATCAGCAAAATCCGCAATGGGAAGCCCTGTTTTCGAGTTTCAGGAAAAGGGACGGCATCCTCTTTCCCACGGACATCGAATTCCGGAGCTACGGGTCGGGGAGTAGGATGAAAATGCACCTCCTAGAATGGGAAATTAACCCCTCATTGGGGGAGGGGATATTTCGCTTGGATACGCCGAAAGGGGTGGAGATTATCGAAATGAAATGAAGGGGGCTGGATTCTAACCCCCGGCCACGGGCGGAAAGACGGACAATACGTCCCCCCGTTTTAAGACTTGTTCGAGGTTGCCATGAACCCCGTTAACCAAGATGATTTTGGGAATTTCATCGGGGATTTTCAACTTCTTTAGGATACCCCTAACAGTATTTGTGGGATTGACCTTGACCTTGCAGGAGAACTGGCTGCTTCCCTTGGGTAGATAATCCCTCAATGTAGCGAATAGCCTGACCTCGATTTCCATCGCCTTCACTATTTTATCCCTCGTGCGGAGTTGTCTGGATATTATACCCCTCACCATCCAAGATGTTCAAAAAGGGGATTGGATCCCATCAGGGGTTTACCAAGCCCTTTTCACCGCCACGTTTCAACCGTATCCGTCGATTCTACAATGACAAAGGCCCTATCGTTATTGCTCTCCTTATCGGCGGGGAAGATGAAAAAACCTTTCCTTTCCGGTGTATACCCATGGGTCGTTCCGTACATCACCTCCCCATCGGAAAAAGCAACCTTAACCTTCAATCCGGGAACGTTTTTAAGGCTTTCTACGCCGAAGTCACCGGTGCTTCGATGGTCCTTATTTCCCTCGAAGGTCTTAACGAAAAAGACCGCCTTCAGGAGAAAGGTGGATACCTCAATGGCCACTTCCCCAGGCTGGGTTTCGGTGACATGGAAGATCTCCCTGTTGGGATTAAAATCGTGCGTATACCCCTTTATCATCCTCCCGTCTCGAAACCGAACGACGACCTTATTTTCTATTTTCAGCATAGTGCCCCCCATCTTGCATTAGGGCTCAATTTTTACTCTAACGGATTATTCCCGAAATATCAACTTATTAATGTTTGCAATTTCCCGTGTTTCCGGAGAAGAGGACAAAACCGAAACCCTTTGCTCTGCTCTCATCCAGTTTTGCCAATTCCTAATGACGATCACTTCCTCCCCGTTTCGAAACCCGGCCAAGGACAACTGTCGCTTCCTCCCTATGCCGCTCCCTCTGGGGGAGAGCAAAGGAGTGCAGATTTCTATGGAAATGATTTCCGTCTTCAATTGGATTTTGGGATTGGATTTTGGGAATAGTCCTGTGGTTCTTATCAAGAGTCAACCTCATGAAATACCAGATGCCAAGGAAATAATCTTCAAAGAAGTGAATAGGGAAGTCTTGTTGCCGATTACCATGGGTGGATAAGTGAGACGCCTCGTGATCCAATTTGATCCCAAAAAACTCATTCCACTACTCATGTCTTAGTGCAACGATCGGATCCACTTCCGCAGCTCGAGCGGCTGGATACAATCCGAAGAGGACACCGATACCGGCACTGATGAAAAGGGGCAACATAATGCCCCAGGGGGTAATGACGGTCGGCATGCCTACAATAGCGGTTATCAATGATGGGATGAGAACCCCTAAACCAAGTCCGACTATTCCGCCAATCGTTGAAAGCACGACAGTTTCAATGAGAAACTGCGTAATG
>SMTZ1_10007005_pt1 | contig 11344 bp, 9 predicted proteins | sample DeeMarSWOR136_30_FD_25667 | JGI IMG/M metagenome (IMG submission 25667)
TAATGATCCATATATCATTGAAGGCTGGGAGATAAATGCATCATCTGAGGATGGTATTACCATAATTGATACAAATAAATGTTTTGAAATTAGAAAATGTTACATTCATAGCGGTGGTTCAAGTAAAGATGGGATAGTATTTTACCATGTGATGAATGGTGTAATCAATTGTTCAATTATATCTAATAATAGATTTGGAGTAATCTTTCGGGCTTATGAATATCCCGAAGAAAATAGTTCATATAATAAAATTCTGAAAAATACAATCACAAATAATAAGAGAGATGGTATCCATTTCCAACATACGGGATGGGATCATCATAGCTATAACTTAATTTTTCTTAATGAAATCTCATATAATGACCAAGGGATTTACTTGATTATGTCTGCATATAATCAAATATTTTCAAATAATATTATATCAAATAGTAGATGGGGTGTCAATTTAACTATGTGTATGGGTGGAGGGACATTTAATAAGGTTTATCATAATAATTTCATAGGTAACAATAATGAAAATGGGCAAGCCTGTGCATTTTGGACAATTGATAATGATTGGGACGATGGGTATCCCTCTGGTGGAAATTACTGGTCAGATTATTATGGTATAGACAACTATTCAGGCCCCGATCAAGATATACCTGGAAGTGATAGCATTGGCGACACACCATATAATATTACCTTATATTGGGATGAATATGAAGAATTTGAATATGACTATTATCCTTTGATGGAGCCTTGGCATGGAAATTTACCTCCGTTTGCTGAATTCACTTGGAGACCATTATATCCAATTCCTTGGGAGATGGTCCTCTTTAATGCTTCAGAGAGCATAGATTATGATGGATATATCATTTTATATGAATGGGATTGGAACGATGATGGAGTATTTGATGAAAACTATACGACACCAGATGTTTATCACATATTTGAAGAAGAAGGTAACTACCCTGTTACTCTACGTGTAATTGATAACAACACTCAGAATGATATGAAAACTAAAATTGTAACAGTAACATCTTATAATCATTACCCAACTGCACCATTAATAGATGGACCATTCAAGGGATCAGCAGGAGTAGAGTTATGCTGGGCGTTTCTTTCATGGGATGAAGATGCCGACATGGTCAAATATTACATCGACTGGGGAGATGGAAACTCAGATGAAACAGATTATCATCCAGAAGGCATAGCAGTAGAAGTCGTTCATATCTATGAAAAAGAAGGAGAATACAATATTAAAGCTATAGCTGAAGACAAAACGGGACTTATGAGCCCAGAGGAATCATTAGTAATCATTATACCAAGAAATAGAGCAACAGTTTATTCTTTGTTCCAATTGTTCTTTGATAGATACCCATTTTTGGAGGTGTTTTTACGAGCAATGAACCTGCTAAGATAGGCTTGGTATTGGGAATCATCTTTCTATTTATTGGTGTTGCTGTTCAACCAGGTATAGCAACAATTCAACCAGAAAGTATTGATAGAGATTATGTTAAGATTACAATAGATGTTTGTGGACTACCATGGGTGAAACCACAAACAAAACAACTTTCCAGAGAACAAGCAGCAAAAGTGGATATATTGTTTGATTCTATCGATGAGCGGTTAGATAAGGTAAAAACAATGGAGGAAACAAAGGCGATATTTAATGACGCTGTTATTGAACTAGATAAGTGTGGTTTGTTAGGTGGATTGAGTGTTAAACATGCTCAACGGTTGGTGACTGAAGGTTTTCAGAATTTAAGGATTATGAAACTACTAAATAAGAAACATAAAAATCATAATAGTAACAATCAAATAGATAATTCATTTTGTTCAATTGTAGGACATAATATTAGTGAATGCTGGTTTATACGACCTATTCATAGATTAATGGATTATTATGGTTTTATTGGTTTTTTACTTCAAAGTATATTTTTATTAGGGGAGTTAAAAATCCCAGCGATATTTTCAGATATAGCGTTTGGTGGGGGTGGTATTTGGTTTGAAGATGGATTTGAAGCATTTCCTTCTAAGGGATGGATAAATACCATTGGTTCATTTGGCAAACAATCATATAATGGTAGTTTTTATGGAAACATAAAGGCAGTTCATGGATATGGAGGTCCCGCAATGATGATTGATTGGGATTATTATGTTGGAGTAACTGGTTTTACTGGTTTTAGAATCTGGAAGTATATAAACATAACAGAAGGTTCATATATTGATTTTCTAGGTTTTACTTTCATAGTAAAAATAGGTTCTGAGCCTAATATGGGATTAGAATATGCATAAGAACATCCTAACAGTTGTTGGAATAACAATCCTATTTCATAATTTATGTAATCTTAATATAACCTATACCTTATATTACAAATGAAGGGAGGACGCAAAATGAGAAAAATAGTATTTGGTTTCATTTTAGTAATTTTGCTGCTTTTATTTATTCCTATGACAAAATCTGCATATGAAAACGTGTCTACTGATAATGAAACCTTTTTAGAAGTTAATGCAAGAGTTTTTGGTATATGGAGAATAAAATTCATATTAGTAACTCTTAAAAACATTGGTGATGAAAAAGTTAAGATTCGACATTTTCCTGGTGGGGGATTTGAAATACATAATTCAGAACAAAGAGTATATAGGACTCCATATGTTCCTATAAGGATGACATATTGGATGACATTATATCCAGGACTACCAAGAATATTTAACAGGGGCTTCTGGTTTGGATTTGACGATTCTGGAAAAATACTTCCAAATGGAGAATATTTTGTTAAAGGATTTGTATGGCTTGAAAATGAAACATTATATAGTGAACTTGTAAAATTTCATTTAGGAAAACCTTAAAATATTTAAGGTGGTCAACAAAAGAACCATATGACATACTAGCAAAAAGACATATATATAATAAAATAAATGAAATAACAGTGTCTGGAAAATATATGAAGATATTATTTGTACAACCTGCCAATACTACTAATAAAAATTTTATAAACAGCATTTTTAAGAAAATCAAAATTACTTCAATTCCTCCTTTAACATTACAACAAGTAGCTGCGTTGACACCGAAAAAATATAAGGTTGAATTAGTTGATGATAATTTTGAAAAAATCCCCTACAAAAAAAAAGTTGATTTAGTAGGAATCACAGCAAGAACATGCAGTGTATTACGTGCCTACGAAATTGCAGACGAATTCCGTAAATATGGTATACCTGTAGTTTTAGGTGGTTATCACGTATCTGGATTACCTGAAGAAGCTCTACAACACGCTGATAGCGTGATAATTGGCGATGCAGAAAATACATGGCCTCAACTTTTAGATGATTTTGAACAAGGACATATGAAAAAGAAATATGTTGCTTCAATACCGCCAGATCCCACAATGATAAAATCGCCTATGCGCAATCTTGTTTGTGATATTTCAATAACAGCCACTATTCAAGCCTCGAGAGGTTGTCCCCATAATTGTGAATTCTGTGCACTGCCAAATATAACACCCTATGGATCAATTTCTCGTACTAGGCCTATATCAGATATGATAGCAGAGATTAAAGGAATTAAACAAAAATTTATTGCTTTTTTAGATCCATCGATATCAATCCAACCAGAATATTTTAAAAAATTATTTACAGCAATGATTCCTTTAAAAAAGAAATTTTCTGCTTATGCAAATATCGACATTGCCTATGATGATGAGTTTTTAGAGTTAGCAAAAAAGGCAGGGTTTAAAAGCTTGTCGATAGGGTTTGATTCTATTTCTCAAGAGACCATGAATACAGTTGGTAAGAAAATCAATAAAGTTGAAAATTATAAAGAGGTTGTTAAAAAAATCTATGATTATGGTTTCAGTGTCATTGGGTGTTTTATCTTTGGATTCGATACTGATAAACCGGATATTTTTGAGACTACATCTCAAGCAATATCTCAATTGGACTTAGATTGCATACGGGTTAATATTTTAACCCCCCTACCAGGGACACCTATATTTCATAAAATGGATCAAGAGAAACGAATACTTACTTATGATTGGTCAAAATATGACTATCAGCATGTGGTTTTTCAACCAAAACATATGTCGCCTAATGAGTTATTAGAAGGTACAAAACGGGTAATAATTGATTTTTTTAATATGAATAATATAACAAAAAAAATACTGCTTAATTTAAAAAAAGACCTGATAAATAAAGACCTGAATTATACTGCAATGATAACTTCATATCTTATTTCATCCTATATTTATCACCAAAACCTTGTTGGCTTAAATCCTCTTATTCGTAAATTAGGAATTAATGAAATTCAAGTATGATCATATAAAACACAGATTGTTTAATATGAGAGAACATAGTTACAAATATTCACAGTTTTAGATACTAGGAGAATAAATACTTTGCTTTATCGACCTGTTAATTATGCTAAAATTGGTAAAAAAAATTTTATAATTGCAATATAAAGTACAATATCAGAAAGAACAGTGAGCTTTTTGTCAAGAGTATACCTTTATTTTTAACATTGTTATCATATTTATAATCATCCAATCGGTATAAAAGAAGCCATCCATATTGGGAGAAGAAAGCAAACAGGGAAATGCAAATAACCGATAACCAAATATGGTAACTTAAAAAAAGTGTACCCACTTGAACATAAAATGCACCGATTACCAAAAACATGGCCCCAAAAGCCATCTGGTATTTATGGTGTATTAATACATTTGCATAAAGACAACATACACCTCCAATTAAAGCAAATATCATCACTGGCCATCCCTGCTTTATTGATAAATAAACTACTATTGCCAACAAAAAAACAACTCTTTTCAATTATATTTTTCAATTGGTTCTCTTACCGCATCAATTGCAATTGCTACAGGTGCTTTAGCATATGCAATGCAACATGAAGGTATATTATGGACTTCTGCTATTATTTTAATTATTAGAGGAATTGTTGTTTCAATGATGGTTATTGAAGTTTATCATAGAAAAAAAGAAAAATTGTATTGTTACTCTTTGATACGATTATAATTCATAACAAAATCTATTAACAAATAGAATATTTTAATATTGAGGTTTGAGGGAGGAAAAAATGATGACTGAAAAATCTAAAATTATATACATTTTAGTTATTTTGTGGATAGTAATTGGTGTCTTGTTCATTGGCACAGCTGTTCAAAAGATTTCAGAATATTTGAATGTTATAGACTCATTCGGAGGATTTGGATCTCCGGATGATATTACAAAATCAATGACATTTTCATATGTTGTCTATACTACTCAATTTATTATTATCATAGCACTCTCATTTATACTTGCCTATAGTTCATTTAGGAAAAAAAGTCAGTCATGGCTTATAGGTATAATACTTTCTTCATTTTTGATACATTTTGTTGTTCAAGCAATTTATTTTATCGGCTTTGCAATAATAAGGGAAAATTTCGGTCTGATATTTAGTAATTTTGAATATATTACATATATGCTGATGTTATTTATTGTTCCATGTGTAATATTTATTCTTACAAGACCAAAGGTTAAGGAATATTTTGGAAAAACATAGTTTATAACAAAATCTTATTAACAAATAGAATGTTTTAAAATGAGTTTGAGAAGAGGAAAAATGGTAAAATATTGCTCCGAATGTGGTGCAGAACTTAAAGTAAATGCTAATTTTTGTGATAATTGCAGTTCACAGATAAAAACAGGTATTTCTAATAAAAAAATAGCCGTTATTGCCATAATTTCAATAATAATAATTGCTGTACTATCTATCTTATTAGTGTGGTATTCAGGTTTTTTTAATAACCTAGATGATTTGGGTTATTCCAATTCCGAGTATGGTTTTGGTTTTAATCCACCAGCAGGTTGGACTAAAGATACAAGTGGAACACTTGGGGTAATAGTAATATTTTATTCACCTATTAATGATGATTTTTCAGAAAATATTAATGTTATAAGGGATGTATTACCAATTGGAATTTCTCTTAGTAGTTTTGTTGATATAGGCGTAGATCAATGTTATAATTTATACACAGATTTTTCATTAATTTCATCTAATCCAAGGACAGTAAATGGAATGAACGCCTATGAGATTGTATATACTTATAATCAAGGCATTTATGAACTGCTAGGAAAACAAGTTGTAGTAGAAAAAAATTCTGAACTTATCTTACTAACCTATACTGCTGAGATTGAAGATTATAATGTTTATTTCTCAGAATTTGAACAATCTGTAAATTCATTAAAAATTGTTTAAATTGATTATAATTTATAGTTATAAGAACTAGGGTGAATAAAATAATAAAAATGCAGTTATTGGTTCTTGGATCGTTTCCCATTGCTAGAAAAAATGTTGAATCTAATAAGAGGATATTAATATAAAACCAGATAAAACCATTTTTTCAATTTGTTATTTTATCAAGTTAGGTTTAAATATGATTAATTTTAAAGGATATAATGGGTGATTGGAAGGTGAAAAAAAAACTATTTATATCAATAGTTTTGATTTTAGTGATACTTCTATCTGCATCCACAATGGTTGTAGCAAAAAAACCATCTAATCTACCAGTCCAAGCCTATAGCCAAGGACAGAGCGAAGAATTTAAAATGTTACTATATGAGCATTTTGTTGAAATCTATGACCAACTCTACGAAAAAAATGGTAAAGAGCCAAGAGGTATACTTCAAATATTGGAAAGTATAGGTAGATAGATAATAATAAATGAAACCTAATAATATGGAAACAACCGAAAATAAATAATTAATAAATTCTTTCTTTTTTTTCTTATAAAATTCTTTGATGGTTTTTTTAAAGGATTCCCATTGCTGGAAAGACTGCTGATACCTATAAGTAAAATTTAGAATCTTTTTTCCCTATTCATTACAATATCTTTATTCAAAACAACTTTCTTACATATTTAGAAAAATGATTGTCTTTAATTCAAATCTAGATGAAATAAAATTTTCTTATCTTTTATGTCTAGTTTTTCCTTAAGAATCTGCAGAATTAAAATTTTTTAATAATATTTTTTGTTTTGTATCACTTTTTCAAATAACATTTTATGATCAATTAGAAAATTAATATATTTATATAAATGCAATATAACAAGTTCTGACTCATCAAAACCTTTCTTCATTTTTTATAGGTCTTCAAATAAACCTTCATTTGCTTTGTACCACATCAATAAATTTCTATAATTAAAAGCACTTCCGGTGCTATATAGAACTATGGTTTCATGATTTAATGATATATTTTTATCAGATGTCATTATAATTCCAACTGCCGTAATTCCTTTTAAAAAACCATAATATTGGAAAGGGATATCTTTTTTATATACAATTCCCTCATACAAAGATTGGTATCCTTCTTTTTCTAGTTTCCCCTTATAATCATCAGCCACAGCATCTATAGTTTTATCTGTTCCATATACTTTATATTTTAGCGTATCAATATAAGGGATATTCTTTATTTCTGGATATTTTTTCATAGGCTCATCAATATCTATTTCCTCAGCTTTTCCTATAGGCTTTTGTATCTCTAAAAATTTTTTAATTGGGATAAAACCTGAGTTATAGGTAATGGATCCACATATACCTAGTAATAGTATAATCGAAAAAAATATTATTAAGAATTTCATAATATTTTTTCTACGATTTTTCAATCTTTTATTATAATAAGTTAGATTTATATCTCTTGATATTTTATCCAGCATTAAAATAAATTATATGAATTATTAATATATAAATTTTTATTTAATTTTGAGACAAAATATTTTATTATTTTTTATAACTTAAACAATGTAAAATTTTAAAAATAATTATTAAATTTCGTAAAGGGGTTTTATTAGTTGTATAATAAAATTTTAATCCTTTTTGTAACATAATATATTTTTATTTTTTCTTATTTTTTATAATAATTTATTTTTAATTTAAAAATTTTTTATTATATTACATTATATAAATATAAAAATAAATATAATTATAATAAGGTTTTTATATTAGTTCTATTATTACTTTACTATTAAATAAAAAAAGTAAAATTTAGGGGAGGTAAAACATGTTGAGAAAAAGCAATTTAAAAAATATTCATAATATCAAAAAAGCTGGAGCAACATTTGTAACAGTAATATTACTCTTTTGTGTTATTATACCAACAATTAATTCAGGAAAGGTGACAATTTACCTTAATTATTTAGAAGAGCTAATCGAGGAAAAAACATTATTTCCTATCAAACTAAAAACATTATCCAGTGATAATTGGTGGGATGATAGCTGGCCATATAGAAAACTCATTACAATAGATCATAACCAAATAAATTCTGATCAGATCAACTTCCCATTTTTGGTATATCGAAGTTCTGATATGGATTTAGCAGATCATGCGCAAGATGACGGAGATGACATAGTATTTATTCTCCATTCAGATAATACGACTAAACTTAATCATGAAATCGAACATTTTAATGGAAACAATGGGGAACTTTTTGCATGGATAAATATTCCCAGTTTGAGTTCATCAGAAGATACAAAATTTTGGATTTATTATGGAAATGAAAATAGTGAAAATCAAGAAAATATCGAAGATACATGGAACTCAAACTTTGTTATGGTGCAACATTTAAACGAACAATCTGGGACATTATTTGATTCTACTTCCAATAATAACGATGGTACCAATGACAATGCTACTTTTACTTCTTCTGCAAAGATTAATGGTGCTTATGATTTTGATGGAATAGATAATAATATTGATGTTGGTACTTTTGATGTCATGGGAAGTGGATTAACTCTATCAATATGGTTTAAAGCTGATAGCTTTGCAGAAAACGTTATCTGCACTAGTGGTTTGAGATTAATTTCTAAGGCAACAGGACCTGAGACATCTGATCACTTTTGGACAATTGCTCCTGCTGATTATGGTGATAGATATAGATTTAGACTAAAAACAACGGATTTCACTTCTTCAAATCTGATTGTTGAAACTGGCGGTCTAAGCACAGGTACATGGTATAATGTTGTTGCAACCTATGATGGTAGTTACATGAGAGTTTATAATGATGGAGTTGAATTGGGTTATAAAACAACGACTGGAACTGTATCAACTGACGATACAGTATCAGTTTGGATTGGATCAAATCCACCAAATGATTATAGAGCTTTTGATGGTGTTATCGATGAAGTACGTGTTTCAAATATCGCTAGAGATGAGAGTTGGATTGATTTATCGTATGAAAATCAAAACAATCCGGGATCATTTGTCTCTATATCCGAACAGGAATTATGCGAATATACACTTACAATAAACATCGAAGGTAATGGGGCCGTAACAAAAGATCCAGATCAAGACACCTACGAATACGGAACAGAAGTAGAACTAACAGCAATACCAGACACAGGCTGGTCATTCTCACACTGGAGCGGAGACCTCTTAGGAAACAATAACCCAGAAACCATCACCATGGACGAAGACAAAACAGTAACAGCACACTTCATTATAAACGAATACACACTAACAGTCAATATCGATGGAAACGGAGCAGTAACCAAGGATCCCGACCAAGACACCTACGAATACGGAACAGAAGTAGAACTAACAGCAATACCAGACACAGGCTGGTCATTCTCACACTGGTCAGGTGACCTAAGCGGAGGCAATAACCCAGAATACATTACTATAGACGAAGACAAAACAGTCATAGCAAATTTCAGTGAAAATCAATATACACTAACTATAATAATTGAAGGTCAAGGATCAGTGTTGAAAGATCCAGATCAAAATACCTATGAATATGGCACCGAAGTTGAACTAACAGCAGTTCCAGATACAGGCTGGTCATTCTCACACTGGAGCGGAGACCTCTCAGGAGACAGTAACCCCGAATACATCACTATGGACGAAGATAAAACAGTAATAGCGAATTTTTCCATAAACTATTACACTCTTACAATTGATATTGACGGACAAGGGGAGGTTATTAAAAACCCGGATCTAGAAACCTATGAATATGGTACTATTGTAGAGGTAACAGCTGTACCAGATGAGGAGTGGTCATTTTCACATTGGAGTGGAGATCTAAGTGGTAGCAACAACCCAGAATATATAACTATAGATGAAGATAAATCAATTACTGCTCATTTCTCAGAATACCAATATACACTAACCATTAACATTATTGGTAATGGAACGGTTATAAAAGATCCTGATCAAGCAACATACCCCTCAGGAACAATGGTTCAATTAACCGCTGTTCCAGATAATGGATGGTCCTTTGATTATTGGAGTGGTGATATTTCTGGGAATGAAAGTCCTACAGAGATATTAATAGATGGAGATAAGACTGTAAATGCTCATTTCAAAGCAGGTGATGAACCTCCAAAAGTAAAAATTATAAAACCAGATTATGGACTATATTTCCAGGATAAAAAAATACTTTCATTTATTTTCCCAATCATTTTCAATGAAGTCACAATAGAAGCCGAGGCATCAGATGATACAAGTGTTGAGAAGGTAGAGTTTTATATTAATGGAGAATTAAAGGGAACTGATAATACACCTCCATATACATACCATTGGAAAGATACCTTAAAAAGATTTTATACCGTTGAAGTAATAGCTTATGATAACGAAGATAATACTGATAAAGACGTACTTACAGTCTTTTTATTTGGAGTTAAGTATCCATTGTTATGGATTGGATTAATAATTTTATTATCTCTGTTATCCTTTGATATAAACTGATTTGCTTCATGCAGGTATAGAAAGACTCCAAGTAATCATTATTGCGCCACCGAGAATCATACCTAGTTTTACAAATTTCTCGTAACTCTTAATAGATATTCCACCAATCAATAAAAATAAGCCTATCATTAGACATCCAAAAACATTTATTACCGTGCCAATTTGAATTGTAGTACTGCTCCCACCGAAAGTGAAGATAAGACCACCAATACATGCTATTAAAATTCCTAAGAAAATCATTACAAACATATTTGTCTCTGAAAAGATTGAATCAATTAATTCTGGTATTGATTTTTGTGCTTTTGGCTCGGGAATAGGTGTCGGTGCTGATGCTGTTTGTTGTTGTTCTTGTTGAGGTGCTGGTTTTTCTTCTGCTTTTGGTGCTCCACAATTAGGACAAAATGATGCTCCCTCCGGAATATTAGCACCACATTTCATACATTTAATTGCTGCCAAATTTCCACCACCTTAGACCTAAATCCTAAAAGTTGTATTTATCGATTTCTTTTTTATTTAGCTATAACTGATAAATTACTAAAGGCTACATCCCTAAATGATGTACTTAGCAGTACATCATGATAGAATATTTGGTGTTTAACCGGAATAATTAGAGATACATTCAACTAAATTTTG
>SMTZ1_10011937_pt1 | contig 11341 bp, 9 predicted proteins | sample DeeMarSWOR136_30_FD_25667 | JGI IMG/M metagenome (IMG submission 25667)
GTTCGTTTAGAGAATAGAAGAGACAAGGGTGAGCTTGACCTCTTGCCTAAAAAAGAACGAGTAAAGATAGAAAAAGAAATTTCTCATCTAAATACTCAAATGGGTGGTTTTAAGGAGATGACTACCCTTCCTGGAGCTCTCTTCATCGTTGATCCTATTAAAGATAAGATTGCCTTCACGGAAGCTAAAAAATTAAGTATACCCGTAATTGCTATTGCGGATACTAATTGTAATCCCGACGGCATCGATTATCCTATTCCTGCCAATGATGACGCCGTTAAGGCGATTAAATTGATCTGTGGCAAAATAGCTGATGCCGTAATTAGAGGTAAAACTGAAGCATTTTCTGCGGAAATGGAAGTTATTAAATCAGCTGCTGAAGGAGAGCACGAAGAGGCCGTTGAAATTCTAGGTTCTTATACCTTTGAGCCAGAGGAGCCAGGTGAACCAGACGAGCCAAAGGAACCGGAAGGAGAAATTGCATCCACGTGAAAATACCAATTGAAGTAGTAAAAGAGTTAAGAAATAGAACTAACGTGGGCATAGCTGATTGCAATAAGGCTCTGTTAGAGGTAGGTGGTGATATAGAAAAGGCAATCGAATTCTTGAAACAGCGTGGGGCAGCAGTTGCTAAAAAGAAAAAGGATGTAGCTGCAACCGAAGGCGTAATTGAAGCTTATATTCATCATACCAAGCGCATAGGAGCGTTAGTGGAGCTGAACTGTGAAACCGATTTTGTGGCTCGCACTGCCGAATTTAAAGAACTTGCTCACGACTTAGCCATGCAGATAGCTGCTACTTCTCCTCAATTTCTTACTAGTGAAGAGATGCCACGAAAAGCAGAAATAGACCCTCAGGCAGCTTGCCTTCTTAACCAGCCCTCTATTAAGGAACCTGACAAGACAGTACAGGACGTTATTGCTGAAACAATTGTCAAAGTAGGTGAGAACATAAAAATACGCAGATTCACTAGATTCGAGCTTGGTGTCGATCACTAAGCCATGTTGGACGAATTACTCACTGAACTCAACTCCAGAATGCAGAAGGCCGTAGATGGGTTAGCTAGAGAATTAGCTACTATCCGTGCCGGGCGTGCTACTCCAGCCTTGCTTGACAACATTATGGTTGACTATCAAGGCACTACTCTCCCACTCCAACAACTTGCCACCTTGTCTATACCTGAGGCTAATTTAATCATTATTCAACCTTGGGATCGCACATCGTTACGCGATATTGAAAAAGCCATTCTCGTAGCCAACATAGGACTTAACCCTATGAATGACGGTAATGTCATTCGAGTGGTCATCCCACCTCTTAGTGAGGAGCGTCGCAAGGAGCTGGTCAAGTTCGTATCTAAGAAAGTGGAAGAGCGACGTATTGCCATACGCAATGTAAGAAGAGACGGCATTGAGAAACTGAGAGAGATGGAGAAGAATAAAGAAATATCGCAAGACGAACTTAAAAATAATGCTAAGAAAATCGACCAGCTTACAGAGGCAGGGTGAGTGATTTGGGACAAGACAAGGAAAAGGAGATACAGGAAATATAGATTACCCCCAAAAGGTCATAAGACTTTTGGGGGATCCCGTTAAATTTGCTCCAAATATATTCCTCCGGGACGCGTATAATTCGCCTAATCAGTAGCCGATATGAAGTCTGCACTTACTGCTAGAGATGCTTGATAGCATTCAGTTGCCTTCTCCAAACCCTCTGCTATTTGTAATTCTGGCCTTGAACTCTTCGCTACTGCATAGTACGACATTTCAGACGTAACTCTGGTCTGATGCAACCCATTTAGGAGACTAGACACTAGCAAGCCTATTACCGTCCAAAAGCTGCTAAAATAGACGCATGCTCAAGCACAGAGTTATTACTGGTGCTGTGGGTGTGCCCCTCGTTATCCTTGCCATCTGGTTTGGTGAGCCTTGGCCTTGGTTTACTCTTCTCATAGCCGCAGCAACGTTAGCCGGCACCTACGAGTTCTACCGCATGGCCAATTTTGACAGGGGAGAGCCCCTGATTTATTTGGGGCTCCTATGGGCACTGGCGCTCGTCTTAAGCCCTCATTATAGGAATACAGATATTTTACCCCTAGTTATTACCGCCGCTATGTTGATTTCCTTGGTTTGGCTATTGCGCCGCCCGTTAAAAGAAACGACATTCCACAACTGGGCATGGATAATAGTGGGTGCACTCTACGTAGGCTGGATGCTTAGCTATTGGCTGACTTTGCGCGGTTTAGAGGATGGCCGGAATTGGGTTTACTTGGCCATGCTGACTACATTTGCCAACGATACAGGTGCCTATTTCATTGGGAGAGCAATGGGTAAACATAAACTTGCTCCTTCGATAAGCGTAGGTAAAACTTGGGAGGGAGCAATAGGGGGCTTAATATGCGCCATTCTGGGAGCTATGCTAATAGCGACAGTTCTTAATTTCATATCTCCTTTTACCTTTAAATACTGGCAAATTGTACTCTTGGGCTTTGTCGTGGGCCTCTTTGCTCAGCTTGGCGACTTGGTTGAATCCTTGCTCAAGCGTAATATGGGAGTGAAAGAATCAGGCAATTTACTACCGGGACACGGTGGTATCCTTGACCGCTTCGATAGCCTCATCTTTGTTGGGGCAGTGGTATACTATTACGTAATATGGATGGTGTAAAAAATATAGCTATTTTGGGCTCAACAGGTTCTATAGGACGGCAGGCTCTGGATGTAGTCCGTGCTTTCCCTGATGAATTAAAAGTAGTAGCTCTGACAGGGAACAAAAATCTTGAGCTCCTGGAAAGACAAATCAGGGAATTTCAGCCCAGAATGTTTTGTTCCTTGGTTAAGGCTGGCATCAGTTACGGCGGTGAATTCTTGTCTGCAGAAGAAATAGCCAGCCATCCCGAGGTCGACTTCGTTATTGTGGCCACTACGGGTAAGGCAGGGCTAGGCCCCACTCTGGCGGCTTTAAAAGCAGGCAAGATGGTCGCCCTGGCTAGCAAGGAAGTATTGGTAATGGCCGGTGAAATTATTGTTCGTGAAGCTAGCCTCCATCAGGCTCAAATTCTGCCTGTTGATAGTGAACATAGTGCCATCTGGCAATGTTTGCAGGGAGAAGAAAATAAGCTGCAGAGGCTTTTTCTCACTGCATCTGGAGGACCTTTTTATCGCTATTCACAGTCACAATTGGCTGAGGTAACTCCGGAGCAAGCTCTTCGGCACCCCGTATGGAAGATGGGGAGGAGGGTAACCATAGATTCAGCAACTCTTATGAATAAAGGGTTAGAAGTCATCGAAGCCCATTGGCTTTTCTCAATTCCCTTTGATAGTATTGAAATATTAATTCATCCCCAGTCTATCGTTCATTCCGCGGTGGAGTTTATGGATGGTTCCCTGAAAGCTCAACTTAGCTGGCCTGATATGAGATTGCCGATTCAATATGCTCTTTCCTATCCCCGAAGGTGGCCTAATTCAGAACTACCCCGCCTTGATTGGAACAAAATCAACTCTCTAAACTTTGAGCCTGTGGACTATGATAGATTTCCTTGTCTTAAATTAGCAGTGGCTGCTGGCAAATCAGGAGGAACTTATCCGGCAGTGCTTTGTGCCGCAGATGAGGTGGCTATAGAGCTCTTTCTCGACCATAGGATAAGTTTTACCGATATAGCTAGAATTGTGCAAGAAACACTGGAGCAACATCAGAACATCGGACAGCCATCTCTGGAGGAAATACTGGCTGCTGACAACTGGGCAAGAGAATATGCTATGCGCCTTTCCCATAATCAGGGTGAAGACTGTGAGCGACGAAGCAATCCTGGGATGGAGAGATAAGAGATGAGCGTCGCTATAATCATCATCATTTTCATCGCAACCCTATTCGTAGCAATTTATCTTCATGAATTAGGGCATTTTATTGCTGCTAAGCGTGCCGGAGTGAAGGTGGAAGAGTTCGGCATAGGCTTTCCCCCACGACTTTTTGGTATTAAACGGGGCGAGACAATATATTCGGTCAATGCCATACCTGTGGGAGCCTTCGTTAAGGCTGCTGGAGAAAATGACCCCACGGTACCCAGAGGCCTAGCTGGCAAAGTACCGTGGACCAGGTTAGGCATCTATGCTGCCGGTCCGCTGGTCAACTTCTTTTTGGCATTTGTTCTCCTCAGTGCTTTCCTTGCGCTGCCCATAAGTACAGTTACCGGCGATGGGCTCATGGTACACGCTGTAGCAGAGAATTCTCCTGCGGAAGAAACAGGCATCGAGCCTGGGGATGTAATTCTAGAGATAGAAGGTCAACTTGTTCGTAGGCGGGGGGACGTGCAGGATATAGTAAATTCAGTCGAACAGGGGACAGAAATAACTTTGCTTCTATTGAGGAATGGGCAAGCAGAGGAAATCACCTTGAATCCAGAACTCGACCCGGAATCGCAGCAGTTAAAAATCGGCGTCTGGCTCTGGTGGAATATTATAAGTAATGTGGGGGAAGGCTCACCTGCTTATGAAGCTGGTATCAGACCCGGTGATACCATCCTGAATATCAATGAACAGGTTGTGTACAATGATGAGAGTATGTCCGGTGCTCTGAGTTCTGTTCGGGAAGATGAAGAAATAACACTGATTTTGCTTCGAGATGGAGAGATGATTTCAATCTCTCTGGATAATAACAGCTACAAAACCCTACCGGGTGTGGAGCTACAATGGGTAGATGGGACTCATATTGAACAAGAGCGACTTCCGGTGTGGAGGGCAGCCTATTTGGGAGCTAGATATATTATTTACATGCCTGTGCTCATAATAGAGGCTATTCCTCAAATCATAAAATCTCCCGATTTGGCACTGGTGGGGCCAATAGGTGCTGGTCAGTTAACAGTTGAAGTAGTGCGCTCTTCTGGATTCAGCAGCATACTATTTATGGCCAGCATAATCAGCCTGGGCATCGGCATATTCAATCTCCTCCCTATACCTCCTCTAGATGGAGGAGGCATGCTGGTGGCATTCATTGAAGGTTGTAGGCGTGGCAAGCGTCTTTCCCCTCGAACAGTGCGTTTAGCCTACACTATCGGCACCACTTTTTTAATTGCACTTGTGATTTTAGTAACTTTTATGGATATCTGGCGTCTACCGAAGGGTTTTGGACTATGACACGTCGAATCTCCAAACCTTTAAAAGTTGGCAATGTAACCGTTGGCGGCGATGCCCCCATCGTGGTGCAATCTATGACCAAGACTGATACCCGTGACATCACGGCTACCATAAACCAAATTAAGGAGCTAGAGGATTGTGGCTGCGAGATAGTGCGGGTGGCAGTACCCGACAGGGAAGCAGCTGAAAGCATAGTCACTATAAAAAGGAGCGTTTCATTACCCCTTATCGCTGATATACATTTTGACTACCGCTTGGCTTTGGCTGCACTACAATCCGGTATTGACGGACTCCGCCTCAACCCTGGCAACATAGGAGACAAAGAACAGATTGCCAGGGTGGTAACTGCTGCTAAAGAAAGAGAGGTGTCTATCCGTATTGGAATCAATGCCGGTAGTGTACCTGCCAATTTTCAACCTAACATTCCACCAGCTGAGCGCATGGTCAATATGGCATTAGGACAGATAAAGCTTATGGAAAGCCTGGACTTCGATTTAATCAAGGTCTCCCTTAAAGCCTTTGATGTTCCCGCTACTATTCAGGCTTATCAAATGATTGCCGACAAAATGCCTTATCCACTTCATCTGGGCGTTACTGAGGCCGGGCTTCCCCGAACCGGAGCCATACGCAGCGCTATAGGGATTGGCATACTTCTCTACCAGGGAATTGGGGACACCATACGTATTTCTCTCAGTGCTCATCCCTGTGAGGAGGTATTCGTGGCTTATGAAATTCTCAAAATCTTGGGGCTTCGTCAGCGAGGTCCAACTCTGGTGAGCTGCCCTTCCTGCGGTCGGGCTGAAGTTGATATCATTGCCCTGGCTGAAGCAGTTAATAAGCGTCTGGAAAAGATAAGCAAGCCCATTAAGGTGGCAGTTATGGGCTGTGTAGTCAATGGTCCTGGTGAAGCTAAGGATGCCGACGTCGGCATTGCCTGCGGGAAAGGCAAAGGTGCCATATTTAGAAAGGGGGAAGTGGTGGGCACAGCGAGCGAGGATAAATTTATAGAAGCTTTGATGGCAGAACTAAATTTTCTTGATAAGAAAGGATCAGAGTAAAGGTAAGATAAGTGCGTTTTTCTAGGCTTTTTGGCAAAACATTACGTCAAGCCCCGGCAGAAGCTGAGAGCGTAAGCCATCAGCTACTACTACGAGCGGGCATGATTGCCCAGCAGGCTGCCGGAATTTACTCTTACCTACCTTTAGGGTGGCGGGTGCTCAAGAAGATAGAAAATGTAATCAGAGAGGAAATGGACAAGGCTGGCGGGCAGGAATTGATGCTGCCTGTGTTGCAGCCTTTTGAATTGTGGCAGCAGTCAGGCAGGAATGTATCCTTCGGCAAGATTCTGTTCACTTTGACCGACCGCAAAGAGCATATACTGGCGCTGGGACCCACCCATGAAGAGATTATTACCGACCTTGTCCACCGCTACGTGCAAAGCTACCGGGACCTTCCTTTGCTCCTATATCAGATACAGACAAAGCTTCGCGATGAGCCTCGACCTCGCGGTGGCTTATTGAGAGTCCGTGAGTTTATCATGAAGGACCTTTACAGCTTTGATGTCAACGAGGCTGGTCTCAATGAAAGCTACCAAAAGGTGAGCCAAGCTTACAGGAATATCTATGCCCGCCTCGGCTTACCTGCATTGATGGTAGAGGCTGATAGCGGCACCATAGGTGGCAAGGAATCACATGAGTTCATTTTTCTCACTGTAGGAGGTGAAGACGAAGTCATTCATTGCTCCAATTGTGGCTATGCCGCCAATGCCGAGAAGGCTCAATTTGTGAAAGAAGTCGAAACTGTCATTCCGGTGAGCCGAAGCCCTGAGAGTAGCGAAGGGAAAGCGAAGAATCTCCTTCCTTTACAGGAGATAGCCACGCCGGAGACAAAAACCATAGAGGAAGTGGCTGATTTTGTTGGCGTATCGAAAAATCAAACGCTTAAGGCGGTGTTTTATTTTGCTAATGGAGAATTTATTTTCGTTATCATTCGGGGCAATCTAGAAGTCAACGAAACGAAGTTAAAAAATGCTTTGAAGTGCTCTGAGCTTCGCCTGGCTACCGAAAGCGAAGTAAATGAAGCTGGACTTGTGGCTGGTTTTGCCTCACCCATAGGTGTAAAGGGAATTAAAGTCGTGGCTGATGATTCCATAACCTCAGGATTTAATTTCATTGTTGGTGCTAATAAGGCAGGGTATCACTTCAGGAATGCTAATTATCCCAGAGACTTCCAGGTTGACCTTATGGCTGATATTGCCTTGGCTCGATCTGGAGATAGCTGCTCCAAGTGTCGAGGCAAATTGTCCTCGGCTCGGGGTATTGAAGTAGGGCATGTATTTAAGTTGGGCACCTTCATCAGCGAGAGATTCGGGGCATCTTTCTTAGATAATGAAGGCGCTTCGCGGCCCATTGTCATGGGTTCCTATGGCATTGGGCTCGGGCGATTATTAGCAGCTATAGTAGAACAAAGCCACGACGATAAAGGCATTATTTGGCCGCTCTCCATCGCCCCTTATCAAGTCTACCTTTGTCCCCTATCATTGGAGAAGCCAACAGTCCTCTCTACAGCAGAAAGGATTTATCAGGAATTGCAGGAAGAAGGCATTGAAGCGCTTTTCGATGACCGTGACGACTCTCCCGGCGTCAAATTCAATGATGCCGACCTCTTGGGAATACCACTGCGATTGACTTTATCTCCTCGCACCTTACAAAGCCAGAGCGTAGAGGCGAAATGGCGCACGGAGAAGAAAGTCCAGCTTCTGCCTCTGGTAAACCTGGCGTCTGAAGTGAAGAAGCTTCTAGATGAGACCCTTAGGTCGTTGTCTTGATCGATTTAACTAACTGTCGCCTTTCCCTGGCTAACTCAGTCACGTAAAGTGGCGCCCAGTTCCCGACGCAGCCTAGCAAGCATCTCTTCTTGAGTTTGGTCAACTTCCTCATCAGTCAAGGTATGGCTGGGCGATTGGTAGATAATCCTTATGGCAAAAGATTTCTTGCCCTTTGCCACTTGCTCTCCTCGATAAAGGTCAAAGAGAGTTACCTTTGCCACTAACAGAAAGCTTTGGATTATGTTCTCCACTGTTCGGTAACTCACTTGCTCATCTACTATTAAAGCGATATCCCTGATTACACTGGGAAATCGTGGGATAGGTTGGTATTCCTTTATCCTGGTAATCTTGGCCAACAATTTCGCCAGGTCAACTTCTATAAGACAAATAGTGTTAGAAAGCTCAAAAGCTTGTGCTACCCTGGGATGCACCTCTCCCACAATACCTACCTTGTCATCTTCAACGATTATGCTAGCCCCTCTTCCTGCGAATAGAGTTTCATCATCGCTGATGTCGAAACTTGCTTTCAGCCCCAAATGATTCAGGAGGTTCTCAACTACTCCCTTAGCATCAAAGAAATCGATCAACTTCTTATCAGCTTGCCAAGATAATTCTGCCCTTGGGCCACTGAGCACAGCACACAACATCTCTCTTTCTTCGGGTAAATCCTTACCTCGCGGCAAGAATATCTTGCCTATTTCGAAGAGCCGTATGCCGCCTTGCTCAAATTTTTGGTTATGTGCCAAGGTGGCCAGAAGACCAGCCCGTAAACTGATGCGCAGGAATTCTTGCTCCCTAGTCATAGGATTAGCTACCTTTAACGGCGGAATTCTCAACTCCACCTTCGGGGAAAGCTTCTGCAACTTTTCAAGACTAACTAATGAATAAGTCAATATCTCTTGAAAGCCAGAACCGGTCAGAATACTACGTAATTTCTCCTCGAGCTTGCTTTGCTGGGCTGACGGTGACAATCTTGATTCTTGTCGAGGCAAAGGAGAGCTGAGTCTGCTCATTGGGATTTTTTCATAACCAATGATGCGAACTACTTCTTCTACGAGGTCAGCAGAGTATTTAATATCGCTACGCCAGTAAGGCGTAGACACCGAAACTTGCGAGCCTGAATCACCTTCCTGGCACTCAAAGCCCAGGGCTTTTAATACCTTAAGAATTTCCTCAATTTTGACCTTCAATCCTGAAAGGCGCTTCACCTCCCGGGCAGTAAGCGATATAGGTTTTGGTTCTGATTTCCCGGGATAAACATCAATTATACCCTTGGCTGCTCTCCCACTAGCTAGCTCCAGTAGCAATTGAGTTGTCCGTTTCAATGGTAGTAGCGGAAGCTCGCTATTAAGTCCTTTGTCAAAGCGAATCGAGGCTTCACTTTGGAATTGAAGATGGCTACAGCCTCGACGAATAGCAGCCTGGTTAAAATTCGCTGATTCTAGGAGGATGGTGTCAGTTTTGTCCGTAACTTCAGAGTCCAGACCACCCATGATTCCAGCAACAGCAACAGCTTCTTCTTTATCGGCAATAACCAATATATCTGGGTTAAGAGTACGCTCTGACCCATCAAGGGTGGTTATACGTTCACCATTTCGCGCCGGGCGAACGATAATTTGTCGACCCCCAAGCTTACGATAGTCGAAGGCGTGAAGGGGCTGACCATATTCCAGCATCACGTAATTGGTGACATCAACCACATTATTAATAGGACGCATTCCGCAGCTATTGAGGCGCTGTTGCAGCCAACTTGGTGATGGGGCTATTTTGATTCCAGTAATCAAACTAGCACAGTACCTGGGGCATAGGTCTGGAGCGACTATATCAACGAGAGCAAATGATTCTATTGACTTATCTGTTTCCTCATAGTGAACTTTGGGCAAATGGAGTGGTTCACCAATTAAGGCAGCGATTTCTCGGGCAATACCAATCACAGATAAGCAATCTGGACGGTTAGGTGTTACATCCAAGTCAAAAATTACATCGCCCAGATAATCACCGAGAGGTGCACCTAGAGGCGCATCCGGGGGCAATACCAGAATTAGCTGGCTTTAGCACTGTATCTTCTCCGGTGTAAGGATCTTTAAGCCGGGCTCCTATATAGGCAAAAGTCACCTTCTGACCAAGGCTTATATTGGGGGCACCACAAACTGTGGTGACCTGCTGAGTGCTAAGGTTAACTGTAGCTAGCTTAATGCGGTCAGCATTAGGATGAGGATTTAATGCTATTACCTCCCCTATCACTACCTTGTCCCAGGTGCCACCTATAGTCTGTATGCCTTTGACTTCCAGGCCAGCTATAGTCAGCCTTTCGGCTAGCTCTTCGGGAGTGAGCTTTATAAACCTTCATTTTGTCACCTTAAGATTTAGAACTGCCTCAGAAACCTGAGGTCATTGCTATAAAAAAGGCGAATGTCGTCAATACCATAGCGGAGCATGGCTATCCGCTCAGCTCCTAACCCGAAGGCAAAACCACTGTAAATGTCGGGGTTTATATCCACCCGTGCCAGGACGTCGGGATGTACCATCCCTGCCCCTAGTATTTCGAGCCAGCCGCTGTAGCCACACAGTCGGCAGCCAGCCCCATTGCAGACTGAACAGCCGATGGCTACCTCCACCCCGGGTTCCACAAAAGGAAAGTAATCGCAACGGAAGCGTACCTTCCTTTCTTCTCCAAAAAGGCAATGGCAAAAGTCAAATAATGTGCCTTTTAAATCAGCCAGGGTGATGTTCGTATCCACAGCCAAACCTTCAACTTGATAAAGTATAGATTCGTGAGTAGCGTCAGTCGCCTCATATCTGTAGACTCGCCCCGGCACTATGGCTCGTATTGGCGGACGCTCCCTTTCCATTAGCCTGATCTGCATTGGGGAAGTGTGCGGGCGCAAAAGTCTAGCCTTCCCTCCCATACCCACATCTAGCCATAGGGTAGCCCACATATCTCGCGCCGGATGATGTTGAGGAATATTTAAGGCTTCAAAGCTGTAGTAATCCCACTCCACGTCGGGTCCTTCAATTACTTGGAAGCCCATGTTTTGGAAAACGTCGCAAATTTCGTTAAGTATTTGAGTGGTGGGGTGAAGGCGCCCTGTTGTGAGAGACCGACCAGGCAAGGTAAAATCTAATCTTTGAGATTCTTGGGGAGAGGTTAAAATACCTTCCTGTAGTAATTGTTCCTTTTCTTCTAGGTTTGACTCTAAAGCTCTCTTGATTTCGTTAGCTTGGGCACCAACCTCTCGCCTTTCTTCCAGAGGCAAGGTGGCCAACGAACGTAGAATTTTAGTCAAATTGCTTTTCTTACCAAGGTGGCGAACACGCCACAACTCTAGCTCTCGAGGGTTGTTAACTTTTTTCAATTCCTCGAGAGCTTGTGCATGAAGCTCTTTGA
>SMTZ1_10013858_pt1 | contig 11341 bp, 10 predicted proteins | sample DeeMarSWOR136_30_FD_25667 | JGI IMG/M metagenome (IMG submission 25667)
AATCTCAACACCTACACCAACGCCAACTCCCACGCCAACCCCAACGCCAACGCCAATCTCAACACCTACACCAACGCCAACTCCCACGCCAACCCCAGCGCCAACACCAACACCGAGCCCAACTCCTACCGGCACCACAGCAAATAAGGGGGATGTGGTGATGAACGAGGTTCAATATAATCCTCCTCAAACTGGCCCAGATGCCTCCTTCGAGTGGGTGGAACTCTTTAATCCCACAAACGACACTGTCGAACTGATTGGCTGGAGGATAGAGGATAACACCGAATATGACATCATACCTTCACTGACCCTGCTCCCAAACGGTTTTACGGTGGTCGCCGCCTCGGAGGATTTCCGCACTAACTTCCCTGGCTTCGATGGCAGTATAGTTTTCATAGAGGATGGCCGCATTGGCAATGGATTGAGCAATGAAGGAGACCATCTAATTCTTATGGACAGTGTAGGAACTATTATCGATGCCCTCTCCTATGGGGGCGATAGTTCGCAAAGCCCCTATTGTTCGGGTGTTGCCGAAGATCACTCGCTGGAACGTTCACCGGCGGGAGGTATATTTGTAGACAACCCAGACCCTACCCCAGGCTATGGGCTTGCTTCGGCTGCCACCCCAACCCCTACACCAACTATCACCCCGACAGCGACACCTACGACCTCCCCACCCAGCAGTCCTACGCCGGGGGGCACAACTCCACCACCAGAAGGAGTAGCAGCCTCTTCTGGACTGGCTTTACGAGCTATTCTTATCACAGCGGCGATAGCTTTATTTACAGTTGTATTATTGTTTAGAAAAAGGCGGAGGAAAAAATAATTGCCTTGCGCTCCCTTCTAGGATATAATTACGCATCAAGCTAATGCCAAAACCATCGATGATCGCCATAGATGGTCCGGTAGCTGCTGGGAAAAGCACCATCGGCAGGCTTTTAACCCAGAGGCTGGGCTATCGCTTCGTTGACACGGGGGAGATGTATCGGGCTTTGACTTGGAAGGCGATGAAGCTCAACATCAATCTTGAAGATGAGGAGGCGCTCGGCCGACTTGCCAGCAACACTAAGATCGAGCTTTCGTCCACTGGGGACTGCTGTGTACTCGTCAACGGTCAAGACGTAACCCCAAATATTCATAATTTCGAGGTGGAGGCAGGAGTCTCCATGGTGGCCAAGGTGGCTAAGGTCAGAGAGGTACTCGTGAAACAGCAGCGGAGGTTGGCGCAAAAGGGCAAAATCGTGATGGCAGGGCGGGACATCGGTACTACGGTCTTGCCTCACGCTGAACTAAAGGTCTATCTTGTCGCTTCCGTTGAGGAACGGGCGCGACGGCGCTATCTTGAGCTAATTGAGCGTGGTAAGATAACAGATTACCAGGCTATCCTCGCTGACTTGGTAAGAAGGGATGGGATCGATAGCGAGCGCGCCATCTCCCCTCTTCAACCCGCCTCGGACGCCAGGATTATCGATACCGATGGCCTTAGCCCTCAGCAGGTGCTATCTGAGATCTTAGGCATGGTGGGGGAAAGCTAATGCCCTGGTTTTACTATCTAGGGACCATGCTTATGAAGTTTTTGCTTGTCCTTTTGACTCGATGGCGGGTCAAGGGAAAGGAAAACATCCCCGCCCAGGGCCCTTTGATCGTGGTAGCAAATCACCTCAGTCTCATTGATCCCCCCTTGCTTTCGGCCAGCATTCCCCGAAGGATTGTTTTCATGGCCAAGGAGGAAGCATTTCGCCATCCGGTGGAAGGTCCTTTGGTTCGTGGTTGGCGGGCTTTTCCAGTGCACCGCGAGCGGTTGGATCGGGAGGCACTCCGCCGGGCACGGCAGGTACTGGAGGAGGGACTGGCATTGGGGATGTTCCCCGAGGGTAAGAGGAGCCCCACGGCACAGATGCAGCAAGGCTTCTCGGGGACATCGCTCCTTGCGCTACGCAATGTTGCCCCCATCCTACCGGTGGGGATTACCGGGACGGAAAGGATCAATGGGATAACCTTCATCTTTCGCCGTCCCCAGATAACCGTAAAAATCGGTGAGCCCTTCAATCTACCTCCCATCGATGACAGGTTGACCAGAGCGGGGTTAGCCCGGGCCACCGACCTCATCATGGGGCGGATTGCCCAGCTTCTTCCGGAAAGTTATCTAGGATTCTATGGAGAACGAGGAGGCTGCTGAAATGGGCTTTTGCCCCGGGGTGAGACGGGCGGTTGGCATTATGCAGCGTGCAGCGCGTGGACCTGGCAAAAAGGTGGACCTAATGCTTGGAAGGGGGCCAGATGAGGCCATCGCGGAGGTGATGGCGAAGCTCAAGGATGTAGCGCAATAGAAAAGAAGCTGGTCAGCAAACCCGATGGAATTGTGGGAATATAGGCTATAGTATTGGGGTTGTCAAGCCAGCCTGGAAAGGTTCAAAAAAGGCTCTTTATGTGGTATAATATGCGATTACCAAGACTGAAAAGAGGCGGGGGGTCGCTCTATGGATAAGGATCGTAGAGTAGTCTGGTTTGAGGATGTAGGCAAACAGGATATCTCTCTAGTCGGTGGTAAGGGGGCAAACCTGGGGGAGATGACCAAGGCTGGCATCCCAGTGCCCCCCGGTTTTATTGTCACCGCCCATAGCTATTTTTACTTCCTGGAAAAATCAAAGCTCACCGATAGAATTCGCAAGCTGCTTTCCTCTTTAGACCTCGATGACAGCGAAAAACTTCAAAAGGTTGCCTCAGAAATCAAGAATTTGCTTAGTGGCGCCGCCATGCCCAAGGAGATTGCTCAGGAAATAGCGCAGGCCTATGAGAAAATGGGCAGTGGCTTGGTGGCGGTGCGCTCCTCAGCTACTGCCGAGGATCTGCCTGAGGCATCCTTCGCCGGTCAGCAGCGCACTTTTCTTAATGTGGAGGGTGAAAAGGAGGTTATTGCCGCGGTGCAAGGCTGCTGGGCCTCCCTTTTTGAACCGCGGGCTATTTTCTACAGGGCTCAGCAGGGCTTTGACCTCTTTGCGGTGGGCATTGCAGTACCGGTGCAGCGGATGGTGCAGTCGGAGGCCTCGGGCGTCCTTTTTACCCTGGAGCCGGTTACCAGCGATCGTGGCAAGGTTGTTATTGAAGCGGTTTATGGTTTGGGGGAGGCTATCGTTTCCGGCGAGGTTACCCCTGACCTCTACGTGGTAGATAAAGAGGGGCTTGAGATCATCGATAAGAAGATCGCCAGGCAGGAATGGCAACTGGTACGCAATATGAAAAAAAATAAGGACATTGAGAAGGCTAATATCAAGGTGTATATTCCTGAACGGGAACAGTCGAGTCAGAAATTGCCCGACGAGGATATTATTGCCCTAGCGAGGATTGGCAAGCAGCTCGAGGATCTCTACGCCTTCCCTCAGGATATCGAGTGGGCGAAAGAAAATACATCGCTGTTTATTGTGCAAACTCGCCCGGTGACTACCATAAAGGCCGCTGAGGAGCCGAGGGAAATTCCCCGGCCAGTCCTGGCACAGCCTCCGGTCCGGTTAAGATAGTCTATCAGGCCTCAGAAATCGATAGGGTTAGAGAGGGAGATGTGCTGGTTGCCGAGATGACCACTCCCGATTTTGTGCCCGCGATGAAACGGGCGGTGGCTATTGTAACCGATCGCGGGGGCAGGACGTGCCATGCCGCCATCGTGAGCAGGGAGCTAGGCATCCCCTGCGTGGTGGGAGCGGAGAACGCTACACGGGTTTTGAAGCCGGAGCAAGTGATCACCGTAGATGGGTCGAAGGGTAAGGTATTTGAGGGCAGGATTCATAGGGAGGCGCTTTACATTCCGTCGATTACCCCGAGGGCGCGAATTAAGACGACCACGAAGCTTTATGTGAATCTCGCTGAGCCCGAGCTGGCGGAAAGGATCGCCAGCCGCGATGTCGATGGCGTGGGGCTACTTCGTGCCGAGTTTATAATCGCCCAGATCGGGGAACACCCTCGCTATACGATAAGCCAGGGAAGGGGTCAGGAGTTTGTGGAGAAGCTTGCTGAGGGCGTTACTCCCTTTGCCAAGGCCTTTAAACCCCGCCCGGTGGTCTATCGGATGACCGACTTTAAGACTAATGAATATCGAAATCTTAAAGGGGGGGAGGATTACGAGGAAATTGAGGAGAACCCCATGCTTGGCTATCGTGGGTGTTCTCGCTATGTGAGGGAGTTCGATGTCTTCAAGATGGAGATAGAGATGGTCAAGCGGGTGAGGGAGAATTATAAAAACCTCTGGGTGATGATCCCCTTCGTGAGAACGGTGGGCGAGATGGCTCGTGTGGTGAGGATGTTGAAGGACGAGGGACTTCGCTCCTCGGCGGATTTTAAGCTCTGGATGATGGTTGAAGTGCCCTCCAATATCCTTCTCATCGAAGATTTCATCGACGTGGGTATCGATGGCATCTCCATTGGCTCCAACGACCTGACCCAGCTTATCCTTGGGATCGATCGCGACAACCCAAGGCTGTCAGAGGAATTCGATGAGCGTAACAAGGCGGTGATGTTAGCTCTGGAGCATGCGATTAAGACCTCGGTGTCAAAGAGGATTACTGCCTCTATTTGTGGACAGGCGCCTTCGGTTTATCCTGAACTCACCCAGAAGCTGGTTAAATGGGGTATTACCTCGGTCTCGGTGAGCCCTGATGCCATCGAGAGCACTAGGGAGATAATCGCTAAGGTGGAAGGGAGGATTTCCAGTCCCTCTCTTTGGAGGCGAATCGCTCGCATCGCGAGCTAGTTTTATGGTTCAATATGATATACGCCAGCGGCTTGAGGAAAAGGAGGAGAGCCTTTCCCCCTATGCTGTAAAGAGCAGGCTCTCGAGAGGGAGGCTGAAGCCTGAGGAACCCTGCCCCATGCGCACCGCTTTCCAGAGAGACCGCGATCGCATTATCCATTCTAAGGCATTTCGCCGACTCAAGCACAAGACACAGGTTTTTATCGCTCCCTTGGGCGACCACTATGTGACCAGGCTTACCCACACCCTGGAGGTGTCTCAGATCGCTCGCACCATAGCGCGGGCTTTGAATCTAAATGAGGATTTGACCGAGGCTATTGCCCTCGGCCATGATCTGGGCCATACACCCTTCGGTCACGTGGGCGAAGAGGTGCTTAATAGCCTCTACCCCAGAGGTTTCAGACATAACGAGCAAAGTCTAAGAGCGGTTGATCTCCTGGAGAAGGATGGACAGGGGCTAAACCTGACCTGGGAAGTGAGAGATGGTATCCTCAACCATTCTAAGACGCGGGCAGGTATTCTCGATAACCAGGAGGCTGATGCGTCTACCTTGGAAGGGCGGATATGTAAGGTAGCCGATGCGGTGGCTTATATCAACCATGACATCGACGATGCGATAAGAGCTAACATCATCGTTGAATCTGACCTGCCAATGGAGACCAGCCGTATCCTGGGCACTTCACACCGGCAGCGGATCAACACCCTGGTTTGCGACATTGTGGGGCATTCATGGGCGGCCACGGGATTAACAAATGGCGCAGGGGAACCAGTGATTATGATGAGCCGTAAGGTGGGGAAGGCAGCAGACGACCTTCGCCAGTTCCTCTTCGAAAAGGTATACAGTGTAGCTGGGCATGAGGCGGAGCGAGCCCGGGAGGCGGTTCGCATGCTCTATCAGCACTTTATCGAGTACGATGGAGAGTTGCCCGAAGAATACAACTTTCGCGATGAGAGCGTGGAGCGGAAGGTTGTGGACTATATCGCGGGGATGACCGATAATTACGCCTTAAGGATGGTGGAGGAGATTACCAGAGAGCGGAGTCATGAGCGCAATCGATGAGGTAAAGCAGAGGCTGGACATCGTGGATGTCGTATCCGACTACATTACCCTTCAGAAGTCGGGGCGTAACTTTAAGGCGCTATGTCCTTTTCACACTGAAAAGACCCCCTCCTTCTTCGTCTTCCCAGAGCGGGGGACTTGGCATTGCTTTGGCAGTTGCGGCACAGGTGGTGATATATTTTCCTTTGTGATGAAAAAGGAGGGCATCGATTTCGGTGAGGCGCTCCGGCTTCTGTCGCAGAGGGCGGGGGTGCCCCTGGTTTCAAAGCAAAAAGAGAGAACTAAGGACAAAGAGGCGGAAAGGTTATATTTGGTAAATGAGGCTGCTGCCCAGCACTACCATCATCTGCTACTTAATGACAGAGCTGCGGAGATAGCGAGGAGCCATCTAACGAGGCGGGGCATTTCTAAAGAGATAATGGAAGGGTTCCAGCTAGGTTTCAGCCCAGATAGCTGGGACGCCTTGCGTCAGCACCTGTTGGGCCGAGACTATAATGAGAGTGAACTGATGGCGGCGGGGTTGGTCATGGAAAAGGAGCGCGGGGGAGTGCGCGACCTGTTTCGAAATCGCCTGATGATTCCAATAAGGAATGAGCAGGGGAGGGTGGTGGGTTTTGGAGCTCGCGCCCTCGATGACACCACCCCGAAATATCTTAACTCCCCCCAGACAGTGGTCTTCGACAAGAGCGGTATCCTTTACGGGATCGACCGTGCCAAGGGGGCGATACGGGAGCAGGGTCTGGCCATTATCGTGGAGGGCTATATGGATGTGTTCGCCGCTCACCAATATGGCATGACTAATGTGGTAGCCTCCATGGGCACCTCCCTTACCCAGAAACAAATAGCAATCGTTAAAAGGCTGACCAAAAACCTCGCCCTAGCCTTGGATGCTGACGCCGCTGGCGAAGAGGCGACATTACGCGGGCTGGAGGTTGCCAGGCGGGCCTTTAGCGAGCGGATTACCGTCATGCCGGACTGGCTTGGGGGGACCTCTAAGCTTCAAGCAGTGCTGAAGATCATTCTCCTACCCAGGGGAAAGGACCCCGACGAGGTCATCCGGGAGCACCCAGAGGACTGGCGAAGGCTGGTTGATGAAGCCTCTCCCTTGGTGGATTACTTCTTTAAGGCGATCACATCGAGGCTAGACCTAACCAAGGAAGGGGACAAATCGACTGCTGCGGAGCAGCTTCTGCCCCTCATATCGGAGATCGAGGATAATGTGGAGCGAGAACTCTACTTGAGAAGGCTCGCTCACCTTGTGGGAGTGGATGAAAAGACCCTGGCGGGTAAGGCAGCCAGGCTCAGACCAACAGATAGAGAAAGGCCGAGGAAGGTGAGGCAGCAGACAATATCGCTCTCTCCAGCTCAGGTGCTGCGCTACCCATTGGAGGAATACTGCCTCTCGCTTTTACTTCAGCACCCAGAGCTAAAGGATAGGGGTGAGGGGCTTTTACCCCAATATTTCGAGAGGACGGAAAATCGCGAGATTTTCCTTGCCTGGCGGAATTCTCCCGATGCGGAGACACTTCGCCAGAGCCTCGATGTCAGCCTCCACGCGTATCTCGATCCCTTGCTTGCTAAGGCGCTGCCTCCTGCAAGCGGGAGGGAACTGGAGACTGCCCTCTCAGATTGCACTCGCCGCTTAGGGGAGCAGCGGCTGAGGAGGCTCAAGGAACTGGAGGAGATACTGATCTCAGAGGCCGAGTCAGAAGGCGATAAAAACGTAATAAAAGAGCAGGTGGAAACGCTACTTCAAAAGGCATTAGAACCAAGTACTAACTTAAAAGACCTATTTGAAAAAGCGAGGAGAGTGCGAAAAGGAGCATAGCAATGACGTTAGGAGAAAACGAAGAGCTAGGTGAGTTGCTTCAGAAGAAGAGAGGCGCCAAACGCTCGGACGACATCGCCGACCTCGAGTCGGAGCATGATCTGGAGCCGCTGGCGGATCTATATGCCACTTTCTCGGGCAGCGATATGGTTATTGAGGAGGTGAGGCCTCCATCCCCGCGGTGGGTAGAGCCAGAGGCTGCCGAGCTTGAGGAGTGGGAAGAGCCCAAGCCTGAGGTGGAATCTGAGATAGAACTGGAAGCAGCACTGGAACTAGAAGAGCAGGATATTATCGATGACCCGGTACGCATGTACCTTCGAGAGATCGGCAAGGTATCCCTGCTGAATGCTAAGGAGGAGAAATTCCTAGCCAGCAGGATAGAGCAGAATAGACACATTAGGAAGATCGAAGATAATTGGTTCGCCAACTTCGGTCGCTCCCCCTCAGCGGTTGATATTGCGATCGCCATGTTGGAACAGCTATGCCAGTCCGCCCCTCTCATCGCTATTCTAGAGCAGGAACTTAACCTGCCACCAGTGGCGAGTCTTGTGAAGAGGATATCCGATCCTGGGTTTCGCTCCGCAATAGATGGTGCGATTGACCAGTATCTAATAAGCGCGATCGCTGAGAGAATGGGAGAAACCTTAGCTGAGGTAGACCACGCACTAGTAAAGCTCTCGCTGGATAGCTGCCTCTTACCCCCGGGGATGCTTGAGGCCATCGAGGGTAAGTCCCTCACCGAGGTAAGCGCTCTCTTATCTGAGCCCGAGTTTCTTATCGCCCTCCGGTCTAGAGAAAAGGAGTTCGAGGCATACTTGGAGACGATCGATCGGGAGGCGGCCAAGGCAGAAAAGCACCTCGCTGAGGCTAATCTTCGCCTTGTGGTCAGTGTCGCCAAGAAGTATATAGGGCGGGGGCTGTCGCTACTCGACCTGATTCAGGAGGGAAATATCGGACTGCTCAGAGCAGTGGAGAAGTTCGATTATCGAAAGGGCTATAAATTCAGCACCTACGCTACCTGGTGGATCAGGCAGGCGATTACTAGGTCCATCGCGGACCAAGCGCGCACCATTCGCATCCCGGTTCATATGGTGGAGACCATTAATAAGCTACTTCGAACCAGCCGACGGTTAGTTCAGGAGTATGGAAGAGAGCCCACCAGTGCGGAGATCGGTAGAGGGATGGAGGTCACTCCGGAGAAGGTGAGGGAGATCATCAAGGTTTCCCAGGAGCCGGTATCACTGGAGACCCCCGTAGGTGAGGAGGAGGATAGCCATCTCGGCGACTTTATAGAGGATCGCTCTGCCAAACCACCTCCCGATGTGGCCTCTCATCAGCTTCTTAAAGAGCAGATCGACGAAGTGCTCTCGTCCTTGAACGCTCGGGAGCGGCGGGTGCTTCAGTTAAGATTCGGACTGGAGGATGGGCGGAGCCGCACCCTGGAGGAGGTAGGCCGGGAGTTTGGTGTTACCAGAGAGCGCATCCGTCAAATCGAGGCCAAGGCGCTAAGGAAACTGCGCCACCCCAGCCGCTCTAAGAAGCTCAAGGATTACCTAGAATAAGACAAAATTGAACACAAACATAATAAAAAATATTTTCCTCGCTTTGGGCGCTGTCTTCGCTTTACTGCTCCTTATCGTTGGCATCGGTGGCTGGCTAGTCACCGGCCCAGCTCCGACAGAGGAGTGTGGTACAAGACAGATAAAAGTGAGCCCTGAAGCGGCTGCAAGCCTGGATGATAAGATTGCGGCGTTCGAGCGCCAGATCGATGAAGCTGCTGAGGGAGAAGTGTTAATCCTGGAGATCACCGAGGAGGAGGCCACCTCCAAGGTAGCCCAACTTGCCAAGGAGGGAAGGATCTCCCTGGAGATGAATTACATTCAGATCCACTTCACTGACAACAGTATGTGCGGTTCTGCCTTGGTGGATCTTCTTATCGATATGCAGGTGGTCATTCAGGCTACAATAAGGGTTGAAGATGGGAAGCCTGACATAACAATTGAGGGGCTCCACCTAGGAAGAATCCCCATCCCGAAGACATTGATCGATAATGTGATGACCGCTTTGGAGAAGGAGGTGGAGGATCGCTGGGAGGCTCTCCCTATCGAGTTTGAGCAGATTAACATCGAAAATGGGGAGATGATAATCATCGGGCGAGTGAAGCAAACTTCCTAGCGAAGTGTGGGCCATGGGCCTCTCCCTCGCGCCATCTGCTTCATGAGCTTCTGGGTCTGTCGGAACTGGTTCAGCAGTTGATTGACGTCTTGGGGAGTCGTTCCGCTGCCTCGGGCTATGCGACGCCTTCTGCTTCCATCGATAATATCCGGGTTGCGCCGCTCCTGTGGGGTCATAGAAAGGATAATCGACTCGACCTTTTTCAATTTCCCTTCGTCTACCTCGGCAGGGGCGCGGCGGGCGATGGTGGAAAGCCCGGGGATCATCTCCACCAATTGACTCAAGGGCCCCATCTCCTGCATCTGCTTAAGTTGCTCCAGAAAATCCTCCAAATCAAGGGTAGCATGGCGTACCTTCCTCTCCAGTTTTTTTACCTGCTCCTCGTCGAAGGTCTTCTCTGCTCTTTCGATCAGGGTGAGCATATCTCCCATTCCCAGGATGCGCGATGCTAAACGATCGGGGTGGAAGGTTTCGAAGGCATCCGTCTTCTCGCCGGTCCCGATAAACTTAATCGGCACTCCGGTGACCGATTTTATAGATAGGGCGGCCCCGCCACGGGCGTCGCCATCCATCTTGGTCAAGATTAACCCGCTGAGCCCCAATTTGGCGTGGAATTCTTCCGCAGCGCGCACCGCATCCTGGCCGGTCATCGCATCCACCACTAGGAGTGTCTCGGAAGGCTTGAGCTCCCGCTTGATATCTGCCGCCTCCTTCATCATCGCCTCATCGATATGGAGGCGACCCCCGGTATCGGCGACGACCCAGGTAGCGGCCAGCTCCTTGGCATGCTTCAGGGCGTGGGCGCAGACAGAGGCGGGTTTTGTTGAGGTGTCCTCTCTGTAGACGGGGATATCGAGCTGCTTCCCCAGGGTGACTAGTTGGTCGATGGCAGCGGGTCGGCGATGGTCGGCAGCAACCAGTAGCGGGCGGTATCCTGATCGCTTCAGATTTAGGGCTAGCTTTGCTGCGGTGGTTGTCTTCCCTGAGCCCTGGAGCCCAACGAGCATCACTATTGTCGGGGGGTGGCTGGCGGTCACCAGGTGGCTGGGAACGCCCCCCAGAATGGCGGTAAGCTCCTCATTAACGACCTTGATCATCTGTTGCGCTGGGGTCAGGCTCTCCTGCACCTGGCTATCCAGGGAACGCTCACGCAATTTAGCTATAAACTCCTTCACCACCTTGAAGTTGACATCGGCCTCCAGGAGCGCTAGCCTCACCTCACGCAGTGCTTCATCGACATCCTTTTCGGTGAGCCTGCCCTTGCTGCTCAGCCTTTTGAAAACGGTGCCGAACTTTTCCGATAAGACCTCGAACATAAGACCCCTCAGTCCAGCACCATTTTAGTGGTCAGCGCGCTATTGGTCAAGCTAGGAGCAAAAGCTAAATCGTGATAGAATAAAGGCACGTTCTTCGCGAGGGTTGATCATGACTTCGCTTACTTTTTATGGCGGGGTAAATGAGATCGGTGGTAACAAGGTTCTCTTAGAGGGTGGGGGTAAACGTGTCTGGCTTGACTTCGGCATGAGCTTTAACC